>JAEEGL014499305.1_pt1 | contig 15139 bp, 12 predicted proteins | sample 9134231 | NCBI WGS metagenome assembly JAEEGL01 (sample SAMN16246548, study PRJNA631951) | gut metagenome | biome: gut microbiome; feature: rumen; material: fiber-attached | host: Bos | place: Iran: Karaj | collected 2018-10 | reverse complement strand
TCACAGCCAGCTTATACCCCCGGGCTTTGAGTTCCGCCAAGATTTCGGGGATACCTTCGTAGGGGCAGGTGTTCTCCTTAGGTGAGGCCCCATAATACTTTCTGAAACCGTCAGCCACGCGCTGGAGTACGTCATCAGGAGTTCCCTCGGGACTCGCTTTTTTGGAAAACACGTGAACTCCCCAGCCCTGCATGTGGACGCTTTCTTCATCGGTTATTGGCGGGAAACCCTGGTCTGCCAGTGACTGGTTCATGCTCACGGTCAGATCGTGAAGAGTGTCCAGAGTGGTCCCGTCCATATCAAAAATTATCAACTTATATTTCATATATGGATTTCTCCTTCTGCCAGCATGACGCCTCTGCCGCCGACTCTGATGAGGCAGCCATTCTCGTCTGCTTCAATGTGGGAAACGATGGCTGAAGGTCTTTCCATCTTTTCGCCCTGGATGAACTTGCAGTCATCTCCGGATTTTACGAAGCCGTTAAGGTATCCATAATATGTCAGTGCTCCGTTGGAAGTGCCGGTAGCTGCCTCTTCATCGATGTCATAGAGAGGTGCGAAGTTTCTCACATGGCATGTTGCATCGTCGCCATCAAGAGTGAAAGCATGTACACCAACTACCTCGTAGGCAGCGGAAAGGTCAGACAGTGCTTTGAAATCGGGCTCGATGGCTTCCAGGTCAGCCTGGGTGACCACGGGCATCATGATATCGGGAAGTCCTGTGGAAATCATCTGCGGGATCAGCTCCAGGCCTCTCGCCTTCTGATCCTGATAATCCAGGCCCATGATCTTATAGAGCTCCTCCAGCTTGTCTTCGGCGCTTATCTCGTTGATCTTTACGGGGACTGCCATGTCCATGAGGATCCTGTCTCCCTCAACTCCGATGTTAAGGTCGCCGGAAATGGTATGGTTCATGTACTCCCCGTCGCCGATGTATCCGCCGTATCTGAGAGCCGCGAAGGATCCGATGGTGGCGTGTCCGCAAAGTTCCACCTCTGCTGCCGGCGTGAAATATCTGATGTTGAACTCCTTGTCATTCAATCTTTTGATGAAGGCTGTTTCAGAGTATCTAAGTTCCCTTGCAGTCTTCACGCAGATCTCATCCGTCGGGAAATCCTGTCCCTCATCAAGAATAACAACTCCTGCCGGATTTCCTCCGAAGATCTCATCTGTAAATGCATCTACGATATAGAATTTCATGTCAGTCTCCTTTCTCTGAAAACACACCCTCAAAAGGTCTGTTCCTGAATGCTTTATATTTACTTAATTTATCTCTTATCTCCTGGGACGTGCCTGCAACCTCGTCGTAGAACTCCCTGGCGGACATCCTGCCCGCGCCGTCTCCGTAGGCGGACATCTGCACCGGCCTGTCGGAAGTCACTACGGTTATGTCATAGGTCTTGCCGTTCTCATATACGAATTCTTCGATGAAGCGGTCCGCAGTTTCCGCCTCCTTGGTATAGACCACGTTCAGGTCGCCGTATTTGTGGACGGTCCCGGCGTTCCCCTTGACCCGGTATCCGTCGAAAACTATGGTGGCGCCGCATCCCGTGAATCCCTGGTAGTTCTGGATCACGTCGATCAGGCTCTCCCTGGCTCCGTCGATGTTGGTCTTCCTCAGTTCCTCGAATTCCTCCCAGGCGAAAAGCACGTTGTACCCGTCGATGACCAGGTAGCTCCTGCCCTTGCCCTTCTGGGATCTGGGATTGGGATTGGGATAGCTGTCCATAGCTGCCTCCGGTCTCCTGGTAGCCCGGGCCCTCGCAGCCTTCAAAAGCTGCTCGTCCCGCTTGCTGACTCCGTAAGTTTTCTCAAAGATGGCTTTCAGGGTCTTATCATCAGCTGCCCCCTTATCTCTTCCAAAAAATTCTCCCCCGGAGTTCTGTCCCACGTCATACGAAGCCGTGTTCAGGTCCTCCTTGAGGCCCCTCAGTCCCCCTTCCGTGTGGGCGATATCATCCACCATGTCCCAGTCCACATAGACCCCTGCTCCATGGTCCGTGAAGACGGAACCACAAGGATTATAAACGTCAGTGTCGCAGTCATAGCCTCTGGCCAAAGCCACAGACTCCTGATCGTGACAAGGTCCGTAACCTGCAGGCACCGCATCAAACCGTCCCTGTCCTTCAGAAAAAGCATTGAGCTCCATCTGGTAGTCTCCGATGGTGGAGACCGGTCCCCGGCCTTCTATGATGACCAGGTCCGTCCCGGCTATCTGTTCGCCAAGCCTGCACTCAGACCCCAGCCGGTCCATGTCCGTCATGACCCTTCCGATGTGTTTCTGAGGGATCCTGATGCTGAAATCCAGCATAGGCTCCAGCAGCCTGATATTGCCTGCTGCCAGTGCTTTGCGGAGGCCCTGGCGCACGGCTCTGTAGGTGGCCTGGCGGAAATCTCCGCCTTCTGTATGTTTAAGGTGGGCTCTGCCGGCAATGAGGCTTATCCTCATATCGGTTATTTCCGATCCGGTAAGAGTGCCCTTATGTCGTCTTTCTCTTAAATGCTTGAGGATCAGACGCTGCCAGTTGCCTTTGAGATCGTCCTCCGGCACCAGGCTTTCGAATACCAGACCTGAGCCTTCGGGAAGGGGCTCCATGAGAAGTCTTACCTCCGCGTAGTGCCTCAGAGGCTCGTAATGGCCTATGCCCTCCACGGGCTGAGTTATGGTCTCTTTGTAGATGACCTTTCCGGGGCCGAAGGAAACATCCAGATCAAAGCGGTCTTTGATCCTGTACTTCAGGAGATCCTTTTCCAGCTCGCCCATGACGCTGACCTTGATCTCCCTGCTCCTCTCCTCCCAGGAAACGCTGAGAGTAGGGTCTTCCTCTTCAAGTTCCTTCATCTTCTGAAGGGTTGGCACCGGATCGGCTCCCTCAGGCAGGATCAAAGCATAGGTCAGTGCAGGTTCGATAAAGGGCTTGTCCTGCTCCCCTGCACTTTCGAATCCCAGGCCCTGTCCTCCGTAGGTCTTTTCCAGGCCCAGTACCGCACATACCGTACCAGCCTCTGCTTCCCCCGCTGTGGTGAACTTCTCGCCGTTATACAGCCTTATCTGCTCCACCTTTTCACTGACCGGATCCGTCTCTCCGTCTCCGGGAGCCGTCTGAAGAAGCATCTTGTTTCTGAGGATGCCTCCCGTGACTTTCAGGTGAGTCAGTCTGTTTCCTCTGATGTCTCGGGTGATCTTGTACACCCTGGCTCCGAAGTCTTCGGGGTATTCCTTACCTTCTGCCAGAAGTCCCATGAGATCCAGCAGTTCTTTGACCCCCTCCATCCTGAGAGCCGAGCCTCCCATCGCAGGGAAGATCTCCCGGTTCAGTATGGCTTTTCTGAGAGATGCCAAACTCACCGTTCCTTTTTCAAAAAACTCTCCCATGAGTTCTTCGGAGCAGGCGGCTGCCTCTTCTGAGATGTCCTCCGGCAGTTCCTCATCTCTTCCAAGTCCCGCACATCCTGACATGTCCAGGACGTTGGGAAGGTGCTTCTTAAGCTCTTCCAAAGTCCTCTCAAAAGAAGCCCCTGCCATGTCCATCTTGTTTATGAATATGAAACAAGGGATCCTGTAAAAGCTGAAGAGTTTGAGGAGAGTCAAGGTGTGGCTCTGGACACCTTCAACACCGCTGACCACCAGCACCGCATAATCCAGGACCGTCAAAGTTCTCTCCATCTCCGCGCTGAAATCAGCGTGGCCCGGGGTATCCACAAGGGTGAACTCCATGCCACCCGACGCGAATCTGGCTTCTTTGGAAAAGACGGTGATCCCGCGGTCTCTTTCCATGGAATCGTTGTCCAGGAAAGTGTCCTTTTTATCCACGCGGCCCATCTTTCTGGTAGTACCTGTCAGGTAAAGAATGCCTTCTGATAAAGTTGTCTTGCCGGCGTCGACGTGAGCCAGCACTCCAATGGTTATATTTCGCATCATTTAAGCCAAAACCGGAGCTGTTTACTGCTCCGGCTCATCTTTCTCTATAGGTTTATCGCATTCTGCGATAGGCGGAGCCGTCGGATTTTTGATCTGTGGCATGTAGTGATTGGCATCCGTCAGGAAAATATATATCATTAGGGCTGATATGGAATACAAGCCCAAAGTCTCAACGTAAAGTCCGCGGCTGACAGTTACAGCCGACACGCCCATGATACCGGATACGCAGTAGAGCATGAGAGTAGCTCTCCTCTGGCCGTATCCCAAAGTCATGAGTCTGTGGTGGAGGTGCATTTTGTCCGCCTCCATGATGGGTCTGCCCTTGACGATCCTTCTGAAGATCGCATAGACCGTATCGAAGATGGGGAAGCCCATTACCAGCACAGGGATGATGACCGCCACCACCGTAGCCTGCTTGACCAGACCAATGATGGACAAAGTCGACATCATGAAGCCCAGGAACAACGACCCACTGTCCCCCATGAAAATCTTTGAAGGGTGGAAGTTAAAGGGAAGGAATCCCAGAGCTCCTCCCGCCAGAGCCAAAAGAGCGCTGGTGGAGAGATACATGCCGTGGATATAGCCCACGTAAGCGATGCAAAGGGATGCGATGGCAACAGTACCTGCTGCCAGACCGTCCAGGCCATCTACCAGGTTAACGGAATTGGTGATGCCCACGATCCAGATGACCGTCACCACGAAGCAGATCACAGTGTTGAGCTCAGCCCTTCCGTAACCGAAGAAATTGCTCAGGAAACTGACCCTGATATCTCCCATGTACATACATGCAGCCACAGCGATCTGGACCAGAAACTTGGTCCTGGCGCGAAGATTCTTGATATCATCGATGACTCCCAGGAGATACATCACTGTGCCTCCCGCCAGGATGATCATGATCTTCTGACTGGTGTGGAGCAAAAGGATCATGCTCACAAAGACCCCTACGAATATGGCCATACCGCCAAAGCGTGGCATGGCTTTTTTATGCATGCGGCGATTGTCCTTAGGCACATCTATGGCTCCCACCTTAGGCGCCACCTTAATGGCGAGGGGTGTCACGAGAAAGGCCAGGACAAAGGCTACAAAGAATGATAAAACAAGTGTTTTATATATTTCGGTCATCTTTCAGTTCTTCTCTCGAAAACTATTTATCTTCAAGCATGACAGCTTTAAGGCCTGCTTCTGCCAGGATGTCGACTGCCATCTGGTCAGGGTAGCCTTCTTTAACTACGATTCTTTTGATCCCTGCATTGATGATCATCTTGGCGCAGATGACGCAGGGCTGGTGAGTCACATAGATGGTGCCGCCCTCTACGGCGTGTCCCATGGATGCGGCCTGGATTATGGCATTCTGCTCAGCATGAAGGGCTCTGCACAGCTCGTGTCTCTGACCTGAAGGAATATTGAGCTTCTGTCTCAGGCATCCGCCGATCTCAGCGCAGTGCTTGACTCCTTTAGGAGCTCCGTTGTAGCCGGTAGCCACAGCGTGATTGTCAACGACTATAACTGCTCCTACGTTCCTTCTCAGGCAGGTGGATCTGGTGGCTGCCAGTTCTGCCATCTTCATATAGTATTCGTCCCAGGAAGGTCTTGCCATTTCTTTCTCCTTGATCAAAAGTATATTTCTTTAAGATACAGGCCTTCAGCCGGCGCGGTGTGGCCTGCCTTGGCTCTTTCCAGACTGTTTATGGTTTCTGTTACAGAAACCGGGGATCTCTTGTTAAGTCCGATCTCCACCAGAGTCCCGGTGATGATCCTCACCATGTTATAGAGGAAACCGTCTCCCGTGACCTCGATCAGTATATCCCTGCCCTCTGATGTAGGTTTTTCCAGGATATTTATCTTCTTGATGGTCCTTACGGTGGTCTCCCGCTCCTGGCCTCCCGATGACTGGAAAGCCTTGAAATCGTGAGTCCCTTCCATAAAGGACGCTCCCTCCCGCATCTTCTCGACGTCCAGGGCTTCCGGGATCCAGTAAGCGTAGTTCCTTCTGAAAATATCCCTGGAAGGGCTGTTGTTTATGACGTAGCGGTAGGTCTTGCCCAGACAGTTGAATCTGGCATGGAAGTCATCGGGCATCTCCCGGATGGAGAGGATCTCCACATCGCCTACGGCGTTCTTGCGGTTCATGCCTCCTGAGAGCCGGTTGTTGGCAGCCCTCATAAGTCCATCGGGCGGAATGCTGAAATCACCCTTAAAAGACGCACACTGACCCAGAGCGTGAACGCCGGCATCAGTCCTGGAGGTTCCGCTCAGCTTGATATCCTGCCCCGTGAAGAAGGAGAGGGTCTCCTCTAAAGTGCCCTGCACCGTCCTCTTATCAGGCTGCTTCTGCCAGCCGCTGAAGCAGGATCCGTCGTATGCGATTGTGATCAAAAAATTTTTCTCCATTATCCTATATATTTTAACACATAAGAAATCATACTGCAACTTTATTTCCCCCTCCAGGAGAATCACAACTTTATTGTTTATCCATAAGCTTTATGATAAAATATTTTTGCAAGGGGTTTTGGATCATTTGAGAAAGGATAATTATGACACTACCCATCAAAGTTCTATTGACCTGCGCTATCGCCATCATCCTGGGGATCCTCCTGGGAAACAGCGCAGTGTACATTTTCAACAGAATACCCGGAAAATGGCTTACCGACTACGGTGAAGAGCCCTCGGAGGAGCTCCTCCATCCCACGGAACAGAGGATCAAATCCATCCCATGGAAATATGCCTTCACAGGGATATTCACAGCCATAGGGATCATCATGGGCTTAAAAGACCCCGCCCTTGCCATACCTGTACTCATCGCTCTGTGGCTCCTGGTCCTCATGTCCATAGCAGATATCAGGTACATGATCGTGCCGGATCAGCTCATCATGCTTCTGGTGCTGACGGGCCTGGGTTTCCTGCCGTCCAAAATTGCCATCTACCACAGACACGCTGTCTATGACAGTCTTTTGGGAGCAGCTGCAGGACTGATCCTCATGCTGGCCATAGCTCTCATGTCCCGCGCCATCTACCGCAAATGGGTCCTGGGCGGAGCTGACATCAAGATATTCACAGCCATAGGCTTTCTCACCGGGCTCTACGGGGTCCTCATAATCTTTGTCATGAGCACCCTCCTCTCGGCCCTTCATCTGGGCTGGCTCCTCATAAGGGGCAAGGTCCACCTCAAAGAGACCAGGCCCATGGTGCCCTACATAACGATTTCTTTTGGAATATATTTTCTCTTTATCAAAGAACTGATAACAGATTTTATCATCACCATATGATCTTAACCCTTAAGGAGGCCCGATATGGATGATCGTACTTCAAAATATTCTCAGGAGCTGTCGGAAATGATCCGCAAGGAGACCATTTCTGTCAATGGACAGACGGATCTGACTAAATTCCATGAATTCCACGATATCTTAAGGAAGATCTTTCCGCACATCTTCAGTATTTGTGATTTCGAAGAACATAAGGGCAGTTTCATCATGCGCTGGCCCGGACGTGATCCCGGCCAGAGGCTGCTTCTCATGAACCATCACGATGTAGTCGAAGCGACCGGTGAGTGGCTCTACCCTCCCTTCTCCGGTGAGATCGCCGAAGGCAAGATCTGGGGAAGAGGCGCCATCGATGATAAAGGCGAGCTCTGGGCCATGTTCAAGGCAGCTGATGAGCTGGCGGAGGAAGGCTTCGTTCCGAAGCAGGACATTTGGTTCGAATCCGCCTGCACCGAGGAGATCGATGGTTCCGGCGCGGACTACCTGTCGACCCTTATGGCAGACAGAGGCCTCAGATTCGACATGGTTTTGGACGAAGGCGGAATGATCCTCGATGAGCCCATAGCCGGAGCCAAAGGCACTTTTGCCATGATCGGAGTCGGTGAGAAAGGCTGCGCAGATCTGAAATTCACAGCCCGGTCTTCGGGCGGCCATGCTTCAGCTCCCGGCAAGAACACTCCTCTGGTGCGTCTGGGGAAATTCATGTCAGCCATTGACCGCAACGATATTTTCAAGGCTGAACTTTCAGATGTAGTCTGTGAGATGCTGAAACGTCTTGCCCCTACCATGGAGGGCATCACAGCCAGGTTCATGGGGTCTCCGGAGAAATTCCGGCCTCTGATCGCCAAGGTCATGAGTTCCGTTTCACCCATGGCTGCATCCCTCATCAAGACCACTCTTGCTTTTACGGTCTGCCATGGATCCGAAGGAAACAATGTTCTTCCCGAAGAAGCCTATGTCATCGGCAACCTGAGATATTCACATCACCAGGGCTTGTATTCGAGCCTTAAGGAGATCAGACGCTACGCAAAGCGCTTTGATATAGAAGTGGAAGTTCAGGATCCCGGCTTTGCTTCTCCCATCTCCGATTTCAAGAGCCCCGGCTTCAGGTTGGTAGAAGAAGCTGTCCATGAGATCTTCCCCGGAGTCATCCCTTCACCCTATCTCATGACAGGCGCCAGCGATGCCCGCTACATGTCCAAAGTCAGTGACTGCTGTCTGAGATTCGCACCTTTTAAGATAAGCGACGAGCAGCTTAGCTCCATCCACGGAAAAAATGAAAGCGTGGATCAGTCCTGTCTGGTACCCGCTGTTGAGTTTTACAAGTATATAATAAAGGAGGTCCAGTCATGGCCAGAAAAGTCTCCATCGACATCAGCGTCAGATCCTTCATAACAGCTGTCGCCGTTATCTTCGGCCTCATGGTTATCTCCTATGTGCTGACTTTCGTAATACCCTCAGGAGAATACGCGCGAACCATCAATGAGGCCGGAAACACCATAATCGATACCCAGGCAGGTTTCACCTATACGGAGGGCGGACTTCCTTTCTGGAAATGGATCCTCTCCCCCTTCCTGGTTCTGGCTGCCAACGGGTCCGGCACACTTATCGCCATCATAATATTTTTGCTGGTCATAGGCGGAGCCTTTACCTGCCTTGATAAAAGCGGCATACTCAATTACATGCTGGAGCTAATTTCCCACAGATACGGTTCCAGACGTTTCACCCTCATGACTGTAGTAACTCTTATTTTCATGATGCTGGGTGCTCTGGTAGGTTCCTTCGAGGAAGTAGTCCCCATGGTGCCCATCGTGGTGGCCCTCGCCGTAAGTCTGGGCTGGGATGAACTGACAGGCATGGCCATGAGTCTGCTGGCCGTAGGTTGCGGCTTCGCTTCCGGCGTTCTCAATCCCTTCACCGTAGGAGTCGCCCAGAGTTTAGCAGAGCTTCCCATGTTCTCGGGAGTCTGGCTCAGGGCTGTGAGCTTCTGCCTGATCTTCCCGTTGCTTCTGTTCTTCATCAGGAGCCACGCCAAAAAAATAGAGAAGCCTCTGGAAGAGACTTCTGCTTATCTTGAATTCAAACATGATGATAAACTGAGCCGCGCCCTTCTTACCTTTGCGGTGATACTGGGCATCGGAATTCTTTTCATCCTGTGTTCCACTTTCATAAGCGCCCTTCAGGACTTCACCATGATCGCCGTAGCCGTCATGTTCCTCGTAGCGGGAATCTCATCGCCCCTCATCACCGGCATGAAGATCGGTGAACTGGCGAAGCACTTCGGAAAAGGTGTTGTGGCCATCTTCCCGGCGGTCCTCATGATCCTCATGGCCGCCTCCATCAGATATACTCTGGAAGAAGCAAAGATCCTGGATACCATCCTCCACGGTGCTGTGGGCTTCGCCGACAGTCTGCCTAAGTGGGCTGTGATCCTCTTCATATATCTGATAGTTCTCGGGATGAACTTCTTCATAGGCTCCGGTTCAGCTAAGGCTTTCATGCTGATACCTCTCATCGTGCCTCTGGCGCAGATCTTCGGCATATCATCGCAGCTCTGCATCGTGGCCTTCGCCTTTGGAGATGGATTCTCCAATGTTATCTATCCTACCAACGCGGCCCTTCTCATAGCCTTGGGCCTTGCGGACATAAACTACGCCAAATGGTTCCGATGGACCATCAGATTCCAGGTGGCCAATCTGGCTCTTACCAGTGCCATCCTTCTCTTCGGCCTGGCTGTAGGATATTAAAAAAGACGGGCCAAAGTCCGTCCTTATCATCACTTATAGCATATCAGCTCTGACACGTCCTTACGTTTCGGAGCTGTATTTTTTTCGCCGATATATCCCATGGGGATCACTGCGCCTACTCCGATGTCAATGGGAAGTCCCAGAAGATCTGCAAGTTTCGCATCATCGAAGTAGCCCTGGATGACTGTGCCTATTCCCCTCTCGTGAGCCAGGAGGCAGAAGGTCTGGGCTGCAGCTCCGCAGTCAAAGGCTTCCCAAAACTCTCCCTTGGGAGTTGAGTATGTTCCGTCTTTCTCAAAGCCCGAAATGCCTTTCTTGTAGGTCAGGATCATGATCTGGGGCGCGTTCATCAGAGCCTTTCTGTTATATGTGAAGCCGAAGCTGTATTCTCCGCTTGCTATTTTGCCCTTGAGGTCCGGTGTCTCTACCAGGACGTAACCTGCGACCTGAGTGTTTTTCCAGGAGGGTGCAAATCTTGCTGCTTCGATGATTTCTTCTATCACCTCATGGGGCACCGGCTCTGCCTCATATTTTCTGACGCTCCTTCTTTCTTTTACTGCTGCTGTCAATTCCATGGATGTCTTCCTTTCAAATATAAAGGAGGCTCTCCGAAGAGGGCCTCCGAATCAGTTTCTGCTATTTCAGGAATGTTCCCAGAATGGATCTGGCCAGCTGAGCTCCGATGTTTCCGCCGATGGTCTTAGTGGCGGAACCTCCCTTGGAACCCAGAGATCTTCCTATCTGGCGGCCGATGGTGCCCGCCGTTGTAGTTGCTACCTGCTTGATGGCTTTCTTTCTGGCAGCCTCTTCTTTTTCCTTTTCCTTCAGGTATCTCTGGTATTCCTTTTCCTGCTCTTTCTGAAGTCGTGCAGCTTCTTTCTCGGCTTCTTTCTCTGCCTTTCTGGCTTCGATCTCAGCGATCTTTGCCTGGGTGGCGTTTATCTTTTCCTGTTCTTTTGCAGCTGCTAACTCTTCTTCCTCCAGGATCTTCTTCTCGTTGAGTCTCTGAAGGAACTCATAAGCGGAATCTCTGTCATACATGTTGCTGTATCTGAGATAAGCATTGTTCGTCAGAACGAACTGCTGCTTTTCTTCAGGTGTGATATCTTCCTTCATGCTGATGGGAGCCAGTATCTTGGTTTTTTCTACTACTGTGGGGATACCGTCAGGTCCGAGGGTGGAAACCAGAGCCTCACCTACTCCGAGGTTCAGGATCGTTTCATAGGTATTGAACTCGGGGTTTGCTCTGAAAGTATCGGCTACAGTTCTTACTACTTTCTCATCAGCCGGAGTATATGCCCTCAGGCCGTGCTGGATCTTATTGCCCAGCTGAGCCAGGATGGAATCCGGAATGTCCTTGGGGGACTGGGTGATGAAGTATACGCCTACTCCCTTGGAACGGATCAGTTTGATGACCTGCTCGATCTTATCCATGAGAGCTTTATTGATATCTTTGAAGAGAAGATGTGCTTCATCGAAGAAGAATACCATCCTCGGTTTTTCAGGATCTCCGATCTCCGGGAGAGTTTCGAAAAGTTCTGAAAGCATCCAAAGCAGGAAGGTCGAATAAAGGGTGGCATCGTGGATCAGCTGTGATGCATCAAGGATATTGACCATTCCCTTTCCGTCATAGCCTGTCACAAAGAAATCAGCGATGTTCAGAGCAGGCTCTGCAAAGAAGCTCTCCGCTCCCTTGGTCTCCATGGCCACGATGTTTCTTATGATGGTGGTAGCTGTCTGCTGTGTAACATTTCCGTATGTGGGCGCAAATTCTTTGTTGTTCTCAGCCACATACTGGATCATGGACTTCAGGTCCTTGGTATCGACGAGGAGCAGTCCCTGATCGTCAGCGATCTTGAAAACTACTGAAAGCACGTCGGACTGGGTATCATTCAGATCCATGAGCTTCGCCAAAAGGATGGGACCCATCTCTGATACCGTAGTTCTGGCGGGTATGCCGCCGTTTCCATAGATATCCCAGAAAGTAACGGGGAAGCACTTAGCCATACCCTTAAGGTCTCCCTTGACATCGGAGAAGAATACCGGAACGCCTGCCTCTGAGAATGACTCTGCAAGAGTCTTCAGGGTGGTCGTCTTACCGGTACCTGTAGCACCTGTTACCAGTCCGTGACGGTTGGCCATTCTGGGTTCGATTACTATTTCCTTGTCGCCGGCCATACCGATGACAAATTTACCGTCTTTAAACATGGGTCTCTCCTTTCATTTATCGTTGTAACTCGCGAGTTATTTCCATGAGGACTTGAGTCCTACTATCTCGTTGAATACTAAGTTGTCTTTGCTATAAAGCTTAGGCTCTGCGTTGAAGTAGCCGTGTCTGAAGAACTGGAAGCGGTCGCCCGGCTCGCAGTCCTTAAGAGAAGGTTCAGCATAGCATACGCTTTCGTGGAGGGAATTGGTATTTCCCATCATCTTGCCCGGGTTCTCAGGATCTTCGATCATGAGGTACTCGAATTGTCTGATGGTGATGGGTACGCAATTGTTAGCATCCACGAAGTGGATGGTACCCTTTACCTTGCGTCCCTCGAAGTTTGATCCGGACTTGGTCTCAGGATCATAGGTGGCATAGATTTCTTTGACGCTGCCGTCTTCGTTCTTGGCGTATCCCGTGCAGCGGATGAAATATGCGCCCTTGAGTCTGACTTCGTTACCCGGCTTATCCGGTTGAGGCGGATAAAGTCTGAAATACTTCTTAGGAGGTACTTCCTCAAAGTCTGCTCTGTCTACCCAGATCTCTCTGGAGAAGGTAACTTTGCGGGTGCCCATCTCGGGAACTGCAGGATTGTTTTCGATCTCGCATTCCTCGGACTGTCCCTCAGGATAGTTGGTGATGATGACCTTTACAGGATCAAAGATGACGTTTCTGGAAGGAACTCTTTCCTTCAGATCATCTCTAACGCAGTGCTCAAGCTGAGCGATATCCACGGTGGAATTAGCCTTTGCCACACCGATCTCCTCGCAGAAAGCGCGGACAGCTTCAGGTGTGTATCCTCTTCTTCTGATGCCTGCGATGGTCGGCATTCTGGGATCGTCCCAACCATCTACGATGCCGTCGTCCACAAGGCGTTTGAGGAATCTCTTGGACATTACCGTGTTGGTGATGTTGAGTCTGGCAAATTCGATCTGCTGAGGAGGGTTGGGCCAGAAGCCTACTTCTCTTACTACCCAGTCATAGAGAGGTCTGTGGTCCTCAAACTCCAGAGTGCAGATGGAATGGGTGATTCCTTCGATGGCGTCCTCGATGGGATGAGCGAAGTCATACATAGGATAGATGCACCACTTGTCACCTGTGTTGTGGTGAGTGGCGTGAGCTATACGGTAGATGATGGGATCTCTCATGTTGATGTTGGGAGATGCCATGTCGATCTTGGCTCTCAGGACTTTCTCTCCGTCAGCATACTTGCCTTCCTTCATCTCTTCGAAAAGCTTCAGGTTCTCTTCTACTGAACGGTTTCTGTAAGGAGATTCTTTGCCGGGCTCCTTAAGGGTGCCTCTGTACTCCTTCATCTCTTCAGGAGTAAGCTCGCAGACGTAGGCCTTACCCTTCTTGATAAGCTCTACCGCAGCGGCATACATGGTATCAAAATAGTCTGAGGCCCAAAGTCTTTTGTTCCAGGTGAAGCCCAGCCATCTTACGTCTTCCTCGATGGAATCGATGTATTCCACGTCTTCCTTTACCGGGTTGGTATCGTCATATCTTAAATTGCAGAGTCCGCCGTACTTGATGGCAGTGCCGAAGTTCAGGCAGATGGACTTAGCGTGTCCGATGTGAAGATATCCGTTGGGTTCAGGCGGAAATCTGGTGATGATGGGGCTATCGCCGTATTTCTTGGTTTCAAGATCGTTTTCGATTATCTGATGAATAAAATTCAAAGATTCAGCCATTGGCTCAGTTCTCCTTTGCTTTTTTAAGTTTGATTATATGTCCTTGCTCATCGAAGAGCTTCATTCCCTTTTGTTTGCAGATCTTATCCTTGCAGTTCTCGCACTGGAGCACCTTGTTGGAACCTTCCCAGAACCGCTCAGGATATCTGATCAGCGTCACTTCCCACCTTATGAGGAGCACCACCGACGTGAAGAAAAGGCTCCAGGTGAAGAAGTTTCTTATGAACAGCATGGGCGTAAAGATCATGAAATAACCCCAGTTGAATATTCTGCAGTTGACGCAGCAGCGGTTCTTGATGAAAAACCTCTGGAAGGGGCACCAGATCACGACGCAGATCAGGTCACAGACGAAGAAGGCTCCGGTGACCAGGACCAGTTCAGGTATCCCGATGATATCGAAGACGTAGAGCGCGCCGATGATGCCGTTCAGGCCCAGCCATGCCAGGAGCGTCCACACCGCTCCGAGGTTGTTCTTCTGCACGTACTCGTACATTTCCAGCTTGTCGTAGTTCTCTACGGGCTGAAAATGTTTTGCAAAATTCTTACGAGAGCCCATGGTGATGTACTTGGATTCAGGTATCATCTGGCTGATCATGTGGAGCATGAAGATGGCCCAGATGGCCCAGACCCACCAGATGCTGGCCTGACTGTACAGGATATCCTTCATCTCTTGGACTGAGAATCCCAAAGCCTCCCATTTGAGCTCGTCGCTCTTGGTGATTATCAAATCGAAATATTCGTGTTTGAAGAAATACGCCCATACCAGAAAGATGAATACACAGATCCTGAAAATCAACTGGCCTACGTAATTCTTGAACATGTCAATTTTTGGTATTTCTCGTTTCATAACCTAGCCTCTTCTAATCAAGTAAACGCACAGTTGCCTGTATAATAGTTTACCACGAAAAGCGAAAGAGTGCAATAATAGAGGCAACATGCGCGGCGCAAAAAATGTCAGCGGGCGGTGGTGTTTCTGGCCGGTAAATGTTGTGAAAGGGACTGATTTCTTTGCCGGACGGGTAAATAGTTGCATTTTTCTGCAAAAGACCCGTCACTGATTGCCTGTAGGACGGGTAAATAGTTGCATTTTCGCGCAAAAGACCCGTCGCGGATTACCCAAGGGACGGGTATATAGTTGCTTTTTCGCGCAAAAGACCCGTCGCTGATTGCCTGTAGGACGGGTATATGACCGCTTTTTCGCACAAAAGACCCGTCACGGATTGCCTAAGGGACGGGTATATAGTTGCTTTTTCGCACAAAAGACCCGTCATGGATTACCTAAGGGACGGGTATATGACCGCTTTTTC
>JAEEGL012884945.1_pt1 | contig 15139 bp, 8 predicted proteins | sample 9134231 | NCBI WGS metagenome assembly JAEEGL01 (sample SAMN16246548, study PRJNA631951) | gut metagenome | biome: gut microbiome; feature: rumen; material: fiber-attached | host: Bos | place: Iran: Karaj | collected 2018-10 | reverse complement strand
TTAAGAAAAAATGGAAATATTTTATTAATAGAAATTCACAAAAAAAACAAAACAAATTTCCTTCAAGAAAATAATAATAAATGTATAGTATGTCAAAAAGAAATAATACAAGAAATTAAATGTGAAAAATGTCATTTAAATAAATATTGTTCATATAAATGTTTAAAAAGTAGTGAAATAAATATTAAAATAGATAAAAGTTTAAATAATTATTTAATAGAAGAATTTAGTTTAACAAAATTATTTCAAAAACAAATATCAGAAATAATATCAAAAGATTCAACTCATGGATTAATTGGGTTAAAAAATTTAGGTAATACATGTTATATGAATAGTGCACTTCAATGTTTATCAAATACAGAAGATTTAACAAAATATATTTTATTAAATTACTATGACAGAGATAAAAATTATGTAAATAAATTAGGTTATAATGGTCAATTAATAGAAATGTATTCAAATTTAATTAAAAATCTTTGGAATGAAAAAATAATATTATCAGAAGAAAAAACAGGAGATAAAGAAATGAATATATTAAAATATACAAAACCATATTCACCTAAAAAATTTAGAGAATACATAGGAGAAATATTACCTCAATTTAAATCAAGTAAACAACAAGATTCACATGAATTTATATCATTATTATTAGATAATTTACATGAAGATATTAATAGAATAACAAATAAACCTTATTTAGAATTAGAAGAAAGAAAAGAAGGAGAAAGTGATAAAGAAGCTTCTGAAAGATGGTGGAAAATACATAGATTAAGAGAAAATTCTATTATTTCTGATTTATTTCATGGTCAATTAAAATCTACAATTTCTTGTAATATATGCAATAACACTTCTATTACTTATAATCCTTTTATGTTCTTAAGTTTATCTCTTCCTGTTAGTCCTCTTTTAATTAAATTAAAAATCTTCTCTCAAAATCAATCTTTCTTTATTCATATTCCTATTTGGGATAAATGTAAAGTTTTTCATTTAAAAAATAAATGCTTTGAATTTTTTTCTCGTGATAATAATTTAGATGATGATAAAAAAATCAATTTATTTGAAGCTGTTGTTTTAGATAAAGATAAAATTATTGAAAAAATTATTAAAAATGATGATGAATATATTTTACCTTATTATGAAAAACAAAAAGAAATTTGTATTTATAAAAAAGAATCTTTAGATCATTTTAATATATATTTATATCCAGTAAAAATAACAACAGAAAATATATTTTTTATATCAAGAGAAAAGTTAAATTTCTTATCTTATCCAATAGGAATATCAATAACATATGAAACAACTATAGAAGATTTAAATAAAAGAATAATAAATCAATTAGGACATATGTTTGAAGAAAATATAAAAGAAACAAAATTATTTAATTTATTAATATATCATAATTACAAAGAAATAGGTCTTTCATGGTTTTCATCTAAAAAATCATGTGAATTTTGTAATCAACCTTTTAATATGTCATATTGTAATCTTTTATCATCTTGTAACAAACATCAGTCAATATCAAATATAATGAATAAATTAAAAGACGGTAGACCATTTATTATATTAATACATAGTGAGCACTTTATAAATAATAGTGCATATAAAAATGAAGATTTATCAATTGAAAAACATATTTCAGAAGTAATTTTAGAAAAAAAAGAAAAACCTAATTTATATGGTTGTTTAGATATGTTTGAAAGAGAAGAAAAATTAAAAGAAGATACATGGTATTGTAATAAATGTAAAAGTTTAAAAAGTGCAAATAAACAAGTTTCAATATATAAATTACCAAATTATTTAATTATTCATTTTAAAAGATTTAATGTTAAAAATAGTATTTTAACAGGAAAATTATTATCAGAAAAAAATAATACTTTTATAGATTATCCAATTAAAGACTTAGATTTATCAAAAAATGTTATTGGAAATAAAGATAATTGTATTTATAATTTATATGGAGTTATTGAACATTTTGGAGGATTATCTTATGGTCATTATATTGCTAAATGTAAAAATTTAGATAAATGGTTTGAATTTAATGATGATAATGTTAAAGAAATTAAATCTGAAAAAATTGTCACTCAAAATGCTTATGTTCTTTTTTATAAAAGAAAAGATTTAGAAAATGAATTTTAATCAATCATTTTCTTTTTTTCCTAATTAGTTTTTTTTTTTCTTAAAAAAAATTAATTCTAAATTTAAAACATTATTTATTGATATTTTATTATATTTCTTGAATGAATGAAAATATATTAATTTATAAAAGTTTTTTAATAATTAAAAAAATAATTTGTCAAAAAATGATAATTTAAATATTTAAATTTAATAATTGATTTAAAGGTAATTTTGGTAATGAAACATCTCTTTTAAAAACTTTCTTTTTATTATTATTATCATCATTATTTTTTTGAATTTTAGGTTTATTTAATTTAAAAATACTATTACTTGAAGTTGAGTTATTACTACAATTATTAATATTTAATTGTGGTTTTTGATAATTTTTTTTAATTGAATTTTCATCAATTAAATTTTTATTTTGATAAATTTTAATAGAATTAATTGATTCATCTTTATCAATATTATTAAGTGAATATATTTTTGAATTATTTGAATAATAATCATTTTTTACATTTATAGAATTATTAGAATTAAATAAATTAGATAAACTATTATTATTTCTATAAATACGTTTTGTACTTGAATTCCTTCTATTACTTTTATTTCTTTCTGAAATATTATTATTTGTTATTTTAAATGGAGATATTGATTTAATTATTTTTTTATTATAAGAATTTAAACTTGGACTTTTATTTAAATCAGTTTTTAAATTATTTAAATAAGAAAAAGTGTCTTCTGCTAATTCAGTTATTTTATTTTTTATATACATATTTTGTTTTTTCATTACTTTTCTTAAGGGAACTGATATGTTATATTGGGATTTTATTAAAAATATATTTTTTAAATTATCTATTATATTTAATTTTAATATTTGATTTTCTTTTTCATATTTCATTGCTAAGTTATAAAATTTTTCTACTTGCTTTAATAATTTATTTATAACAATTTCTTTTAATTCATCTTTTATTTCTTGAGGAAATGCATTTTTCATATTTAAATATTTACATATTACAATTATATATATATAAAATAATTAATTAAAGCAAAAAAGTATTGATTAAAAAAAATAAAAAGACACTTAAAATATAAATAAAAAAAAAAAAATTTTTCAAAAACATTTCCTATGAACAATTCCAGTTCCAACTTCTTTATAATCACTTTTAGTAACCCATAGATTTTCAAAATTACTTAAAGAAGTTAAAATACTTCCTCCAATCCAACTCATAAATTTAGCTTCAGGATAAAAATGGACTTTCTTTTTTCCATTATAATAATCTTTTGAAATATCTTTAATTTCTTTATCAGCTCTTTGTTTAAATCCTTTAAATAAAGTACTTCCACCATTAAATAATATATTAGCAAACATAGCATCTCTCATATCCATATCACTTAATTTTATAGTTTCCATAAATTGTTCTTGTAAAGAATTACAATTATAACCATACTCTTTAGGATTAAATAAACATTCACAAGCTTGAAATTTTTCTTTCCCAATTTTAATCTTCCTTTTATCAGGTAATTCAACTTCGCTTTCAAAACAATTTCCAATTTCAAAATCATAATCTTCAGCAATATAACAATAATCTTCTTTAACTTTTTTCAAACTTTCTTTTTCCATTTTAGATTCAATATTATTATTATTTAAAAGTAACTTATATAAATTTTCAAAAATTTCCTTTCCTGCAATAGGAATATGAGTTACTCCATTTCTACAAAGAAGCCCTTCAAAAATAGGAGAAAAATTAGTACTTCCATCTCCACAATCAATAACACATCCTGTACTTTTTCCAACAGCATAAGCACTTAAAACACTTTGATTTGATAAATACATACAAGGACAATTAAAAGTTTCAAACATAATTTCTGTTATTTTTTCTCTATCTTCACGTGTATTAAATGGAGATTCAGTTAGAAAAATATTATGTTCTTCAGGAGCAATTTTTAATTCAGTGAAAAATGTATGATACCATATTTTTATCATTTCATCCCAATGAATTATTCTACCTTCTTGAATTGGATAATTTATATCAAGAATTCCAAATTTTTGCTGTGCTTCATTTCCTATTATACTTTCCTTTTTCTCTTCTGAAACATATACTCCTTCTACTTTTGTATGACCTACAATTGTAGGAAAGTGGAAACGAGGACTTGATTCTCCTGAAAAACCTGCTTTTATAAATCCACTACCATTATCTACTATTACGTGAATGTTTGAATCTACCATTTTTTAATTTTTTTTTTTTAAATTTTTGTTTTTATTCTTTTATTGTTTTTAATATAAATATGATTATGTATATTTTTTATTCATTATCTCCTTTTACAAAATTGTGTTTCCAATAAAAAATTAATAAAATATATATAAAAATAACATAAAATATAAAAATACATATTATAATGAGGAAAAGATCAGAAAGTTTTTATGCTAAAAATGATGATGAATTTACAGAAGTTTATAAGCGAAGAAGGAGTTTATATGAAAGAAGAAAATCTCGAATGAGTTCTTCAGAATTAAATAACTTAAATATAAATGTTCAAATAATGAACAATTTTCCTGCTTATGATGATTTAGAATTAGATGAATTAGGAGTTAATTCTACTTTTCAAATTACAACAATAGAAACATCAAGTGAAGATGAAAAAGAAGAAGAAAATAATTTAGTAAACAATATTGAAAATTTAAATTTATCTCTTAAAGCAAAAAATACTAAAATGTTTTATGAACATTTATCTAAAATAACAAAAAATATTTTTGAGAAAAAAGAAATTCTCATTAAAAAAAATTTAACAAATAATAATTTAATTTATAAACCAGATAAAATAATCAAATTAATAAGAAGTAAAACTTTTAATGACAATGATAATGAATTTTATTTAGAAAATTTTGACAAAGAAAAAGTTTTACCAATGATAAATGGAAATGAATTTTTATCAAAGAATATAGACATAGTAGAAAACACACTTAAATTTTTAATAATGGGAGAATCAAAAATACAAAAAAGTAATTTTATATCAAAAATATTTGAAGAAAAGGAAAAAGAACAAAAATCAATTTCTGGAAATTTAATGATAAAAAAAAAAAATATTAAATTACTTGGTCATTATATTAGATTAGAATTATTAGATACAAATTCTGAATTATCTAATAGTAATATGTTAGATGTTTATTATAAAATAAGTGATGGAATGATTTTAATTGTTGATTCTCAAAGTCCAAATTCTGCTTATTATATTAAAGACTTATTAGAAAAAATGAAATATGAATTTCATCAAAATAATTTTTATAATTTACTCTTTTTATCTATTTCCAAAAAGGAAAATAATAATTTGAAAGATAATAAAGTTAAATTAAATAGTATTGAAACTGAATCTATTATTCATAATATTGAAAATGAATATAATTATAAATTTAAAAATATTTGTTTAGATGATGATGATAAGTTTTATAATGTTATGAATAAATTTTTTAGTATATCTTATTTAAAAAAAGGAAGAAGAAAAATAAATAAAAAAATAAAAGAAGATAATAATAATAATATTAAAGATATTCGTAAGGATATCAGACATATTTCTTTAGTAAAAAAAGAAACAAATTTGTAAATTATTATATTTCCAAATTACATTTTTACTTTTGATTAACATAAATATTTATAAGAAATCAATAAATTTTTTACTATAGAATCAAATGTTAATAATTAATGTAATATAGTTAAATATAAATTTAATAAATAAAAATATATAATTAATTTAAATTTTTAAACTATTATATAAATAAAAAAATTATAGTGAATTTTATATATAATATTACTCCACATTATTAATTTAATATAAATATTTATCATAATTACTATTTTTTTTTCTCATATTTTGTTAAACTTCTTTCTAATTTTATTGGAGTGACTAAATCTTTATTATAATTTTCACTTATTTTATCAAAATTTAAAGTCAATTTTTTATTTGTAAAAGTTTTAGATATAATATTAAATCTTTCAATTAAATTTTGTTGACTATTTGATAATATCATATCATCATTATTTTCCTTTTTATTTTCTTTATCTATATCAATTAAATTCTTATTATTAATAATATTTTTTATACTTTTATTATCATTTAATTTAAGAAAAGTTTGTTCACTTAATAATTGAACATTACTAGAAATATCATTAATATTACTTAAATTATTATCATTTTTTTGAAAATTAAAAGAATTATCTTTTTCTCTTTTAGTACTTTTAATAGATTGAGAAACATTAGAATCATCTTTCAAAGAAAATTCTTGAGTAATAATTTTTTTTAAACCATTTAATAAAATATTATAAATTTCTTGATTAGAAGAATTTAATTGATTATCATAATTTAATTGATTAAACAATTTATTTTTATAGCATTTAAAGCAACTAATAAAAGTTCTATTCATAAAAAAATTTAAATGAAATCTCCCAATTTGAATAGATAAAGGTTTATCAGGAATAAACATAATTTTATTTTGAATAAGTAATAAACTTCCAAATTTAGATTTACAATCTTCAAGATAAAACTCATTATTTTTTAAATGTAAAAAAGCATGAGTTCTACTAACAGAAATATCAGATAATCTCATATCAGCATCATTACTTCTTCCAATTTTAATTCTATTTTTATCATTAAAATGAACTATAAATATATGTTGATAATCAAAATAATTACCAATATAATTAACATTATTATGATAAATATTTTCAAAAATAATATATGGTTCATTTAAATTTTCCATTTCAATTAAAGATATTATTTCATTATTATATTTTATTCTTTCTGGAATTTGTTCTTTACATAATTCACATTCAAATTGTTTATATGAATATGAAGTCACTGAATTATCATATGAATGTTTAATAATTAATTTTGAAGTTAACCATTTTCTTAAACATATTAAATGAATATATTTAACACTTCCTGTACAATTACATGGATTTATTAATGGATTATCTCCATTAAAATCTCCTTCTTGTAAACATATTCTACATGAATATAATTTTATCTTATTTTCATTTTTTGAATTTTGCTTTATTTGAATATACATATTCTTTAATTTTTCATTTACATTTACACTTGTTTCATTTACATAATAATTTTTTGTTTTTCTATTTAATATATTTTCTTTTGTTTTTGTATTTTTTATTTCTCTAACTAAAAATATTATTTTACCAAATTTTATTAAATCACCTTTTCTTAATTTATAATATGTATTAGGTTTATTTTGTTTTGAAAAAAATGTTTTTCCAATAACTAACCAATCTAAACTTTCATAACTTCTTTTTAAAGATTTTATTTTATAAGGATTATAATTCCAAAAGTATTCTTCTTTATTTGTTTTATTTATATATCCAAGATATTTTGAATCTCCATAAATTGATTCATTTTCTAATTGTTGTTCTTCTATATTTTTTTTTATTATATATTTAACTTCATTTTCATTTTTCATTAAATAACATTCTGTATTTATTGTCTTTGATGAAATTGAATATTCATTACTTTCATAATCAAATAAATAATTTGAATCTTTATTCCATACTTCACATAAAATATTCAATCTAAATATTATATTTATTTCCTTACTGATAATACATTTAATCAATTTTTATTAAAAAATTTTAAACATTATTTTTATTTTTTTATTTATTTTTATTCATATTAACTTATATTAAATTATTTTAAAGAAAATTTAAAATTATAGTTTTTTAATTTTTGAAATTTTATTTGGATACAAAGAAAAAAAAGATAAATCTAATTTAGGAATTAATTTAGTTGAATTTGTTCTTTTCATAATAATTTTATCAGAAAATCTAACTGACTCTAAATCTGATAAATCTTCTTCATTTTCATTTTCATTTTTTTTTTTAATATTTCTTGAATGGTCAACTTCAACAGAATTGACGAAATTTTTTTCAGAAAAAAAATTCTTAATTGAAAATTGAGAATTTTGAGTTTTATTTAAAATTGAATTTTCTTTTTTTTTCTTAAATCTATCTATTAATTTTTGATTTGCTAATTTTAATTTACTTAATTTAGTTTTATACTTATTTGAAAAATCAGGTTCTGCATTTTTTAATTTATTACATTGATAATTTAATTTTTTTATTATTTCTTCAATTCCTTTTTTAATTTTTGATAATAAATCTTTTTCTTCTTTAACTTCTATTAATTTAATAAAATCTTCAAAAGCAATAATATATATTAAAAACTTTTGCATTAAATTTTCTTCTTGAATATTATTATAATTCTTATTAAAAATTGAAATAGAAGAATCTAACATTTTATTTATTTTATTAAGACATTCATTTTTATTTTTCTTTTTCTTTAAAAAATATTTTATATCTCCAGAACTATGATAATGTAAATTTTTACTACTATAAGTTTTAATATCCATAAATTTATTCATATTTGATATACTATTATGTAAAGGAGAAATATTTGAAAAAGAAAATGAACTATTGTATTCTTTATTTTTCATATTTATTTTATCATAATTATCAGTTGATGAACAACGAATTTTTTTCGAACAAAGAGGAAATCTTGCTAAACCTAAAGGATATTTTTTCTTTAAGATATTTGTAAAATTAGGTTTTTTCTTATGTAAATTATTACTATCAAATAAAAGTGTATTCATTTATAATTTTTATTCTAAAAATAAAATAAAATTTAAATATTATAAAAATAAATAAAAAACCTAATTAAAAAATACAGAAAAAAATTTATTAAAGAACAACAACATTATTAACAATTCCATTATCTTCTTTGAAAATATCTTCTTTGGGATTAACAACCCATTCTCCATCTTTAATATACTTATAAAAATATTTTCCTTTCTTAATTTTAAGAGTAACATTCCATAAATTTTTAACAGGATCAAAATTTAATGGTCTTCTAACTTGCCAATTATCAAAACTTCCACAAACTTGAACAGAATTAATTCTTTCTTGATAATAATTTCCATCAAATATAAAAGTAATTGGAATTCTAATTGAATCATCAACAACAATTGAAGTTGGTGCTAAATTAGGTAAATTTAAATTAATATTTCTTTGATTATCATATAATGAAACATCATCTTCTTTTTTAAATATGTAATTATTACAAAAATATTCATCTACATTTTCTAAAAATTCAAGTGCTTTTTTAGTATTTTCTTTATCTTCATTAATTTCTTCAGAACTAACACTCATAGAAAAAGAAGAAGAATCTTCTAAAATTCCTTTATTATTGAAAAAAACTTTTCCTTTTAATCTATAAAATTCTTTACACCAAGCTTTACAAACATCAGTAACATCAATAACACTATTAGAAGCATTTTTTCTAATAATTTGATATTGTTCCTTATTTCCAAATAAATCTAAAGATCTTAAAACAGCATTAACAAATTCAACAGTAGTATAATCTTCAAAAATGAATCCATTTCCTTTTTTAGTATAATAATTATATTCAACAATAGTATCTTTTAATCCTCCAGTCCAAAAAGCAATTACTGGTGTTCCAGCAATAAAAAATTCATGTTGAACTATTCCTCCTGGTTCATAAATTGATGGTATTAAACCATAATCACTTCCCATATTTATTTTAGGACCATCAGTAAAAAATTCATATGGATTACACCAGAAAGAACGTGGATATCTTTTTTTTAAATAATCCATTTTATCTATACATTGTTTAACATAGGGATCTTCCTTATTTCCACTTCCTCCTATTAATATATTTATACGACCATTTGTTCTTCTAATTAATTCTTCTATTGATTCTAATATCAACATCACTCCCTTTTGATGAGTTATACGTCCTATAAATGAATATAATGGAACTGATAAATCAGGGTGTTCATATTTAAAATATTTTTTCTGAATGTATCTTTTACATTCTAATCTATCATCACCTGCTTTTGATAATAAAGTCTTTAATCTTCTTTCTTTATAAATTCCATTTGGGAATGAAAATGGATCTTTTTTCCTATTAAGTAATGGAGCTAAAGGTGAATTTTTCAATAAATCTTCTTTATAACAATGTGATATTGTACCCCATTGATCACACATGATAATAGCACATCTTGAAGGATTAATAACAGTATCTTTCCAAAAAGGATCTACAAGTAAATCAATTGGTAATTGATGAATATAATCTAAAGTTCCTTCTGCAAAAGAAGGATAAATTCTTCCTTCATATGCTTGTTCTAAATTATGACAAATATGAAAGAATGTAGTATCATTAAATACATTTCCAAAATGACCACATTTTGCATATGCAGGAACTAAACCAGTAACCCAATCATTAGTCACAATTAAATTAGGAATAATATTTAAATCACAAAGTAATTGTAAAGAAGCTTTAGCAAAGAGTGAAATTCTTCTTACAATTTCAGGAGCAAATCCTTCAGAATAAGGATAAGGGAATATAGAATAATTATGTAAGAAATAATATTTAATTCCTCCATTTCCAACACCATAATGAACTCCGAAAGAATAAGATCCATCTAATTTAACATTAATATTTCTAATATATTGAATATCAAAAGGGTCTTTACTTAAATAATCATGTTCTCCTTTTCGATTTTTATCATAATAAGGACTGATCATAATAATATCTTGTCCTAAAGAACATAAACCTTGACTTAATTCATCAACCATTACTCCAAGTCCTCCTACTGTACTCCATCTTCCTATTTCTGGAGTTATTATACATATATGACCTAATTCATTTCCTCTTAATATATTTTCTGCTTCTTCTATTATTTTATAATTTAAGGTCTTTTCTAAATCATTTTTCATGTGATATATACTTGTACAATAATTAAAAAATAAATTACTTAATGAATCATTTAATTGAATAAATTCTAATCTTTTTATATAATCATAAAATGTTACATTATATTTTGATAATAAATTAAGAATATAATAATACCATTTTGCAAATTCTTCTATTGACATTTTTTTCTCTAATATTTCTTTTAATTGAATACTTACTTGGAATGAATCTAAATAATTTTTTGGGTTTATTCTTATTTCTGTTATCATTCTTGCATTACTTTTATCCATAGTATTTTTATAATTTTCATCATTAAAAGGAACAATTGAAAAACCAAAACAAATTAAAGAACAAGGAGGAATTTTCCTTGTTACATGTTCATTAATAATTTCTTTTAAAAAATAAAAATCTCCTCTACTATCAGTTATCCAATCTTCAATATAACATATTGTATTAAAATTAGTTTTTTCACTTTTTGAATCATCATTTTGAAAACCAAATAAATTTGAAAAATCTAATTTAAAATTAGTTTCATAATCTTTTAAGTTTATTGCAAATATTCCAGTTTGATCTTCTGTTTGTCTTGAAAAGGATAATATTCCTTTATGAGGTTCATTATTATTATCTAATGCTGATAAATATGTTAATTTCCCTTTTGATAATATTTCATGTAAAGATTTGTATTTTTCATTATTTCCTAATAAAAAATTATTTATTGTATTTTCATTTATTTCATTATTATTATTTTCTCTATTATTTATTGATTCTTTCCTTAATTTTTCTTTTAAATCTATTATTTCATTTTCATATTTTTCTTTTATTTTACTTATTTCATCATTATTTGATATTTTACTGTTTGTATCATTATTATTTAATTCTTTTTCAGGAATATTATTAATAAAATCTTTTATTATTTTAATTAAACTATCTTGATATTCATCATCATAATGATATTTTAATTTTAATAAAGTAAAATAATCACAAAGTTTTTTAATAAGTAAATCATATAAACTACATTCAAGATATAATTTTTGAATACAATCATTTGGATTTTCTGTTCCATAAATATCATTTATTTTTTCTATATTTGCACTTTGTTCTATTATTTTATCTATAAATCCATTTATATTTCTTGTTTCTTCGATTTCAAAAAGTTTTGGATTTTTTGATTTAAGTTGATTCATTGGTATTTCTCCTATTGAATTTATCATTTCTTGAATTGAAAATAAATCACTTTTTAATATTTGAATTATATTTGAATAATTTTCTGATTTATTTGATGGAATGTAAAAACTATTAACTGAAATTCCTGATAATTCATCTCCTAAATTTACTTTATCCATTTTTTAAACAATGAAAAATTTTAAAAGTGTGAAAAAAATATTAAAATAATTAGTAAAAAATTAAAAATTTTTACCTTTTCAATAAATTTTTTATTTATTTTATTATTTTATTTTAAATACAAATAATTAAATACTTTAAAAAGTATATTTTAAAAATTAGAATGAATAAAATAAAAAATTACTTGGAAAAACAATTTCTTTTTTAAAAAAAATAAATTAAATGAAAGAAAATTCATTAAAATCTCAAAAAAAAACTCGATATTCCCAAAATATAAATTATTCAAAATTAACAAACAAAGGAATATTCCTTGATAAAGACTATATAAAAAAAGATCCAAGAAAGGAAAAATTTCACAAATTTATAAAAGATTTAATATGTCCAAAATTTAAATTAAATTCATTTACATTTTTAATAATAATAAACAACACAATAATATTTATAATAACAATAATATATTCAGGAATAGAAAAAGATTCTTTTCTTCAACCAAAAGCAAATACATTAATATTATTTGGAGCATTAAATGGTAAAAAATTAAAAGAAAATATAATATTAAATCTATATAGATGGATAATGAATAGTTTTCTTCATGGAAATTTTATTCATTTATTTTATAATATAATAGGAATATTTACATTTGGTTCTTACACTGAAAATTTATTAAAAACAAAATATTATACTTTAATATATTTACTAAGTGGATTTATAGGAAGTTTATTTTCAGTATTAATCGATTCTGAATCAATAAGTGTAGGAGCTTCAATTTCAGTTTATGGTATTTTTGGTTCTTATTTTGGAAATTGTATTATTAAATGGAAAGAATTTGATAGAAAATTTGGTTATATTGGAAAATTTTTTATGACTTATGTTCTTTTTATATTTGTTATTATTAGCTTATTGTTACAGTTACCTATTTGTGGAGGAGATATTCAAATTAATTTTTGGGGACATTTAGGAGGTTTTTTATCTGGAATTTTACTCACTGTTACTATTATTAAACCTAAAATTGAAAGAGATTCTTTTATTTGTAATTATAAAATTTGGTATGCTTTTGCTTTTTCTTTTTTAGGAAGTTTTTTCATCGTTGGAATATTAGTTTTTTATCTTTTTTAAATATTTATATTTTTGATATTATTAATTTTATTTATTTTCAATTTTTTTTTTTTTGGAAAATAATAATGTTTATATTATTTATTTATTAGTTTTATTTATTTATTTGTTTGATAATTGGAAATATCTATCAATTTCTAAAATATTCATTGCTAACCAACTTAAAGGTTCATTAGTAGCTTTACAAATTAATTGTAATTCTTTCAAATTTTTAGAAATCATTTTTTTAAAAGCTTTAGAAACCCCTTTATCAACAGAATTAGAAACATATACTTTCTGATAAATAACTTTAAAAAATAAATCTTTAATAGAATCAACTTTATTATTATCAAAAAGTATTTTAAATAAATATTTCACATTATTTTTCCCATCAAATAGATTTTGAATATTTAAAATAATATAAATTAATTCACATATTTTTTTAGCTTCATCAGTATTATCATTATAAATTTCTTCTTCTTTTTCTTTAGTTAAAAAGTTAATTCCAATTTGAGTAGTTTGACTAGGAAAAATTTCTTTTTTTTGACTTTGAATATTATTATTAGAATAATCTTCACTTTCAGAATTAGAATTTTCACTTTCTGATTTATCTAATATTGGTTTTTCTTTTAAATTAATACTTTTATCATTTTCTTGTGTTGGAAAACTAGTATAAGTTAAATTTATATTTTTATTTTCTATTGGAGAAGTGTTTAAAATTTCAGTGACTTTATTTTCTTTAATTAAACTTTTTTCTAAGTTTAAATCTTCTGAATTTTCTGAATTTAATCTCATTTTTTTTTGAAAACTTGAATTTAATCTTCTATTATTATTTATAGTTGTTCTTGATTTAAAAGAAACATTTTTTTGAATTTTTGAAGTTGATTTTTTTTCTTTTTCTTTTTTACTAATATGATTACTATTATATATTAAATGAGGTTTTATTGGTCTAAAAATTTTATTTTTATTATTTATATTATTATTTCTTATTAATTTATTATTTTTTGAATTTTTATTATTACATAAATTATTTATATGTATATTTTTTTCTTCAAAATTCATTGATTTAATATTTTGATTTCTCTTTTTTAATCGAGATTCATTTCTAGATATATTTATAAAATTTTGTTTAAGAAAATTTCTTGTTGAAATTGAATTAAAAGTATTATTTGGTGATTTATTATTATTATTACTATTATTATTATTGTTATTATTATTATTTTCTTTTAATAAAAATTCACTTTTTAAAGTTGAATTACTTTCGTCTATTGATAATTCTTGTATATTTAACATTTTTTTTATTAAATCTTCTCTTAATTTATTTAATGATTCTGTTATTGAATTGTATTTTGTGTTAAATTCTAACATTGTTTCTTCAATTAATTTGCTAAGTTTTATTTGCTTTTCTGAATGATCATTTTGATAATTTATTATTGTATTATTCCCACTTTTTCGTAATGGAGATATATTTTTTTTTATTGTGTTCATTTAAATTATTTTAATTCTTAAAATAATTAATTAAAAATAAAAATAAAGATTTTGATTGGTTTAAAATTTCTTTATCTCCTTAATAAAAAATAATAAATTTAAGAGAGTTTTCTTCCTTTTGTTCTATTTCATTAAATAAAATATTATATTTAATGACAAAAGTCAAGAAAGAAAAGTGAATTAAAAAAATTTTTTTTTTCATAATTTTAAATATGATTAGTTTAATATGTACTAGTTGTTTTATTTTTTTCTATTATAAAATACCAAATTATCAAAATAATCCAAATAGTTTAACTCTTTATTTAATAGTAATTTCAGGATTATTAAGTTT
>JAEEGL012064434.1_pt1 | contig 15139 bp, 8 predicted proteins | sample 9134231 | NCBI WGS metagenome assembly JAEEGL01 (sample SAMN16246548, study PRJNA631951) | gut metagenome | biome: gut microbiome; feature: rumen; material: fiber-attached | host: Bos | place: Iran: Karaj | collected 2018-10 | reverse complement strand
TAGCCCTTCATTTGTTAGGTCAATTATTTTTAAGTTTACCTTGTCGTTCTTTACGCACATTAATTAATTATAATAATAGGCCAGCAATGTTTTTAATCATTTTACTAAACGCTTTTTGCCTATGAGAAACTTTGCATTTTTCAAGCTGGGTGCAATCTGCAAATGTTTTATTATATTCATTAGAAACAAATACTGGATCATAACCAAATCCATTGCTACCAGATGCTACTGATTTTGCAATTGTGCCCTCAGTTTCACCCATCACTGTCGCTGTGCGCATATTGGATTCCATTTTTTCTCTTTTCTCGCTTTGTAGATTGTTAATAAATTCACTATTACAGTTAATGTATGCAATGGAGCATATAAACTTGGCATTTCTGCTTGCTCCTGTTTCATTGAGTCGCTTTACAACTTCTTCATTTCTTTTACTTTGTGGAGTTTCAGCACCAAGAAAACGAGCTGTGTAAAGCCCAAGCTCACCTGGCATGCCTTCTATTTCAAGGCCAGTGTCATCACCGAATACGACATCACCTTCATGAAGGCGTCCTTTCTTAAATAGATCTATAAAAGCACCTTTTGCTTTTATTACAGAGTTTTCTAGATATGTCTTACCTGTTTCTTCTGGGAAAACGATACTTTCGTCAACATCAGTTGCAAGGAGTACTTCAAATTTTTCTGATGGTAATTTTTCGAATCCAAAATCTGCTAGATGATCCACCATAAATTTGTACTCTTCAAGCTTACCCTTGTTGCTAGATGCAAGAATTAGTCGATTCATTGCCCTATACCTCCCTTGTTTTTGATTGATTTAATTATATCAAATATTAGAGTAAAATCAAAGAAGGCAGATGCTTAGATTTATTTATTATACGTATAATCTTTAGTCCAATCTGGTTTTGAAATAACAACATTTTTATCTATCATGTTAGATGGTGTGGCTATTTCATAATTTAGATTTTTAAAATCTTCAGCTCCTTCTATAATTTCATTCCATTTTTTCGTTGATATTTTGTTTTCTTTCTCAATTTTGAATTGATAAAAAGAATACATTGTGCCCACAGCAATTTTCAACTCACCGTTTATCAAGGTTGCTACATAAATATCTGAAGCAGGTCCAAGAGATGTTTGCATAATTTGCTTGCTATCACTAGAAGATAGAAGCTGACCTACATTTGTGCCTATGGTTAACTCATATTTTTCATCATCTACATTTATATTTTTTTCTAGGATTATAAATCTTTTTAGGTTTTCCTCAAAATACAGTATCTCATCACCATAGTTCCTTATAACTTCAAATTCTGCCTGCGATAAATATACTCCCTCTTCTTCTTTTTTAGCACATTCATATAAAGTATCTGACAGATTCATAAGTCTATTTAAATTTTCTTCTTCTACTTTATCAAGTAAATTAAACTTTTCTAACCCATTTTTTATTATAAAACTTAAATCTAATAATCTCTTAAATACGTGTGGTTCAACTTCTACAAATCCATCATCATCATTAACCAAATATTTTGGCAATATATCTTCTGATTTTGTTTTTTCTTCTAAATTTATATCAAAGCTATTTTCAAACTGAGTATATGCACCACAAAAACTCTCTAGCACCTTAAGGCGCCATAAATTAGAATTCATAAACTTGGGTGCAAGTGGTGACTTATCATAAAGCAAGGCTCTTATTGCTTTTAAAAAATAATAGTCTACGTTTTCCGATGCAACTCCACCAGAGTCTATAAACTCATCATAACTTTCTTTGGTAAAACCTATTTTTTCAGATGCCTCAGATTGAGTAGAAATCCTTTTGTGCAAACCAAGGACCCCATCTTCACTTACCTCATAGAGTTCTTTTCTAAGTGTATAAAGAATTGCGAAATAGCCACCATATAACCCTTCGTTAGAAAAGTTTAAAATATTTTCTGCATCCTCTGACCCAAATACTGCAGCAAGATCTAGCATATTTGTCGCCTCGCGTCCCACCACCGCGTCCTTTATAAGCAAATTAAATATATAATCGTCTAAAGAATAAGCATTTGGAATAAAACTAAATGTATTTAATCCTTGTTCTACTTCGCTGTTACCAAATGCTTTATCTTGATTAAAATAATCATAAGAAACAAAACGATGCTTTCTTACATCAATATCCTTAATTCGCATGGTGAACTCTTTCCAAATTTCATCATTTTCTACTAAACTAGCATAATCACTGATATTAATTTCTAAAGAATCAATTTTATTATTGTTCAATATTTCTTTAATCACTAAATCCTTAGGAATTATTTCATCTCCTTCATCTTCTTTTTGAATTTCCTCATATATTTCTTTTATAATCTTTTTATAATCAAAGCATGTAATATCATCTTTAATTCCATACAAAAATGAAGAAAGCGAAATTATCGTATCATAATAATTTGACGCTATATTTTCTTCGGCAAGAGATAAAAGAAAGGCACTCCTTATAAAGTCTTCTCTATCTTGTGGAAGAGCCATATTTTGATACCAAGTAAGTGTCCTATAATACTTTGAAAGCGTATCACTCCACAAATAATGACCTACAGGCTTAAATAAGGAGTAATCCCTTGGAACAAGTGTAAGAGATGATGGGGCAGATTTACTACCTTCCTCAATAAGTGCCTGCTCTATTTGAAATTCACTTTCTATGTATTCTTCTGGAATACAATCTTCCTGTAATGAAAGAGCTACAGTAAAAAACAGGACATTTCTTTTTGCAGCTTCTTCCCATGTGCTGCCCTTTAATTTTTCATATATTATTTTAGACTCATCTAACATTTCATGAGTTAATCTTAAAAGAAGCTGTGATAGGTACTCACTTTCTAGTTTTGCCTTCAAATAAGATATATAAATATTATATATATATGTGAGCGAATCAACGGTTATATAATTTGGTAACTGCAAACTATTATTTTTAATATATCTTTCGGCAAAATTTTGATTTTTAGTTAATTCTGCTATAAATCCATTTTTTGCTATTTTTTCTTTTTCTTCATCACTAAACCCAAATTGAAACCAATTGGCAACATTTGATAAATCACTATTCACAAAATAATCATTTAAAAATCTAAACTTGCTACCTTGTATTTCTGGTCGCTGGTAATTATAAATATCTGTAGAAGAATCTCCTGCGTCATATTTTATGCTCTCATTTATAGATTTTATTTCTTTCTCCAATCTATTGAATGAGGCAAGTTCTGATTCATCGCTTGTTTTACTAGCACTGCTTTCAGTTAAATTAGAATTTTCGATTTGATCAGAATATTTTGAACACGACACCAAACTATACATCAATATGATAGTAAGAATGAAAGATATATATTTTTTGGCAAGATTATTCCCCATAAAAAAACACATATATTATAATATATGCGGTTTTATATTTCTATTACTTAGATTTTCTTATATATGTTCCAGACTTTCCGCCAGATTTTTTAAGAAGACATATATCCTTTATCACTATGTCTTTTTGAACTGCTTTACACATGTCATATATTGTAAGAGCACATATTGCAACAGCAGTAAGACTTTCCATTTCTATCCCAGTTCTTTCATCACAGCTGACACTTGATGTGATTTCTATTGATAGATCTTTTTCATTCATAGTAAGATCTAAATCTATCCCATTAATTTTTATTGGATGGCACATAGGAATGATTTCGGGAGTTTTTTTAGCGCCCATAATTCCTGCAACTTGCGCAACTGTTAAAACGTCACCTTTTTTCATACCGCCTGATTTTATCAAGGCAAATGTTTCCTTATTAACCAAAACCCTGCCAAATGCGACTGCATTTCTTTTAGTTATTTTTTTATCGCCAACATCTACCATTTTGGCAAATCCTTTTTCATTGAAATGGGTAAAATCCTTCTTTACTTTTTTCATAATCATCCACCGATCTGATTCATATTTCTACCAGCCTTTGTTCTACTTTCACTAGATAAAAAATCATGTTCAGCTGGTTTTGCTAGTATTGCTTCTTTAAATTTTGCATCCATTTCTTTTTCCGAAAGACCTTTTATATTTATTTCTTGATTGGAATGAAGACATGGTTTTAATTTTCCATCGGCCGTGAGGCGCACTCTATTGCATGTTGCACAAAAACTATGACTCAAAGGGCTTATGAGACCTATGTTACCAAGCGCTCCTTCTATTTTATAAAGCTTTGCTGTTCCATTGTCACTTGGCTTTCCTGTAATGGAATCTACTCTTTCTATTTCTTTATATTTTATATTGTTCTTATCTAATATCTCCAAAACTTTTTCATTTGGAATGAATGCCTCTTTTTTAAAATCACCGCTATCATACATAGGCATAAGTTCTATGAAGCGCACATCTATGTGATATTTTTTTGTTAAGTTCACAAAATCTAGTATCTCATCATCGTTGAAGCCACCGATTAACACCGTGTTGATTTTTATTTTTTTAAACCCTGCATCTAGCGCAGCTTTAATTCCGCTTAATGTATCGTCAAGATTTCCTATCCTGGTGATATATTTAAATTTATCTTTATCTAAAGTATCAAGACTTATATTTATTCTATCAATACCAATTTCCCTAAGATCATTCACATACCTACCAAGCAAACTTCCATTGGTTGTGATGCAGAGTTCTTGAACACCATCAATTTGTTTTATTTTCCTGCAGATATCTAGAAAATTTTTCTTGACGAGAGGCTCCCCGCCAGTTAGTCTAAACTTTTTAACACCATTCCCCGCAGCAACACTGCATATCATGAGCAATTCTTCTTCAGTAAGCATATCTTCATGCTTTTTATTATCAACTCCCTCGGATGGCATACAATAACGGCATCTTAAATTGCACTTTTCTGTAAGAGATATGCGCATGTATTCGATTTTTCTGCCGTAGGTATCTTTCATTTAGATATTGTTAATAAACTGATATTCTTCCCAATTAATTAATTATTCTTCATCTTTATTTGGAAGAATAAAATTAAGTAAGATTCCAAAAATTGCTGCTGTTGCAAGACCTTTAAATTCAAGGCCTCCAACATGAAGTGGCTGAGCTTCAAATGCAAATCCTGAAACCATTATTATTGCAGCAATAAGAACATTTCTCGATTTTGCAAAATCAACTTTATATTCAACCAAAGTTCTAAGTCCTACTGCAGAAATCATTCCATAGAGTATAAATGACATTCCACCTATAACTGGAGCTGGTATAGTATTTATCACTCCATCTACAAGTGGCGATAGTGATAAAAGTATAGCAATAACCGCAGCAATCTCCATAACTATTGGGTCATACACTCCTGTAAGCGCAACCACACCTGTGTTTTCAGAATATGTTGTATTGGCAGGGCCACCAAAAATACCTGCGATAGAGGTTCCTATTCCATCACCAAGAAGTGTCCTTATGAGCCCTGGGTCTTCTATATATTTTTTACCACATGTTGCACTTATTGCAGCAATATCTCCAACGTGTTCGCACACAGCTGCAAGTGCAACAAGAACAAATGTAATAATTGCATTTAATTCAAATTTCATTCCAACAAGTGGCGAGTACTCTGCAAAAGGAGGGATACCAATTATATTTCTCCCTTGCATAATTGAAAAATCAACTAGGCCTAGTGGTATAGAAACAATATATGCAACTATTATTGAAATAAGTATAGGTAAAAGTTTTACCATTCCCTTTCCCCAAATATTGCATACTATTGCAACAACTATCGCAACTATGGCAGGAACAACACCTATAGCACCATGAGTTGGAACAAGAGCAGTAATATTATTTATAGCAGATGGTGCAAGTATAAGTCCTATAAGAACTATCATAGGTCCAGTAACAATAGGTGGGAAAAGTTTCATAATTTTTTTTACACCAAAGATATGAATAAGACCTGCAATAATTACATAGGTGAGTCCTGCAAATACGACACCACCGCATGCATATGGAAGTCTTTCAAGGTTTGGAACTACTTGCGCTCCTGCTTCATTAACTAACTTAGGTGCAACTATATCAAATGCACCGAGAAAGGCAAATGATGAACCAAGAAAGATTGGAACTTTTCTCTTGGTGACAAAATGAAACCACAATGTGGCAATGCCTGCGCAAAATAATGTAACAGATACAGATAAACCTGTAATGATTGGAACAAGAACTGTTGCACCAAACATTGCAAATACATGCTGAAAACCTAAAACAACTGTCTTAGGCACACCAAGTTCCTTAGGTGCATTGAAAATTCCTTTAACCTCCATAAAACCTCCCTATATGAATTAACCTTCTAAAATACTGATTAAATAATCTGCTAAGTTATACAAAGAAACAAAATTTCTTGCTGTTAACTCTATTATTATAACATCTTTTTGTAGAGCTTGCTTATCTATACTCATAAAGTTTTCTATATGATATAGGCTAGTATTTCTAAACTGCGCTCCAAGTGTTGGCAACATACTTGCTATAAAACTATCTCTTATTACAAGTGCGCTTCTTCTATCTACAGGATTATGCGCCCTTATATTCATAGGTGCTTTATCATTTGTAAAATCTACACCAGAATAATCTGCCTTGTTAACATATGAATCATCAGTTATTCCCTTTAAATCATATTCTACATCGGTGCCATCGTCATACAAATCTCCAGGATATAACTTTTTAGAAATTTCAATTTCATGTGACATAATTGAATCTAAAGTATAATTTATACCCATCATCTCAAATAATTCTCTTGTTGCTATATATCCTGCTATTCTATTCCAATGCGAGTCTTGTTTATAATATACATCGCAAACATTTTTAACAAATGAAATCGCCCTATCTGGATAGATTACCGATAACTCACTATTTGCCTTGGCATAATCTATGAATGATTTAATCTTGCTTGCTTCATTTGGATATGGGCTATCTGCTGGATAGAACTCTTTATAGATAGCGCTCTTATCAGGGCAAAGGATGATTGCAAAATCTTTTTTTGATTTACCAAGCAATTTTCTACATTTTTCTAATTTTTCCACTATAGGCTTTACATAGCGGTCTGGAATTTTTCCATCTGCAGTTTCATTATCTAAAATTGATGCATTCTTTAAGAAGTACCAGCCACCTGCGCCAACTAATGATATAGGCCATCTCACTTCGAATGGTCTCGCATCAAATGTTGTTTCTTTATATACAGCAGAAGTTTCATATTGTGCTGCCGCTTGAGCTCTATCGGCCGATTTATCTATAACTCTCGCTCTTCTCTTTGTTTCATCAAATATAGATCCGGCAACTATTTGTTCTCCTTCATACTCTTCATATTCATCATTCACACCTGCCGTTTCTATAACTTCCCTTTCATCATTTCTTTTATTATTAAATAATGGGAAGAGAACTCCCGCTTTTTCTCTTGGTTTTGTAGTTTCGGAAAAGTTCTGGGCTCCAGTTGTTGTCTGATAAGCTTGTGTTGGTCTACTAGTTGTTTCTCTTCTGCTGACTATGCCAAATAGTGAAAATAAAATATTTGATTTTTCTGTTTCTTTTTCAGCATATGAATAACTATCTTGCGAAGTCCCTGCTTCAGTATTATTTTCAATATAATATTCACTGGTTCCACCAGCTGCTTGTGTTACAGTTTTATCAAGAACCCTTGATTTAACACTTGTTTCTTTTATTAGTGAACCTGAAACGACTTCTTCATATCCTTCAGTATTTCGTCTTGTGGCCTGGCTTGTTCTATTATTAAACTCTGGAGTTAAAACATAAGATTTTTTTGTTTCTACTGCTACGGTTGTTTCTGTATATGCTGGAGATGTTTCTTGCACATTTCTCACGGCCCTAGTATTTTCTGTTGCTACTTTTTCTACAATTCTTGATTTTGCAGTTGATTCTTTAATTAAAGAACCCGATATAACTTCTTGATAGTCGTTTTTGTTTTGAAATTGAATTGTTGACTGTTCTGCAGCCTCAAATTTTGGTTTTAATACTGCAGACTTTGTTGTTTCATATGTATATCTGCTTTCTCTAGTTGCCTGGGTTGTAGCTGCAGTGGCACTTGTTATTATTCTTGTAGTTTCATTAATTTTATTATCTATTACTCTTGATTTTTCTTTTGATTCTTTAATAAGCGATCCAGATACTACAAGCTCGCCTTCATCTTCAGGAATTGTTTCGGCCTCAAGTGTTTCTGTTGTATCTTCTTTTTTGTTTCCGCCTATTCCGAATATAGAAAACAATATGCTTGACTTAGTCGTTTCTTTAGGTCCGTTATATACTTCCTGAGTAGTTTCAGAAGGTCTAAACCATTCTTGCCATGTTCTTGCTCTTGCAGTTGTTGTTTCATATCTTGGTTTTATAACGTCTGATTTTTTTGTTTCTTTATATATAGTGCTCCAATCAAAAGTACTCCAGTATGCTTCCTCTTCATTATATTCTGTAGTATATTCTTCTGGCTTTCTTGTAGACTTTATGACATCTGATTTTTTTGTTTCTCTATATAGTGAGTTCCAATCAAAAGTGCTCCAGTATGCTTCTTCTGCGCTGTATTCACTAGTATTTTCTTCAGATTCATTAAAAATATATGTGGTCTCAAATCTTGGCGATAGAACTTTTGATTTTTTAGTCTCTTCATATAGGCCAGAATAATTATACGGATCCCAATCCTCATATACAACAGTTGGAAGCGTTTCCGTTTCTACTTCTCTTTGCTTATTATATCTTTCATTATTTTTTCTTCCAGTATAAGCTGGATTAGTTACACCAAATCTTGACCAATCATAGTCTCTCCAGTTAGCTCCTGTTGTCCCAGATTGAACATCACCCGCTTTTGTTCCGCCAGCATTACCTGAATTATTTGAATTTGCTGCTGCTTGCGCTTCTGATTCTCTAATTCTTTGAAGAAGAGATTCTTTTTTTGCTTCATCTCCTCTTAAAAAAGCTTCCATCATCTGTGCCCACAAGCTATTTTGATTATTTGATGCTAGGTTGTTAGTAAATGACATAAAAATAAAAACTAAAGTAATAGACAAAAATAAAACAAAAGCAGAATAAAACTTTTTATTTACTCTTTTCTTTGATCTTTTAGTTTTCTTTTTATTGGCCATTGAAATTCAATGCTTGTTTAAATTATAAATAACTATTTATTATTCCTACAATCTCTTCTTTATCAGTTACACCTATAAACGTCTTAACCACTTCCCCATTTACAATAACATTCATATTAGGTATTGTTACTACTTTATATTGTTCAGCAAGGGGACCATCACTATCTACATTGACCTTACAAACGACTACCTTGCCAGATAGCTCTTTTTCTATCTCATCTAATATTCCACTCATAACTTTGCATGGGCCGCACCAATCAGCATAAAAATCCACAAGAACTATTTTTTCTTTTGCTATTAACTCATTAAATTCATTTGTGTTAACTATTTTTGCCATAATTCTCCCCTTACTATAAATAAACAACATTAAACAATGGTTAGATAAACATATAACCACATTTTTCTATATTATACCATATATAAAGGCAAATAAAGTAAAAGATTACTCTATTTCAATTACTTTAGATAGGTCAAATGAATATATGAACATACCCTTGCAAGATAAATTTAAGATTTCAGACAGGGCTCTTGCATATAATTTAAGTTGGTTTTTATATCTTTCTATAAGCTCAAAACTTCCTTTTTCATCTCCATATTTTGCTACTGCATCAGTTTTGTAATCAATAACAGTAAATGCACCATCTTCAATAAAAAATGCATCAATAACACCTTGAACAATTTGGCCTTCATCGTTACTTAAGGCTACAATTTCAGAATTTTCTGCAGAAAATTCAAAAATTTCTTTTTTAGATAAAAGTTTCATAAATGGCTGCTCTCTGAATAGTTTCCCGCTATGAGATGCCATAATAAATTTTTTACCCAGTTCACTGTTTATAAAGGCAGATATTTTTTCATTTTCAATAAGCCCTGCTTCTATCTCACCTAGTAGTTTAGATTCAGTTAAGATTTTCTTTTGCTTTTTTATTTCATCTGTTAATAACTCATTATTCAATTTACCTATATCAAGTGAATTAAAATCAAAAATCTGCATAAATCTATGGTATGAGTTTCCTTTTAAAATGGCGTCTGTGGTGGCAACCGTAGAACTTTCATTTGTTACTTTTTCTTCAACTCCAACGCCAATATTATCGCTACTATTTTTCTTATCATCTTCTACATTTTGCACATCAATTTCTGAAAAACTTACAAAATGTTTTTTGGCAATATCTGAAACAGATATCTTTGGTTTTGTTGTAGTTGCATCACTATATGTATAGACTTTTTCTATGTTGGACTTTGTTTCGTTAAGGAAGGTATTGTCTTCGTAAGAAGGTATTGCATTATCATCTACCTTAAGAAGGTCATCTTTATGATTTTTTACCCATTCACATAAACTGACAATATCTTCATATCTATCATAGATAGAATATATATTGCTAAGAAGTGAACCGTCATTCCTGCTACTTTCATCTTGCATTTTGTTATTATAAACATATTCCAAGTAGCTTATGAATGATGTTGCATCTACTATATTTTTTACCTCATCTTTAACAAAATTTGGAGATGCTATCTCATTTTTAAGAAGATCTTTGTCTGATGTTTTATCTTTTTTCTTTGATGTTGATTTACTTTTTAATTCACCAACAGGAACGCCTCTTGATGAAGTTAAGATTAATTTGTCTCTTGCACGAGTTAGAGCAACATAGAATAGCCTTAATTTTTCTGCTCTATATTTTCTTTTTGCTTCGCAAGTTGCATAAAGTTTTTTTAGTATAGGATATTGATTTTTCTTATCATCTATAGGGTTAAATGAAATTCCATTATCAGTATCAAATGCAAAATTATTTTCCTTTGAGTTTTTAAATCCATCTTCATTAAAAAATTTATTTACATTAGTAACAAATACTATAGGATACTCTAAGCCCTTTGAGTAATGTATGGTTATGATTTTTACACAGTTTGGATTTATTACATCAAAATTTGCAACTTTGTTGTCTGTATCATTCCTTCCTTTATTAATTTTATTTTCATTTGTATAAACGTCTTCAAAAACCCTGATAAAGTCAAAAAGACTGTTATGGCTGCTGCTCCTTAAAACCTGGGCATAAGATATGAGAGATTCTAAGTTATTTACCGCTCTTGCTCCATCTTCCCACCCTGATACAATTACATTTAAGCTTGTTCTCTTATAGATTTCCTTTATGAGTTCATCTATGCTTAAGTATTTAGATTTATCCCTTAAATCTTCAAAAATTTCAAAAAATAAATTTATCTTTTTAACCATTTCTTGTTCTTCTATCCCTTGCCCATTATTTTGTATAAAGTAGACTAACTTATCATATAGATTTATATTTTCTTCACTATTTACAAAATTGATAAAATCTACAGACTCTGTAAGAGATCTAACAGATGTATCTGTTCCTTTTTCTTTTGATTGTATTAATTTTTGTCCACCGTTATTCTTTTTGTCATAAAAGTTCTTATTTGCAAATGTAGAAATTTTTAATATTTCTTCATCACTTAGTCCTATTAGCTCAGATCTAAGCACGGCCATTAATGAAATATCTTCACGTGGATTATTTATTACTTTCAGAATATCTCCCGTAAGTCTTATCTCTATAGACAAAAAGAAATCATCGCTACTATCACCTATCTGAGAAGGAATGTGAAGTTCGTCAAGAGCTTTCTTATATTCCAGACCATCACTTCTTGTTTGAACAAGAAGTGCTATGTCTGAAAATTTTACTTTAGCATTATCATCACTAGCCTTACTTTCATCAATTAATTCTATTATTCGTTTACCTATCATAAGGCCTTCGGCATAAATATTAGTCTTTATGCCTCTATAACTTTTCCAATAATATGGTTCATTATAATTTAATTTCAAATTCTTTGTATTTTTATTTTCGGCTTCATATTCTTTTACTTTTTCGCTATCATAACATATATTAAGAAATTCAGTTCTTATATCTATATTTTTTTCTTTATTTTCCCTTGTGCATATAAGTTCATGGTCTTTATTATATTCAACATCTCCATAATCTTCTTTCATTATATCGGTAAATAGTTTGTTTACTGAATCTATTACTGCTTTAGTGCACCTAAAGTTATCATTCATTTTAATTAAATGCCCACCACTTCCTTTAGAATACTTATTATACTTATCCATGAAAATCTCACATCTTGCATGTCTAAATAGGTAAATACTCTGTTTAACGTCACCTACTAAAAATAAATTTTTGTTTTGATAATTATTAGAAATTGCGCGAATTATTTCTTCTTGGACACTATTTATGTCTTGATACTCATCAACAAAAATTTGTTTAAAGCTTCCTGCTATTTCTAAACCGAGCTTAGATATTTCTTTTGTTATATAGCCATCCTTCTTAACATAAAGTAATTCTAGTGCATATTTTTCAAGATCGGCAAAATCAAGAACGTTTTTTCTTCTTTTTTCTTTGGAATATGCATAATCAAATTCAATTACAATCCTATTTAATATATCAATATGATTCTTAAATAATTCATACACTTTATCTAATGTTCTTTTATCATATCTTATTTTTACGTCCTTACCATATAACTTAAAGTTTTCTTTAGATTTAGAAGTATTAAATTTATATGGCATATTCTCATCGTTTTTTGGCTTTGTTACTATGCCTATAATACCATCCAGTGCATCCTTATATTTTTTATCATCTATGGAATTGCAAAAACTATCAAACCATTCTTTTTTGTCTGGGATTGTGGTTAGAAATTCATGATATGACTTGATAATATTTTTCACTATAGCATCATTATACTTATTGCAATATGACGACACAAACTTCCTAAAGTCCTCATTTCCATATTCTTCCTCAAACACACTTGTTAGGACTTCTTCGATTAATTTCTCTCTATCATAACCTGTTATCTCAGAAAAATTTGGATTTAAATTTAATTCTTTATAATTATCTTCTATAAGGTTCTTGCAAAAACCATGAAGTGTAGATATATGTGAAAAATCTACTTTAAATGCTGCTGTTTTTAATTTATCATATTCGTTACGTTCATCATCATCAAGAGATGATTTTGCATCAAGTTCAGATATGCGCTGCAATATAGTTTTTTTGATTTTGTTTTTCATTTCTTTAGCAGCAGCATTAGTAAATGTAACTACGCAGATTTCATCAATAGAGACTGGATTATCCTTTCTTGTGATCATGTTAAGGACTCTTTGAACGAGAACAAAAGTTTTTCCTGAACCCGCACAGGCAGATACTAAAATATTTTCACCTTGGTAAGTGATAGCTTCTTGTTGGTTTGCAGTTAATGTTATATCGTTTTTTACTCTTTCCATTTAATTGTCCTCACCGCCGCCTGCCTGATGGAAAATTCTGTGTCTACATATTGATTTATAATTGCAGAACATGCAAGAAGAATCATCAGTATTATTATCTGTAAAGCTACATTTAACCATTCCGCTTGCAATTTCTTTCACCTTGTTATCTATTGCTGCGTATGCGCGATCTGATGCTCTTTCTATATCATCATAAGTCATCTTGCCCCTAATTCTATTGCCACCAGTCCATGCACTTTGTATATTAGAAGCTAGCATAACTGGCTGTGCTTCAGTTATATTTTCATCTTCTTTAATAAATAAATCCAATTTATCATCTGCCACTATTCCAGCAGGTCTTAAATCATCATCACTTAGCTTATCGTCTATATATGATTCGTCTTGATATATTTTTGCTTCCCAGCCTACCTTGCTATATACACCGGCAACTGTTTTTGCATTGCTTTCATTTTCATTTTTAACTATTTCTTCTGCTTCATTCATATATATTAAAAGTTGAAGATCCTTGCCAGCTTCTATATCCTTCTTATCAATTGCATCATTCATTTTTCCTGTTTTATAGTCAACAACTTTTAGATTTTCTAAATCATTTGTTGCATCTATTCTGTCTATTCTTCCTGCAAGTGTATATTCAAGTTTTGGATCATCTTTACAAGTTCTTTTATTTTTAAATTCTTTTTCAAAAAGGATAGGTCTAAAAGCGCCGGCTTTTACCTGTTTTAAATAAATGCTAAACGAATGAACGAGAATAGATTTAATATTGTCAAACATGGCATCGGCCATATTGTTATATCCAAAATACTTTAATTCCTCTTTTTGTACTTCTACAAGCCTTGCTATTTCACTTGAGATTTCTTCTTTTGTTATAGAATAATTTTCAGAGGCATATTTTTCTGTAAGAATTTTAAACATTTGACTTAGGACATCATGGCATACTCTTCCATATGTAGAAGCATCTATTCCAAATTCATCATTCTGTTTTATCTTTAATATTTTATCTAGGAAGTATTTATATGGGCAAGAGGCATATTCTTCTATGCTACTTATGCTTACAGAAATATTATCACCTGTGGCTTCTTTTATTAATTTACTATCCACCGCATCTACATTATACTTAGGATGCTTTTTTTCTAAATCATTTATAAAACTATCTTCTGTGCTTCCATATAATTTTTGATGGAGGCTCTTGTATAATTCAACGTATGCCTCTCTACCTGAATAAATTGCTTTTCTATTTTTCACAATATAGTCTTTGAGGTCTTCCATTGTATAAAGTTTTGACAGGTCTATGTTTTCTTTAGATAAATTAAACATTTTTGTTGCATCTTCAATAATCTTATTAGGGGCAAATACTTCGGCATCATCATTTGTCTTAGAATATGTCAGATAGATCATATCGGTTACAGTCTTAAAGTGCATATAACAATAATAATATGAATTGTATGCCGTCTCCATAATAGTTTGAGAAAGACCTATTCCATTCTTAGACAATATATTTTTAAAGTTTTCAGATATTAGAGATTTATTATTTTCTATAATAGGAATACTGTCAGAGTTAAATCCTATAAAAAACAGGATCTTCTTATTTATAAAACGAGAATGCATTAAATTTCCTATTAAAACCTGGTCGCTAGTTACTGGCATTATTTTTGAGTCTTTGGAAGATAGAGCTGTGTCAAAAATTTCAACAAACTCATCCAAATCCATCTTAGTGTCGCAAAGTAAGATTTCTATCGTCTTTAATAAACTATCTACTATTCCTATAGATTGCGAGTACGCCCTAGATAGATATAAATTTTTCTCTATCTTTTC
>JAEEGL011634911.1_pt1 | contig 15139 bp, 9 predicted proteins | sample 9134231 | NCBI WGS metagenome assembly JAEEGL01 (sample SAMN16246548, study PRJNA631951) | gut metagenome | biome: gut microbiome; feature: rumen; material: fiber-attached | host: Bos | place: Iran: Karaj | collected 2018-10 | reverse complement strand
TGAACAGGGAATTTGCCGACAGGTTCGCGGAACTGGTCAGGAGTTCGAAGAATTCGGATCCCTTTACCCTGAACCTGCTGAAAAGATGTTACCGGGATGAGCCGGACGACGCCATACTGTACCTGATCTGTTCCATGCTCATGAAGAAGAACGCCGACGGTGAAGAGGCTTTCAGATGGTATGAGGCCGGCGTCAGACAGGACATAAGGATAACCGGTCTTTTCGATCACTTTATGATGACCATGGATCTCGGCGTACAGCACTCCATACCTCAGAATGTGATCAAGTATTATTCCTATGAGTGCACTCTGCCGAGGGACGTATGCGCTTACCTGTACAGATATGTGGCTTCCGAACGGGAGGAATGCGGCGAATTGTATTACAGGTATCTGCCGAGGATAAAGGAATTCGCGCTGAAGCAGATCGAGAATAAGAGGATCTCCTCCGACCTTGCCTGGCTTTATCTGAATGTGATCAGTTTGAAGGAATTGAACGAACTCCAGACGGAGTGCTTTGCCGATCTTTTGTTCATAAGGGTGATAACCACCGATGATCGTTCGATAAAGAACGTGTGCAGCTCTTTCCCCCAGACGAATAAGGTCACGATCACTCCTTTTTCCGACGGGAAGGCCTATGTGCCCGTGTATATTGAAGACGCCTGCATAGCAGTTGAAGATGATAAGGGCCGGAGGATCGTTTCAGAGCCCCACTGCCGTATGGACAGTTTCCTGGTTCCCGAGAACGTCTCCGCATCATTCCTTTCCGAGGTCGAGACCAATAAGTATCTTGATCTGTATCTGATCGGAGGCGGCTCACAGCCTGTCAACATCAAAAGGAGCAATTTCAAAAGATACCTGAGGATCGCGGGAGACGATGATTTCTCACTTACCCTCAGGAGAAGGATAACCCCCAGACTCATATCATACCTTGACAGTCACGATGACGAACAGCGCCTTCAGCCTTTCCTGGCTCTTGTTACGCCGGATATGGTCACTTTGCAGGACGTGCCGGAGATAGTGGATATCTTCCTCAAGCGGAAAATGTACAGGAAGGCTTTCCAGTGGGTATCCGATCTGGGCACTGAAAATATCAGGGGAGAAGTGCTGCTGCAGCTTTCAAGAGCCCTTGCGGTAAACAGTCTTTCCTCCGTTTCCGAAAAGGATCTTCTGTCCCTCATGTCCGCAGCCATGGCGAAGGGCGCTTATGATGAGGGCACGGTAAAGTACCTCATGAAGGAGTTTAAGGGAACTTTACGGATGCTGGCAGAGATATGGAGAGCGGCTCTTTCCCTTGGACTTGACAGGACAGGGCTGGATGAGAGGATCCTGAGGCAGACCATCGATTCCGGCGCTTTTCTTTCGGATTTCTGGGAGATATGCCGGGATTACATCTCCGAGGGAAAACCTGATGAAGACCTTGTGAATGCGGTTGTCATGCAGGAGAGCTACAACTATTTCACTGAAGGGAGAAAGTGCGACAGATTCCTTTTCTCCATGATCTCATGGCTCAGATCCAGAGGAGTGACTCTCCACAGGGTCTGCGGCCTGGCCTACGTACAGTATTTTTCGGAGCATCAGGATGAGATCACTTCCGACGTTGAGGACGTGCTTATTGAATTTTTGCATGAACAGGACGGGGACGCCACCGTGCTTGACTGCTATGCCGGCCTTACGGATATCGATCCGGTGATGCTTCCTTTCAGGGACAGGGCTATCATATCCTACAGGTCCGCCCCGGGAAAGAAGATAATGATCCACTATGTTTCGGAAACCGACGGCGCCGTGGATGACGAAGCATACAGGACCGAAGAGATGTACGAGGAATTTGACGGGTATTACGTGAAGATGTTCGTGCTGTTTTTCGGCGAAAAAATACAGTATTATATTACCGAATCCGAAGGGGAGGAAATGCTCACCCTCAACGGGACGGTCACCAGGTCCGATCCGGGGAATGACATCAGGAGCCGTTTCGAGATGTTGGATGACATATGCACCGGAGTGGTCCTTCACGATTTTGAAGAAGCGGAAAAGAAGCTGGATGATTACCTGAGGAACGACTATATTTCACGGGAAGTGTTCGGTATCTGACATGGCTTTTGGAAACCGGGAAAAAAAGAAAATATACGTGGGCTACGATCTTGGGGAGGAGACCTGCCAGATCAGCTTCTTCATGCCCGGCATGGATGAACCCGGAACCGCCAGCACCATCGCCGATTCGGAGATATTTGAGATACCGACGGTTCTGGCCAAGAGGAAGGGCGTAAACCAGTGGTATTACGGAAATGAAGCTGTGAGGCTCTCTTCGGACCCGGGCTTTTTTCCCGTGGATTCCCTCCTTTCAAAAGCCTGTGAAGGGGGGAATACCCTTGTCGACGGAAATGAGTACGATTCCCTTTCCCTTCTGACGCTATACATAAAGAGATCCCTTTCCGTGCTCTCGTTTTTCTGTTCCACAAATGACATTACGGAGCTCAGGATCACCACAGCGTCAATGAACGGAGAAACGGTGGACATGCTCAGATCGGCTGCGGACGGTCTCGGGCTCAGGGATACGAGGATCAGCTTTGAGGATCATGCGGAAAGCTTCTTTCACTATCTGATGCATTCCGGAGCCGATTTCAGAAACGGTGGACAGCAGGCTTTCAGTCTGGCGGGAGATACATTGAGATCCTGCCTGCTGAGCTGTTCCGGAAACACAAAGCCTCTGGTGGTCACCTCCGATGAAAAGACCTATAAAGGCTTTTCCGACGGACCTGGGCTTGACCGCGACTTTCTGGACTGTCTCGAGAACGGCGCCATGGGGGACGATGTGGCCGAGGTCTATATTTCCGGCAGCGTCTTTTCCAGAAACGGCATAGACAGATCCCTGCGCTATATCCTGAACGGAAGAAAGGCGTACGAAGGGAGCAATCTGTTCAGCAAGGGCGCCGTGTATTCCGTCATGGACAAAGCCTCCGGCGATGTGTCGGATGACGAGATCATATTCCTTGGGAAGGACAAGCTCAGATCTAATGTGGGGATCAGGGCGATGGATAAGGGAGAGGAGATTTATCATCCTTTGATGGATGCAGGCACTAACTGGTATGAAGCGGGATCCGAGCTCACCTTTGTGCTGACGGGAGACAGATCCATCCCCCTTTATATCACGCCTATCAGCGGTGAAAAGCCTTATGTGGAGCTGCTCCCCTTAAAGAATGTTCCGGAGAGGCCCGAAGGCACTCTCAGGCTTCATATGGTAATGAAAATGACGGATGTAAAGACTCTTAAAGCCGTGGTCAGGGATCCCGGTTTCGGTCAGATATACCCCGAAACAGGGCTCTCCTGGGAATTCACGGTGATCCTGGGATGACGAAGAGATGGGACTGATCCATTTATCCGTGGGTAAGAAGGCCCGCACCCCATATTTTTTTGACAAGATGCAGGTGGACGTCTTCACTTTGGAAGAACTCTGTTTCTGCATCTGTTCCGCCGCCCCGTTTCTGGACAGGAGCTTCCCCGAACCTGGACTTCTGAGGTGGATCAGCGAGGAGCTTGATCTCCCAGAACTTACGGAAAAGCTCCTGAAGAACACGGACAGCAAAAATCGTCTGGACACTGTGGTGTCCGTGGGGATAATACTGAGATATGCCGGGATCCAGGGGGAAGAGGAGATCGGGGAAGCAATTTCTTCCCTGAATGAAAACATAAGCCTCAGCCCTGAAAAAAAGAGGCTTTCCGCGGCGGATCACATATTAAAACAGGGAAGATATCATATAGCCAGAAGGCTTTATGACATCCTGTACAACAGTCTTCCCGAAAGCGACAGGGAGAACCGTGCTCTGGCGCTCAGGGGTTCGGGCAGGTGCTACGCCCTGTTTTTCTACTACAGGGAAGCGGCCGGGTGCTTTCTCAGAGCCTATGAGATCATGAGGGATGAAGAGGACCTGATACTCTATCTTTCATCCTTGCGCATGGATATGAATGATGACGAATATCTTGACCTTCTGACAGAGCATCCGGAGTATTACGAGTGTTCGATCGAAGCGGAGAAGCGGATAAGATCCTCTTCCGAGGGATACGAATCATCCGATGCTTTCCGGAAGCTTGAGGACATCAAGAGCCTCAGGATCTCAGGAGGTTCATCGGGGCAGGGTTCCTATCACGACGCCCTTGATGCGGAAACACAGCTCCTCAAGATGGATTACAGGGATAAAGCGGTATGGGATTGATCAGCAGCATCTTCCGGCGGTGGCGATCTTCCGTCTTTATTGACGAAGATGAGGAAGAGAGCGGGGAAGAGTACCGTGAATATGTAGGCATCGTCCAGGAAAGAAAGAACGTAAATATCCATGACCGCGCACAGCGGGAGACATACGTCAGGGGCTGCCTCGACCAGATCTCCTACGCCGCAAGGGAGATAGATGCGCTGAATTCCGAGTACAATATGGTCACCGCATACCTTAAGGATATGGAGATCATCGACTCCCTGCCCGATGAGGACAGAGCGGTCCTTGGCGATGCGGCAGAGAAGGTCGTGAACTGTCAGGACGCCAGGGAGAGATATGACTCCCGCAAGGTCAAGATGGATGAGGCCGAGTACAGGAAAGCGGAAAGACTTTACGATTCGGCGGACGAGGGTATCGAAAAGCTTAAGGCGGCGGAAGAGTACCAGGAAAAAGTGGAGTCGGACCTGAAAAAGCTTTCCGGAGAAAGGAGAGCCTACAGGTTCAGGAAAAACGAACTGAACGCCATTATCTCCGAAACCAGGAGCATGACCATAATGTGCGTTGTGACCCTGTTCCTGATAATAACGATACTGGCGGTCCTCCAGTTCGGGTTTCAGATGGACACCGGCTGGGGCTACGTGATTACCGGCGGCGTTTCGGCGCTGCTCATAGCGGCTCTTTTTGTGAGATATCAGGATGCGTCTTCGGACATGCGCTCTCTTAACGCCGAAATGAACCGGCTGGTATCGGTTACCAATACTGTGAAGATCCGCTACGTGAACAATGTTAACCTGCTTGATTATCTCCAGCTGAAATATGAGACGGAAAACGCAAAGGAACTGGAGAAGCTGATGACCAGATACGAGGCAGAGAGGAGCGCAAGGCTTGAATGGGCCAGAAATTCCACGATCCTGGACGACGGGGAAAAAGAGCTCCTGACCCTGCTCAGACAGTACGGCTTGAGAGACCCGGTGATCTGGCTTAAACAGAGCAACGCTCTCACGGATGAACGCGAAATGGTGGAGATACGGCACGGACTCATCAAGAGGAGGCAGAGCCTCCGTGAGAGGATATCCTACAACAGGGATGTGATAGCCGGCAAGGCCAGGGAAGAGGTGAAGAGCATAGTGAAGGATTATCCCCAGTACGCCGATTCCGTCACAGCCATCGTGGAAACATACGTGCCTGAAGGCGCTTAGAGGAGGAGAAACACATGACTACAGACCAGTATATCAGCCCGCTTTCCGAGAGATACGCGGATGAGGAAATGCAGCGCATTTTCTCCGAGGACACAAAGTTCAGGACCTGGAGGAGGCTGTGGATCGCCCTCGCCGAGACGGAGATGGAACTGGGGCTATCCAGAAACGGCGAACCCGTAATTACTGCCGAACAGATAGAGGAGCTGAAAGAACATAAGGATGATATAAACTATGATGAGGCCAGAGCCAGGGAAAAGATAGTCCGCCATGACGTGATGAGCCATGTGTACGCCTACGGGCTGCAATGTCCCAAGGCTGCCGGGATCATCCACCTGGGAGCCACCAGCTGTTATGTCGGAGACAACACCGATATCATCGTGATGAGAGACGCTCTGTATCTGATACATGCAAAGCTTGTGAACGTCATCGCAAAGCTTGCCGAATTTGCCGATGTGCATAAGAGCCTTCCCACCCTCGCCTTTACTCATTTCCAGCCCGCCCAGCCCACCACCGTGGGGAAGAGGGCCTGCCTCTGGCTCCAGGATTTCATGACCGATCTGGAGGACCTTGAGTATGTGAGAGATTCGCTGAAGCTCCTCGGCTGTAAAGGCACAACGGGTACTCAGGCCTCGTTTCTGGAACTCTTTGACGGCGACAGGGAAAAGGTTTCGCAGATCGATCCCCTGATCGCAAAGAAAATGAACTTTGGCTCCTGCGTTCCCGTTTCCGGACAGACTTATTCCCGGAAAACGGATTTCAAAGTGCTGGCTGTCCTGTCCGGCATCGCCCAGTCGGCTTCAAAGATGTCGAATGACATAAGGCTTCTGCAGCATCTCAAGGAGGTTGAGGAGCCCTTTGAAAAGGATCAGATCGGGTCATCAGCAATGGCCTACAAGAGAAATCCCATGAGATCCGAAAGGATCGCATCCCTTTCGAGATACATCATGATCGATGTACTGAATCCCGCGGTGACGGCGGCCACCCAGTGGTTTGAAAGGACTCTTGACGATTCCGCGAATAAACGGCTGGCAATATCCGAGGCATTCCTGGCCTGCGACGGAGTCCTCAATCTCTGCATAAACGTCACTGACGGACTGGTGGTCTATCCGGAGGTGATAAACAGGCATCTGGCCCAGGAACTTCCCTTCATGGCTACGGAGAATATCATGATGGACGCCGTGAAAAAGGGCGGCGACAGACAGAAGATACATGAACGCATAAGGGAATTGTCCATGGAGGCATCTCTCCGCGTAAAAAAGGAGGGAAAGGATAATGACCTTCTGGCCAGGATCGCGGCTGACGGATCCTTCGGGCTCACGGAGGAGGAACTGGAAAAGACTATGGATCCCATGCTATATACGGGCATGTCTTCCGTTCAGACGGATGATTATCTCCGCAGCTACGTGGATCCCGTCCTGAAGAAGTATTCGTCCGAACTGGATGACAACATTGAGATAAAAGTCTGAAAGGAGGCTTTGAAATATGGTAAAAGCGGTCGTTGGAGTAAACTGGGGTGACGAAGGCAAGGGCAAGATAGTCGACATGCTTTCGGAACAGGCTGATGTGGTCGTGCGCTTTCAGGGTGGGTGCAACGCAGGACATACGATAGTGAACGATTACGGCAAATTCGCCCTTCACACCCTTCCCTCGGGAGTGTTTCATCAAAATATCACCAATATCTGCGGAAACGGCATGGCTCTGGATATCGACAAGCTGATGGAAGAACTCCGCGACTTAAAGAGCAGAGGAGTGCCGGAACCCAAACTCATGGTTTCCGACCGGGTGCAGGTGATGATGCCTTACCACAGACTGATCGATTCCCTGGAGGAGGCCAGGCTTGCAGGGAAGGCTTACGGCTCCACCCAGTCCGGCATAGCTCCTTTCTACTCCGACAAGTTCGCAAAGATCGGATGGCAGATAAACGAATTCTTCATGTCCGACGGCAGCATAAAAGAAAAGATAGAAAAGGTATGCGACATCAAGGACGTGATGCTGACAAAGCTGTACGGCGAGGAAAAGATCGACAGACAGGCCTTATTTGACAACATCATGAGACAGAGAGAGATGATCGCCCCTTACATCGGCAAGACCGAGGAGTTTCTGCACCGGGCCTGCAAAGACGGCAGGACCATTCTCCTGGAAAGCCAGCTGGGCACTCTGAAGGATATAGATTTCGGGATCTATCCCATGGTCACTTCCTCCAACCCTCTGGCCGGATACGGCTCGGTGGGGGCCGGCGGCATCGCTCCCTATGAGATCAAACAGGTCATAGCCGTCACTAAGGCTTATTCCTCTGCCGTGGGCGGAGGGGACTTTGTGTCGGAGATCTTCGGTTCTGAGGCCGAAACCCTCAGGAGGAACGGCGGAGACGGAGGAGAATACGGCGCTACCACGGGCCGCCCCAGAAGAGTGGGGTGGTACGACTGCGTGGCCTCACGTTACGGCTGCATGATGCAGGGCGCTACGGATGTGGCCTTTACCGTCATGGACGATCTCGGATATCTGGACAGGATACCCGTTTGCGTGGCCTATGAAAAGAACGGGGAGAGGACAACAGAATTCCCGGTATACCATGAACTGTCGCAGTGCAAACCCGTATATGAATATCTTCCGGGATGGAAGTGCGATATCAGGGGTATCACCGAATTCGGAGACCTGCCGGCAAAAGCTCAGGACTATGTGAACTTCATTGAGGAACACCTGGGATTTCCCATTACCCTTGTGGGAAACGGGCCCTCCAGAAAGGATATAATCCACAGGGAATCAAAGCTTTCCGCCGGATAAGACCGGTTCAGTCTTCGGGCCCTTTTCCCGAGTGGATCCCCCAGAGCCATAGCAGCACCCAGGCTATGATGGGGACGAAGATCACCATGAACAGGAAAAACCCGAATATGTGACCTGCAGGATCGAAGATCGCCGACAGCACAAGACCCAGGAGCATGAGACCCGTAAAGATCAAAGCTGCGACGGCGGCTACCCTTTTTGCCGGCCATTTGTTATAATCATGTGAGTTATCATCATTCATAGTGATATTATAACCCAAATGAGCGAAAGTGACAAAGGGGCTCCGAACCATAAATACCGAACATGAAAGGAAGAGAAAATGACACTTTTAGAGGAATGGAGAAATAAAGCGTATTCAAATGAAACTCCCAAGGCGGAGTATGACGCTCTGTGGAAAGAGTATTTTGAATTGGAAAAGGGCGTATATGAACAGCTTCTGAAGGAACCCGACAAAGAGGTCAGGGGAACCGTAAAGGAACTGGCCGAAAAATACGGTCTGGACATTATGATAATGACCGGGATACTGGACGGTATAAACGATTCCCTGGTAAAGCCCAATCCCATCGAGGAGATGGACGAGGATACCGAGGTCTCGCTCCTGTTCGACAAGGAGATGCTGTACAAAAACATGGTGGCAGCAAAGGCTCCCTGGCTTTACGATCTTCCGGAGTGGGATGCCATTTTCGACGAAGAGAAGCGAAGGGAACTCTACAGGGAACAGAAGGCTTCCGGCACGGTGAAGAGACAGGATGCAAAGATCTATCCCAACGATCCCTGCCCCTGCGGAAGCGGAAAGAAGTACAAGAAATGTTGCATGAGAAAAGCAGAGGGATGATCATATGAGAACGTCTTCAAGGTCAGTCGCGTCCTGCGTGATCTCTGCGGCCCTCGCTGCCTGCAGCCTTTCAGGCTGTGGAAGTGCAGGCAGGAATTCCACAACGGTGGCCGAGAGTGTGGTTTCCATAGAGACGGAAAGCACGGTTATACAGGAGAGCATTGTGAGCGCCGGGAATGATCCGACCGCAACTCCCGCCGCCGAAACGGTTTCGGCTCCTCCGGTTGAAGCAGTGCTGGAGGAGACCGGACTTCCGGAAGACGTATCTTCATTGGTCTATTCAGAGACTCCGGAGAGTCTCGATGTGTCTCTTATGGTGGTGGGAGACGGCTCTGCATCTTACGATATAGACGGCGTGTATTCGATAAAGCAGTATAACGAGGAAAGCTGCTTCTGGTGTGAGATAGCCGAGATCGATCCGGATGTGCAGAGCTTCGGGAATTATGTTCTTGACAGGGAGAACAGGGTGGATGCGGAGATCGACTGGCAGTCCAGATACGGAGTCCTTTCTCCCGGAATATACAGATTTTCATCCTCCGTAAAGGATCAGTCCAAAGGAAAAGAATACACCTACGGCGAACCCTTCATGCTGCTTGCGGACCGGAATTCGGGAGAGATACTGCCCACTTACTCCTATCCGGGAACAGACCCCGTGGAAGAAGCCATATCGTCATATTTTTCCGGGATGAACAATTATGATATGACCGGAAATTCAATAGACATCATAAGCCCCGTGATCTTCAAGACGGAGGAAACGGAGGGGGAACTCCTTGTATGGGGGACTTTCTGGGACAACATCTTCAGAAAACAGGGGAAAGTCCTGTATAATACTGCGGGAGGGGAGAATTCCGGACTCCTGCATCTGAAGAAGTCGGACTCCGGTTACACGGTCAGCTCATTTGACAGGGTCCTGGACGGATCGGAGTATGATTCAAGCTGGAAGGAGATATGCGCGGGAGATGACGACGTTTATCTCATGCTTTCATCCGAACCCACCCGTGAAAAGCTGGATGAGATGACTTCCGAACTGGTGAAGAAGTACGCTGCCGGAAACGGACTTAAGATCACCACGCTTTATTACGCAGGTCATGAGCCGGTGGTGCTGAACTGAGGGGCTCAGGCTTTTCTTTTGCGGCATTGGAATGGATCAGATCAGGTAAGCTCTGACGGGTGAGCCGTCGATGTCCTTTGCTTTGATGGGGGCGGCGGACAGGAAGTATTCGCCTTCATTAACGTTGGAGAGATCCAGATTTTCCAGGATCACGATGCCGGCGGACAGAAAGATGCGGTGAACCTCGCCGTCACCGATGCTGTCGCTTTCGGTTCCGGTGAGGACTATTCCTATGTCCCTCATGTATTCGGCAGCTTCCCTGGTGATCTTATATCCGCCTTTGAAGAGGATGCGGTTTGAGGCTTCTCCCGACGCCATTATCTCTGTCCTGCTCACGAATTCCGGTGAAATATCGGCTATCGCGGAACATACGATGCATTTTCCGACGCACCTGGTGAGAGAAATGCGGTCGGCGCTCTTTCCGTTTTCGATACAGTGCGAAGGCGCATCCACATGGGTTCCTGAATGGGATCCCATGGTGATCTTTGACAGAGTGTATTCATCTCCCTCCGCAACGGATGACAAAACCTCTCTTGAAGGTACGGGATCTCCGGGATATGCGGGGCAGGAGAAGAGTTCTTTTGATATGTCGATTATCCCGGAGCCGGAAAGGCCGGTTGACGGGACGGGTTCTGCCGAAGTATTTCCCACGGCTTCTATAAAGCCGGCGGTGATGATACCGGTAGGGATGGCGACGATGCACATGCCCAGCATCGTGATGATTATGGCAAGCGCCTTCCCCAAAGGAGTGATGGGGACGATGTCCCCGTATCCCGTGGTGGAAAGGGTGGACACGGCCCACCAGAGTCCGGAAAAGGCGTTTCGGAATACATCCGGCTGGGCTTCATGTTCCGCATAGTACATCAGTATCGAGGATGCGTACATGAGCATGAAAACAAGGAACAGGGAGGACAGGAGCTGGGAGGCTTTTTTCTTCAGGACTCCGGTGATAAGAGCCATGGGATCGGAATATCTGTTTATATAGAACAGCCTGAGTATCCTGACGACCCGGATAAGTCTGAACACTACGATACCCGGAGGGATCAGCCCGCTGAAGTAAAACGGGAGGAATGACATGAGATCCACTATGGCCGACACTGAAAAGATGTATTTCAGGTGGGGAAACCTGTTTTCGGGGTACAGGTAATCCGCAGTGATCACTCTGAGGATGTATTCGATGGTGAATATGATCATGCATACCGCATCTATCACTGACAGAGCGGTATCCAGGGTGCCGGGAAGATTAAATGTCTGGACCGCCGTGACCACGATGGATACGACTATCGCCGTGATGATAAAGTAATCGAAGAAAACGCTGACCCTGTCGGAGCTGCCTGCGATCTGTATGACCTCGAATATGCGCCGCCTGAGGCCCTGATCTTTTTTCTGTCCGGTATCGTTTCGCATAAGGCGATTATACTCCCGCGGGACATTTGTGGCAAATCTCCTTCACATTTGATCCGGGAGAGGGATGAACGGTGTGGATATGGTAAAAATCATAAGCATATACGGGATAGTCCAGGGGATCGGCTTCAGACCCTTCGTAAAGAGACTGGCCGACAGCCTCGGTATAAGAGGGAGCGTAGAAAATACGGGCTCCTGCGTGAAGATATACGCGGAAGGATCGGAGCGCGGTCTTGATATCTTTCTTTCCGGTATCAGGGAAAAGGCTCCGAGGCTTGCTTATATTTCCCGGATAGAGACGGAGCGCGTTTTAAAAGCTCCGTCGTTTGAAGGGTTTGATATAGTTGAGAGCACCTTTTCTGATCCCCGTTCCCCCGGACACGGAAGCGGGGAAGGCTCTTCTCCTGGGATATTCATCCCTCCCGACATAGCAGTCTGTCCCGACTGCATGAGGGAACTCTATGAAAAGGGAGGCCGGCGCTATCTCCATCCCTTCATAAACTGCACTCTCTGCGGACCCAGAATGTCCATTCTCGAGAATCTTCCCTACGACAGGGAAAGGACCGTCATGAAGATCTTTCCCATGTGCGGTGAATGCAGGAGGGAATATGAAGATCCCGGAGACCGGAGATACGACGCCCAGCCTGTTTGCTGCAACGGCTGCGGTCCGGAGTACCGGATCCTTGGCGGGGATCTGAAGGGGGCAGATGCACTGAGGCGGATCAGGGAGGTCATCATTTCCGGAGGGATCGCCGCGGTCAAGGGCATAGGAGGCTTTCATCTGTGCTGCAGCGCCTTAGACGAAAGCGCGGTCCGCAAGCTCCGGGAGAGAAAGCACAGACCCGTAAAGCCCTTCGCCGTCATGTTCAGGGATCCTGACAGCGTAAAAAGAAACTGCAGCGTGGATGATACGGCAGCGGCGCTGCTTACGGGACCCGAAAAACCCGTGGTTATCCTGGATAAGAGAGAGGACAGTCAGGTGGCTTATTCCGTGGCGCCGGGCAATCCAACACTTGGAGTCATGCTGCCATACGCCCCTGTTCAGCTCATCCTGTTCAGGATGGATGATCCCTTAGACGAAATGATGCCGGAGTGTCTGGTGATGACCAGCGGGAATATCTCGGATTCACCCATCTGCAGGGATGACCGGGAGGCGGAGAGGTATCTGTCCGGCATCGCGGACCTGATACTCACCCACAACAGGGAAATAAGGACGCGCTCAGACGACTCGGTGACGGACATTTTCGAAGGAAAGCCCTATATGATCAGGAGGTCAAGGGGTTATGCGCCTCTTCCTTTTACGGTAAAGGGGCCGGGGAAGGACGGCCTTTCAGGATCCAAAGGGCGGATATGTTCCTGCGTAGCTTTTGGCGGTGATCTCAAGAATTCACTCTGTATCAGCAGGGATGAGATGTTCTATCTTTCGCCCTACATCGGGGATATGTCCGATGAAAGGAGCCTCAGGGTTCACGGGGAGACTCTTGACACCATGACCCGGATGCTCGCCGTGACGCCTGAAGCCGTTGCCTGCGATCTGCACCCGGATTATGCATCTTCCTGCGCCGCAGAGAAAACGGCGCACGAGATGGGCGTTCCCCTTATCAGGGTACAGCACCACTTTGCCCACATCCTGTCCTGCATGGCGGAAAACGACGTAAATCCTGACCACAGGGTTGTGGGAGTATGCTTCGACGGGACCGGCTTCGGTACCGACGGGACAGTATGGGGAGGGGAGATACTTGAATGCTGTTATGACGGGTTCGAACGAGTATCTCATATCGCGCCGTTCATCCAGACAGGGGGAGACCGGGCTGTGAGAGAGGGGTGGCGGATCGCGGTTTCCCTGATCGGGAGACGGGGAGAGAGTGCAGCTTTCGGAAGGGACGACGCCCTCAGACTGTCGCTCTGCAGCAGCGCGGAATATGACGCATTAACCGCAGCCGTGGATAAGGGGATCAACAGCGTTCGATCCACCAGCGCGGGCCGGCTCTTTGACGCGGTGTCCGCCATTCTCGGCTTTAAGAGGGAGTCGACCTTTGAAGGCGAGGCGGCGCACTCCCTGCAGTTCGGCGCAGAGAGATTCCTGAAAGAGAACGGTCATGAGAAGGCCTGTGAACGCGCTGTGAGATGGGGGGACGAGGCCTTTGACCGGGACTGCGGTCTCTCTTTTACAAATCAACTGTTTGACAAGCTGCTTTCGGATTCGCTTTCGGGAATACAGGGGGACGAGCTTTCGTTTTATTTTCATTACTGGCTTTCCCGTTTCACCGTATGGGAGACGGGGATCGCGGCAGAGAAGGCGGGGACACATCTGGTATGCCTTTCCGGCGGCGTTTTCCAGAATAAACTGTTATTGAAGCTCCTAACCGATATGCTCTCCGGGAATCTCCGGGTCCTGACTCATTCCCTGGTCCCCGCAAATGACGGCGGTATCGCTCTCGGACAGTGCGTTTATGCGGCTTTTCGGAGGGGCGAATGAGAGATCGCACCGGATATGGATCAAGGGTTGACGGAAACGTGTCCAGGGCTTATATTGTCTGAATGTAATTCTGAGTGAGGACCAAGACACCTGCTTTAAAGCTGATCATGCCCTCGGTCTTATTTATGGGAGATTGTTTTGAAAAAGAGTATTATTCTGATCATTGCGCTGGTGTCAGTTCTGGTGCTTGTATACGCTGCAGGAGCGTTGTATTTCAACACCCGTTTTCCGCTGAAGACAAAACTGAACGGCGCTGACGTATCGGGGCTTACGGTTTCCGAAGCCGCTTCTTCCATGCACACTTTCGCATCGGCTTATGAGCTCACGGGAAATGGCAGGGAAGGGCTTTCATTTGTCATAAAAGGAACGGATGTGGACCTTTCCGTTGATTACGACAGCCTGTTTAAGGGCGCAAAGGAGCTGTTTTCCCCTCTGAAATGGCCTGTTTACTGTATCATGGGGATAGACGAAACACTTCCTCTCCAGGTCTCTTTTTCGGAGGACAGGATCTCCGATCTGATAAAGGATTCTCCGGTATTCACGGATCCGGGGATCAAAAAGCCCGAAAACGCCTTTCTGGACGTGAAGGACGGGAAATGCGTCATTGTGCCCGAAGTAAAGGGCAATACTGCGGATCTGAAGCTCACGGCAAACGCCGCATCAAAAGCGATCTCTCTTCTCGAACCCGTGCTGGATCTTGATTCGGCCGGGGTATATCAGGAACCCACGGTGTTTTCCGATGACAGAGGACTCCTCGACAGGGAAGAGCAGATGAATAAACTCCTGGGGGTCACGGTCACTCTGGACTTTGAGGAGGGTCGGACCGAGACAGTGGATCCCTCTCTCATCTTCGACTGGATCGTGATAAACGGCGGCGATCCGGGTATCGACCCTGAAGCGGTGTCCGCGTATGTGGAGTCTCTGGCCCGAAAATACAACACAATAGGCAGGAAAAGGGCATTTACAAAGCATGACGGCACCGTGATCACCCTCCCGCAGGGACCGTACGGCTGGCGGCTCAATCAGGGCGCCACCGCGGAACTTCTCACTCAGACCATTGAGGCGCATGAAGACTGCACAATTGAGCCCGTGTGGACCAGCAGGGCAAAAGCCGTGGGGGATG
>JAEEGL015149093.1_pt1 | contig 15140 bp, 17 predicted proteins | sample 9134231 | NCBI WGS metagenome assembly JAEEGL01 (sample SAMN16246548, study PRJNA631951) | gut metagenome | biome: gut microbiome; feature: rumen; material: fiber-attached | host: Bos | place: Iran: Karaj | collected 2018-10 | reverse complement strand
CGGATAGTCTATCCCAGATTAAATACCACGATGCCTGCGATTATGACTGCCAGGCCGCAGAGCTTGACCGGAGATACCTTCTCTTTTAGTATGAGGGCACCAAGCAGGGTCACCCAGATATATCCGGTGGCTTCGAGGATAGGGCCTGCGGACAGGGGAACACCCTTGTATGCCATCATGGTGATGAACGACGAGATAAGGAAAATGCTGTACGCCGTGATCACATAGGGGTTAAGGTATTCTTTTATTTTGCTCTCGTAAGTTTTAAGTGCGCTCTTCTTTAATATGATCTGTGATACCGATGAGATGAACACAGAAAATAGGAAGATGGCTACATATTCCATTTTCATAACTTCAAATTCAATCTTGCTTTTATCTATATATACAATCTATCAGGATCCTTCGGCTAAAGCCTCAGGATGACAATACCGGCAAAATCACTTCAGATAATTCCAGGGACTTACGTAGTTTCCATCCTTTCTGACGGAAAAATGCAGATGCGGGCCGGTACTGCGGCCGGTAGAGCCCACCAGGGCTATCTTCTGGCCCTTGCTTACGGTGGCGCCGGTGGACACCAGCAGGGATGAGGCATGCATATAAATGGTATACAGCTCGCTGCCATGGTCTATCATCACATAATTACCCATGCTGGAGGAATAAGCTGCGGCTATGACCGTGCCGTCGGCGGCTGCCAGAATAGGCGAGCCCGAGGCGGCAGCCAGATCCACTCCGTTATGGAACTGCTTCGTCTGCAAAATGGGATGGATCCTGTAACCGTAATCATCCGATATTCTGGTGTACGAAGGGCAGGGGAAGGCAAAGGGGCCTCCGTTATAGATCCTGGGGCCTCCTGCCTCATTGCCCGAGGCGGAGAGCTTCGCCCTGTTTGCTGCCACAGAAGCCTCAAGTGCCTTTATGATGGCATCCTGCTCGGCGATCTGTTTTTTATATTCCTCGATCATCTGCTCCTTGGACAGGATGTCTGCATTATAGATGTTTATCTCCTGCTCCTTAGCGCTGATCAGCTTATTTATATCTCCTTCTTTTTCTTTGACCTTATCCTTTTCACCGCTTATCTCATCCCGCATCTTTTGTATTTTATCCCGCATCTCATTGAGTTCATCCAGTTCTTCCTCATATGCCTTTTTCTGCTCCTCCACCTTCCTCTGGGCTCTGGCATACTCTTCCAGCTTGTCCCGGTCATACTCAGCCATGGACATCACATACTGGGCACGGTTTAAAAAGTCCTTGATGCCGGTGGACTGCGCGATCACATCGATAAATGTGGCGTTTCTGGTCTCATACATATATTTGATATGCTGCTTCATGTCGGCATACTGGGTATCCAGGGTTTCGGTCGCTTCTTTCAGCTCACTCTCACTCTCCTGCACCTGTTCTTCCTTTTTCCCAAGGAGCACATCATTTTCTTCCAGATTTTTGTCCAGTTCTTCTATCTTATCGTTCAGACCGTTTATCTCATCCTGGATACGCATAAGGGATGAATCCAGTTCCTTCACATAGTTTTCCAGATTTCCTTTCTGTGATTCAAGGGAACTGATCACCTTTTCCACATCGGAAACATTTTCATTAAGCTTTTCCTTCTCATCCTGGGCATCGGAAATGGCTCCCTGGTCCTCCTCGATCTGTTTCTGTATCTGGGCGTCTTTGTTCGAAGAAGAGGACTTCTTTTTTGCACCAAAGACAAAAAGCGGCATCGCTGCCGCCAAGATCATCGTCAGTATAAGAATTATGGGTAACTTTGTTCTCATGCCTGCACTTTCAAGATTCTTCGGACTTCGTCCTCAGAATGACATTTATAGAATACCACGTCCTCAGAATGACATTTATAGAATACCACGTCCTCAGAATGACAAAACGGTTCGAATGGCAAAACGGTTCGAATGGCAAAACGGTTCGAATGGCAAAACGGTTCGAATGGCAAACCGATCATAATGACAAACCGATTTATACTCTCAGATTCTTCCTTACGGTGAAGTAGCTACCAATAAGTCCTATGCCGGCGCCCATGATGAGGGCCACGGGTACCAGGGTCACAAATACTTCCTGGACCGTCAGGAACTGAAGGAGGGATGCAAGTGCTTCAAATCGTTCCCTCATATAACCGATAACCCTGTTATATACGAAATATACCGCAATAAGCGGAAGCGCCGCACCAAAGAGGCCCAGGATAAGACCCTCTATCACAAAGGGCGCCCTCACCACGAAATCCGTCGCTCCGATGAGCTTCATGATGGCTATCTCCTCACGTCTGACAGTGATACCCATAGCTACCGTATTGCTTATGAGGAATACGGATACAGCGAACAGTATCAATATGATGGCAAGCGATACATAAGCGATCAGCGAATTCATGGAAGACAGCATGGTGGCCGCCATGGCGGACTGGTTCACCTTTGAGATGCCGTCCACGGTTTCCAGATATTTGACCAGGGAATCCTGCATGGAAACATCGTTCAGATAGATCTCATAGCTGGCACAATCCTCCAGAGGGTTGTCATCGCCGAAGGTATCCACATATTCTCCCAGATACTCCTCCTTGAAGGAATCCCAGGCTTCCTCGGCAGAGATGAATTCTATGTTTGACACCTCCACCCTCTTTTTGATCAGATCCCCGATCTCCTGGATCCTTTCATCGGAAATGCCCTCATCAAAAAACACTGTGACAGCCACACCCGCCTGGGCTTTCATGACCATGTTCTGAAAATTCACTATTACGGAATAAAACAGGCTGAACAAAAATACACAGGCAGCGATGGTAGCCACCGTAGCCAGTGAGAACACCTTGTTTCTGAATATATTCTTCAGGCCCTGCTTAATGGTATATAATAACGTACTAATCCTCATAGATATAACCGCCCCTCTGCTCGTCGCTCACGATCACGCCCCTCTTCATGGTAATAACCCTCTTCTGCATGGCGTTTACGATCTCGCTGTTATGAGTCACCACGACCACTGTGGTACCGCCCTCGTTGATCTCTTCCAATAGTTTCATGATCTCCCAGGAATTACGGGGATCCAGATTACCTGTAGGCTCATCGCACAAAAGTATGGGCGGCTCATTTACCAGTGCCCTGGCTATGGCCACTCTCTGCTGTTCGCCTCCCGAAAGCTCTCTGGGGAAAGACTTATATTTCTCTGCCAGATTGACTATTGAAAGCATGGCGGGGACATTTCTTCTGATCTCCTTTGCGCTCTTCTGGATCACCAGCTGGGCAAAGGCCACATTTTCATATACATTCCTGTCCTTAAGAAGACGGAAATCCTGGAACACACAGCCCACCGACCGGCGGAACTTAGGTATATTCCTGTGCTTCAGCTTCGATAGATCCGTATTGTTCACTATTATCTTACCGGAAGTGGGTGAAAGCTCTTTTGTGAGAAGCTTTATCAGGGTGGATTTACCGGAGCCCGACTCACCCATTATAAAGACGAACTCTCCCTTTGCCACATGCATGCTGATGCCGTCCAGAGCGGGAGAACCGCTGCTGTAAGATTTTACTACATTGTCTAAGATGATCATATATATAACCTCAAGTTTTTAATAATCGTAAGATTCCATGTACTTCATGTACTTCACAACCATCAGGGCTATCCTGAAGGTGATCGCATCCTCAAATACACGAAGATCCAGCCCGGTGGTCTTTTCAAGCTTGTCCAGGCGGTATACCAGGGTATTCCTGTGAATATAAAGCTGTCTGGATGTCTCGGAGACATTCAGATTGTTTTCGAAAAATTTATTGATGGTGGTAAGGGTCTCATCATCGAACTCATCGGGATTGCGCCCGTCAAAGATCTCTTTGATGAACATCTTGCACAGAGGGATGGGCAGCTGATAGATAAGACGACCTATTCCCAGGGAGCTGTAAGCTATCACCCTGCGCTCCTCGAAGAAGATCTTGCCCACATCAAGAGCCATCCTGGCTTCCTTGTAGGAACGGGAGACATCCTTTATCTCCCTGACGGCTGTACCGTAACTCAGGATAGCCTTGCCCTCAGGGAAAAGAGCCAGCAACGCTTCGGCGCACTCCTCAACCTGGACCTTGGAATCTTCTTCCGAAAGCTCCTTCACTATTATGACTTCTTTTTCATCTACGGCCGTGATAAAATCCACATCCTTGCAGTCATAACCGTTCTTGATCTTTTCCAGGGCCTTAAAGTCCCTTTCATCGGAATTCTCAAGTATCATGACCACCCTGCGGGCATCTGTGCGGATATGAAGCTTCTTTGCCCTGTTGTAGATATCTACCAGCAGCATATTGTCCAGCAGCAGATTCTTGATAAAGTTATCCTTATCAAACTGCTCCCTGTATGCCACCATGAGATTCTGGATCTGAAAAACGGCCATACGACCGATAGTATAGGCGTCGGAGCCCTCGGCCTCCACCACCAGGATATATTCGGTCACCTCCGAATCCGCCACCTTAAAAAACTGATAACCCTGTATCTCCTGGGAATCGGCGGCACTGCTCACAAAAGCGCTGATATTCTCATATCTGAGGGCATCAGCAGCCCCTGTGGTGACCAGAACGCTGCCCTCGGGATCCAATATCCACAGGTTAGTCTTTGTAATGCTCTGGATGCCGTCTATAACAGATTGTAATATTTGATTAGATACCATATTTAACCCTCATCGTACTTTTTGACAGTTCTTTTGAATATCAGCTTATCTATTATCTCACTGAAAAAACCTTTTTTATTGTAGCTGCCCAGCGCCTTCACCGTCTCATCCTGGAGAGCTATCCACAATCTGGCGTTGATCATATCCTTGGCGCCGTACATTATGAGCTCCTGTCTGGGCGATGCAAAGGCTGAGATCACCACCTCCGGAATGACGGTGTTTATCTCATTTATGACCGCATCATCAGAAACCTCAGGTCCGTCAAAGGAAAAGCTTCCGAAAAAAGTGAGTTTACTCTCCATCAGAAGGAGCTGTTCCCTCAGTGACACCAACGCTTCCTGGGTATCTGCGATCAAAAAGATTTTTTTCTTTTCACGGGCCAGTCTCTTTATCAGCTCGCGCAGGAAATAGTTACCCTCTACTTCCCTGATGCGGCTGGCTGATTTAACCCCTCCCGCCTCCAGGATCTGAACGGAGCCGGGCACAGGCAGATCCATACCCTCCAGGGCTTCCTTAAGTGCTTCATCGTCCTTTGCCTTTATCATCAGATCAGTGGTCAGGAAACACACCGTATTGAGACTCCCCTCCTCCATATAACCAGCCAGAAGTCTCAAAGATTCACGCAAAGAACAGTCAGCAATGGAAACTCCCAATACACTGATTTCTCTCATAGCCAAATTATACCAAAAATGATATACTTTAGTCAAATATTACAAAACGGAGTCAGGTAAATTATGGAAAATACAAATAAACACACAAGAACGGCTTCCTTCTTTTTTGCCGCAATCGGCATTATTTCATATATTTCACTTTTATTCGGAGATAATCTTTGGATGGACGAGGCGTTTTCAGCCATGATCGTCAAAGGGAGCTTTTCCGAAATGCTCTTAAGATCAAACCAGGACACCCTGCCTCCCCTTTACAATATCCTGATCTGGTGCACCACACAGGTTTTCGGCTTCAATTCACCGGCTCTCAGACTTGTCTCCGTGCTTCCCATGGCCGGCTGTTTCATCCTGTCCGTCACCCTCGTCAGGAAACACCTGGGAGATAAGGTCAGCATCCTCTTCAGTTTATGCCTCACGGGGGCACCCCTTCTTTTTTACTACGGAACCGAGATACGGATGTATGCACTTTCACTCTTTTTCGTGACCCTGTGTATGTCCGCTGCACTTAAGGCACCTGTTTTTTCGAAAACCGACCGTATATTGTTCATCGTTGCGGCCGTACTGACCGGCTGGACCCATCATTTTGCCCTTGTTGCCGCTCTGTTCATCTGCCTGTATGTGCTCATACTGTCAATACGCCGCCGAAAAGAAGATCCTTCATACATCAGAAACGCCCTGCTTTCTTTTGGTGCGATCGGGCTGCTGTACCTTCCCTGTTTCATAAACACACTACGTCAGATAAAAAAGGTAAAGGGCTATTTTTCCATGCCCGATACCGATATCCATACGCTCTTATCCTGCATGAAGCAGCCCTTCATCACAGAAAACACACTGCTCTCCGTTTTACTGCTGCTGTTGTTCATCAGTGTACTTATCTGCGGCATCCTCATCTATATCAAAAAGAAGGACGATCTCTGTCTTCTGGGGCTCAGCCTTATCTCCCTGTACCCTCTGGTGATGGCCTTCGGATATCTGGCTGTGCTGATACTTAAGTCAAACATCTTTTCCCAGCGCTATCTCGTACCCACCCTGGGGGTATTCTGGCTTGGCTTCTCCATACTTGCGGTCAGAGCCCTTGAGCATTGCACCTTAAGGCCAAAAAAGAAAACCGGCACATCAAGGTATGGCCTCCCCGGGATCATGACCCTCATCTTTATCCTTATTCCCGCCCTCGTCGGTATCCATTCCTACATACTCACCTTTTCCGCCGAATATGATAAGGGCGTAAAACAGATGCGGGACTATTTTGCCGCAAATGTAAAAGAAGGAGACAAGTATCTTATCGTCGAAGATGATTACGAACGGGAGATCTGCTTCAGATATTACTTCCCGGGCTTTGAAAAAACAGACTGGGACAGTGTGACCGGAAATGAAAAAGGCACCCTCTGGTATATCGAGGTGCCCGGACATGCGGATGAAACGGAGTCCATCACTGAACACGGATATGACTATGAACTGGCGGGAGATTTCAGGTTTGACAGATATAGCTTCAAGCTGTATAAGCTGAAGAAATGGAATTTCTGATATACTCTTATTTCCTGACTATACGGTCCTCCCGGATCTCTATGACGCCGTCTTTGTACAGATGGCCTATGGCACGCTTAAAGGCTGCCTTGCTCATCTTAAGCTGATCCCTGATCTCATCGGGAGCGGAGGAATCGGAAAGCATCAAAACTCCGTCTGCCTTATCAAGGGCTTCCATTATCACCTGTGAATCACTGTCTATCATGGAATAAGCAGGATCCCTCAGACTCACATCCAGCTTCCCATCCTTAAGGACTCTGGTGACTCTGGCTTTTTTGCGCTGTCCCAGTACGTCCTTCGAAAAACATTCTCTCTTGGGAATACGGGCGCTGTACATATCATCCACCGCCATGAACAGACCAAAATTATCGCTGCTCTCATATATGAGCCCTTCCACTTCGTCTCCGGCTCTGTAGGGCGCGCCGGTCTTCAGGCAATGGTACACCTTCATGGAAGCGGCCAGCCGGTTGCTTTTGTCCGCATACATGGTCACCAGCACCTCATCCCCCTTTTTCACAGGATAGGTCATCTCCTTAAAAGGCAAAAAAAGGTCTCTTTCGAGGCCCATATCCAAAAAGGCGCCTATCTTAGATGTATCAACAACCCTTAAAAGCGCCAGGCCTCCCGCCGTAATGGCAGGAGGCATGGTAGTCGCTATAAGTCTGTCTTTTGAATCGCGGTAAATGAAGACCTCGATCTCATCCCCTGTATCAGCACCCTCGGGCACCTGTTTGATGGGGAGAAGAACTCTCTCGTCCTCCCTGTCACCGCTTTCACTGAGATATACGCCAAAGGTTTCCCTTTTAGCTATTTTCAAATACTGTATCTGTCCGATAAAGATCATTTCAGGCTTTTCCGTCAGAGCCCAGAACATTCTTGATCTTGTGTGCCACGATTTCCTTAACTGCTGCTCTGGCAGGCTTTAAGTACTGACGGGGATCAAAATGATCGGGATGCTCATTGAAGTATTTACGTATGGTACCGGTGAGAGCCAGACGTATGTCAGAGTCAATGTTAATCTTGCATACAGCCAGTGATGCAGCCTTACGCAGCTGCTCCTCGGGGATACCTACCGCATCGGGCATGCTTCCGCCGTTGTCGTTTACCATCTTTACGAATTCCTGAGGCACTGAAGATGAACCGTGCAGTACGATGGGGAATCCGGGAAGTCTCTTTATGCACTCCTCCAGCACATCGAAGCGAAGCGGAGGGGGAACAAGGATGCCATCGGCATTTCTGGTACACTGGTCTGCAGTAAATTTATATGCGCCATGTGAAGTACCTATAGCTATAGCCAGTGAATCGCAGCCTGTTCTGTCTACAAATTCCTCAACCTCTTCGGGACGGGTGTAGCTTTCCTGACCATGCTCTACCTGAACCTCATCCTCGATACCTGCAAGAGTACCCAGCTCAGCCTCTACTACCTTGCCATGAGCATGAGCATATTCAACAACCTGCTTTGTGAGGGCTATATTCTCCTCAAAAGGCTTTGAGGACGCATCGATCATAACCGATGTAAATCCGCCGTCGATACATGATTTGCAAAGCTCAAAGGTATCGCCATGATCCAGATGAAGCGCAATGGGAATATCGGGATTCTCGATGATGGCTGCCTCAACCAGCTTAACCAGATAAGTGTGATTTGCATAAGCACGGGCACCCTTTGAAACCTGAAGGATAACGGGGCTCTTCAGCTCGCCTGCAGCCTCCGTGATACCCTGAACAATCTCCATGTTGTTCACGTTAAAGGCTCCGACTGCGTATCCGCCATCATACGCCTTTTTAAACATTTCTGTTGTTGTGACTAACGCCATACCAATTACCACCTTTCCTTATAAATTTTATATTAGTTTTATGAAACTACGTTTGTGAGGTAATTCTCCAGACTCTCTATAGCCTCCGATTCATCCGAGCCGTCAGCCACAACGGTAAGCTCTTCACCGTTCACTATGCTGAGAGTCATCATGCCCATTATACTTTTTGCATTTACGAATTTGGTGCCACTTTCGATGTGGATCTCCGAATTGAACTGGCTGGCCACCTGAACCAGCATGGCAATGGGCCTCTCCTGATCGTCACCCATGGCGATGGTAATAGTCTTTTTCTTCATATCATCCTCCTGGAAGAAACAATTGATCCCCCCGATCGTACCTGAAGCCGCAGAAAAACAACAGATCTGCGGATCCACTGAATAAAAATACTACATCCCTTCTCCAGAGTGAACCGGCCCCAACCCGGACACCAATACCTATATTAAATGATTTCATCATTAAAGTAAAGAGAGAAATTGCACTAAGTTTTCCGATGTGATATCATATGTTACGCTAATTTTTACCAAAGCACGGATGAAAACAAAAAGCCATGAAAACCGTAATCCATAAAGTACAGGAAAACGAAAACGATCGTGAGATCTATGAAAAAGCGGGGGAGATCATACGCCGCGGAGGACTGGTGGCCTTTCCCACGGAAACTGTCTACGGCCTGGGAGGAGATGCATACAACAGGGATTCCAGCCGGAAGATCTACGCTGCAAAAGGACGCCCCAGCGACAATCCCCTGATAGTCCACATCTGCGACATATGCCAGCTGCCGGACATTGCTGTAAACATCCCCTCCTGCGTAAAGGATCTGGCCGAAAGCTTCTGGCCCGGTCCCCTGACCCTCATAATGAAACGATCGGACAGGATCCCCCTCGAAACCACAGGCGGTCTGGATACCGTAGCCGTCAGAATGCCCGATCACAAAACGGCACTTGACCTGATACGATACTCACAAAGGCCCATAGCTGCTCCCAGTGCAAATCTGTCAGGCCGCCCCAGCCCCACAAAAGCCTCACATGTATTTACGGACCTGAACGGCCGTATAGATATGATCCTGGACGGAGGCAGCGTAGGAATAGGTGTGGAATCCACAATAATCGACCTCACCTCCCATACACCCATGCTGCTGCGTCCCGGCTACTACCTTGCCGAAGACTTTACGGAAATACTCGGCGAAGTACAGACAGACCCCGCCATAAAGATCTTGGATTCCGGACTTAAACCGGACGAAAACATAAGACCAAAAGCCCCCGGCATGAAATATCGGCACTATGCACCGAAAGCAGAGCTCAATATAGTTACGGGAGATGACAAAAAAGTCGTGGAGATGATAAACCGTCTGGTGGCCGAAAAAGAAAAGGCCGGGATCAGATGCGGTATAATAACAGCCGGCGAAGACCCTTCCCTCTATCCCCTGGGAGTAATAAAAGATGCGGGGGGAAGCGACGGAGAAAGGGCATATTCACTTTTCGGCATACTGAGGGAATTTGACGAAATGAATGTAGGCTTTATTTACGCCAGGGATCTGTCGGGAGGCCGCCTGGGCAACGCCCTTATGAACAGGCTTTACAAAGCGGCCGCCGGAAAGATAATAAACGTATAACTATCGGTTCAGATAAGCCCCTATGACATCCCACACATCGGGGGTCTCCATACCCAGCTTCCAGCAGGCCACGCCCGCCAGGGAATTGGTATCCATCAATGACAGTTTCGCTTCTATGGATCTGGCATCTTCCATCCAGATCATCTGCGTAGAGGAGCCCTCTGATTTTTCACCATAGTTCTGGGCGCAGGTCTCATCCCAGGTCAGGGAAATCCCGTGATTGTTCACATATTCCTTTGCGGTGCCCATACTCACAGCCTCGCTGGACAGGCTGCTGCCCATGGTCCATATCCTGGTATAAAAGGGAATGGCGTTTATCACCTGCTCGCTCTTTACATCCAGAAGAGTCTTCTCTATCCCATCCTGTACAAAATTAAAGGAAGCCACCGATCCCGGTTCTTCAGAACCGGCATAGTGCTCATCATATCCCATTATGACAACATAGTCCGCGAATTTCCCCTGGGTCTTTCTGTCATAAAAACTGGTATATCCCCGGGGCACGTAATTATCCACGCTCAGTACCAGATCCTGCTGCCTGCACAGAACGGACAGCTCACGGATGAACTGGGCAAAAGCTTTTCCTGTCGCCGCATCCAGGGATTCAAAATCAATGTTTATACCATCAATCCCCAGCCTCAGGGACTCATCTATAAGATTCTGCTCCAGTATGCGTCTGGATGAAGTATCCGTCAAAACCTCATGAATATCCACATTGGCATCAAAATTATCCACCAGGGCCCATACCTCCAGCCCCCGTTCATGGGCCTTGGCCACGTAATCCGTGCTGCCTATGCTGGACACAGTACCGGTCACGCCGGAGACCCTCATCCACGTAGGTGAGATCACATTGATGTACTTTGCCGATGAAACCACGTCATCAAAGGTGGAATTGGCTGTCTCGCTGGTCACCAGGTGCCAGCCCATACATATCTTATGGTCGCGCAGATTATGGACTATCTCTTCCTCCTGCACATCGGTAACAGGAGTCTCTTCTGTCTTTTTCTCATCCTTCAGATGTTTGTTTTCCACATATCCGATGAATCCGTCCTCGGTCTTGACCTTGCTCCAGTTGTCCATCTTTTCCATCACGGTCACGACGCCGTCCTTGGGCACATCCGTCAGGATCTCGCTTTTGGGACCTCCCAGCACACGCACGCTGGCAGTCTTTTTTATCTTTGCCTGCTCTATCTCGCCCCAGCTGTTTTTAAGCTCAAGCCTGAGCGGCCCCTCATGTACCTTCACGGAAAGATTGACCAGCTTCTGCAGATAATCCACAGCCAGATAAACGGTATCTCCATCCGTATAGAAATCACCGCTTTCCTCCCCGGATACCATGGTGTCCGAGGCTGTGGTATAAAGGATCTGATCATCACTCTCATCATAATAAAAACCATCGCACAGATTTTCGGCGGCAAAATCCATGGTAACGTAATATCTGTCACCCTTTGCAGTCCCGAAGCTGTCTGTGTATTCGTCATTCAGCATGATGGGGATCTCATTTTCGTCTGATATACTGAAATAATCGGTGAGATCAGCTCTGGCAGAAGTGTATCTCAGCTTATGGAACAAACCTGTGATCAGCCAGAAAAATGCAATTATAAAGATAAGGGTCATCGCTACAGCAGCCGGCAGAAGGCGTCTCAAAATACGCCTTTTCTGCCGTCTGCGCGTATTGGTAGGCTCTGTTTTCAAAATAAATCTCCTGTCAGCCAAGCTCTGCCAGACGGGCCAGGGCATGGTCCTCAATAAATGGCTTCACATGCTCTGCAAGATAAGATTCATAGCCCTTCGACATGTGCAGTCCGCTGCCGTACTCGGAGGCAACATTACATACACGGTTAAACAGATCGGGAGTGTGTGACGACTGGTGGATCACCAGCGTATAACTGCCGTCTTCCTCTTCATAGAGGGTGTTTGAACCGTCATAGCAGCCCTTAAGTACCCCGGCGAGCCTGATGACATCATCCAGAGATTCAAAGGAATAAAGTCTGCAGACATCCTCCTCCACGGTAACCTCTATGTCATCGGAAGTGATGACCCTGTTTTCGGAGGCAATGCGTCCCAAACCGTTTGTAAACTTCTTGAACAGGTCGATAACATCATCCGTTATGGCACTGATGGTAGCCGACTGGGTAACAGAATCGGCAGCCGGAGCGGTATCCTCCGGAGCATCCTCCTGCTCCTCCATAAACCCTGAAAATCTGGAATCCAGTTCTTCGGGATCCTCGACCTTAGTGATAATGAGAACTATACACTCTCCTGAAAGAGGTATGGCCTCTATCATAAGAGGTATATCTTCAGCTTCAAATCCGAATTCATAAGAAGCCTGCTGCATCATGTCCCTGAAAAGGCTCTTTGCCTTATCCGTTCCGTAAGCAAGCTCCGATATTTTCATCTGGCGGTCTGCCAGGTCCGATTTAGTTAATGTACATCTGATCTGATGATCATTTACTTTTTCTATTTTCATGGATTACCTCCATTCCCGCTTCAATAAAATGAAGCCATATTATCAATATATTCTAACAGACAGCGCAGATAAAATCAACAAAAACACTTGCAATTATATTTTTTACTGTTATAATAACTTTATCGGTCTTTTGCATGGATTACTTTATATGCAGGCCGTAAGCGGAGAATAGGCACTAATCCGGCGCAGTTAGGAGGATGATGCCACATTGGATCATCATAGGTCAAAGCAACCATGATATCCGCAGTTTTTCGTTTCATATCCCTTTTTCTGTGAGGGATATTTCCCGGCATTCGACGGGACGGATTCACTTATACGATTATGTCGCGTACATCATTGATCATGAGTGGTTCGATAACTACCTTTAAATATTCTATACAATACTGACAAACACATTTACGCTGTATGTCCAATACAGCAACCCGCGCCAGGTTCTTATGCTCCGCAAATATCCGTTATTATCCGTCGGGAATATATCACGGCTTACAGGTGCTTTTGCGCTCCTTTATATATACGGATAATGACAAATCATTTATTTTCAAGGAGGTGGTATGTGGGTAAAAAGAAAGCTTTAACGGCTGACTGTTTTCGGGAACTGCGATGCATAGTGGGCGAAGATGTCCCTGTATTCCTGTGTGGAAGACCGTCCACGCTTAAAGAAGTGGCGAAAATGCAGGTTCACGAAAAAGGCAGCTACACCTACATGGCAGACATGATACGCGATGATGACGGAAAGCTGCTGAGTGTCTGCTATGACAAAGTATCCAGTAATTAAACCTTTGGTTCCCTTCGCTGATGGTTTATAAAGAAACTGCAAAAAAGAAAGCCCCCGGGACCACTGTCCCGGGGGCTCTTCCCATCATGTATTATTCTGCCGAAATGGAACCTGTGGGGCAGCCACCCTCACATGCGCCGCAGTCGATGCACTTATCCTTATCGATCTCGAATTTGCCATCGCCTGCTGAAATAGCGCCTACGGGACATGCTCCCTCACATGCGCCGCATGATACACAAGTATCACTTATTACTCTTGCCATGGTATATCTCCTTTCATTGTGAAAATTTTAACTTCAGATTTAATTGTACCACATTAACTGTGTTTTACAAGATGCAGAGCCGGCTAATCTTGGTTAGTTTAAACTATTCGCCCTCAGCCCTTCTCTTTTTTATCCCGTCCAGTATACGCTGTTTTTTATCGAGAAGCTTGTCTTTGTCCATATCGGGAATACCTTTCAGCGGATAATCTATCCCCAGCTCTTCATATTTCCTGACGCCCATTGTATGATACGGAAGTACATCCAATGCCTTCAGTGTCTTCAAAGACCCGATAAAATATCCCAGTTCTTCCAGATATCTGTCATCATCCGTCACGGAGGGCACTACCACATGCCTTATCCACAGGTCCACGCCTTTTTCCGAAACAAATTGAGCAAACTTCAGTATCTGGTCATTAGGCTGTCTGCACAGATCCATATGATGGGCCGGATCGATATGCTTGATATCCAGCATCACCAGATCCGTGGATCTAAGCAGACGGGCAGTCTTTTCCACATTATCGGGATTCTCTGAATTAAAGATTATGCCGGAGGTGTCCAGACAGGTATGTATCCCTCTCTTTTTACACTCCTCATAAAGCTCAATGAGAAAATCTATCTGCATCATGGGCTCGCCGCCGGTGGTGGTGATACCGCCCTTTTCATAAAAGCTGCGGTTCCTTTCAAAATGCTCCAGGATCTCATCCACCGTCATCTCGGTGCCGCCCAAAGGGCTCCAGGTATCGGGATTGTGACAATATTTACATCTCATGGGACAGCCCTGAAAGAATACCACAAATCTGGTACCGGGCCCGTCCACAGTGCCGAAGCTCTCCAATGAATGAATATGCGCCTTCATATTTTTTCCTCATTAAGATACGAATAGGGGTCAAAGACCCCTACTCGATAACAACATGCTATTAATTATACCGATTAAATAGACTCATGGAAGGTACGGGAGATAACATCAGCCTGCTGCTCGGGAGTGAGCTTTACAAAGTTAACGGCATAGCCGGAAACCCTGATGGTAAGCTGAGGATAGTTCTCGGGATGCTGCTGAGCATCTACCAGGACATCTCTGTTAAGTACGTTAACATTGAGATGATGTCCGCCCTTCTTTGAATATCCGTCAAGTAAATTAACCAGGTTATCGACCTGTGCTGCGCTTGCTGCCATAGTTCTTTTCCTCCTTTTTAAATATTACTGTTATCGGTAGTCATCCAACCCTTGATGCAGGGTCGGTATACTGCATGCCAGAGGTGTGCGGGAACAGTCTGCACAACCCATGGTTTCTACGCTCTTAGGGCTCTCGGCCTTGTCCGAGTAATCAAGATTTACGTGGCCCGTACCGTTTTTCATCTGTGAATCCAGCATCGCCACTACAT
>JAEEGL014404219.1_pt1 | contig 15140 bp, 16 predicted proteins | sample 9134231 | NCBI WGS metagenome assembly JAEEGL01 (sample SAMN16246548, study PRJNA631951) | gut metagenome | biome: gut microbiome; feature: rumen; material: fiber-attached | host: Bos | place: Iran: Karaj | collected 2018-10 | reverse complement strand
GGCAGGTGCGCCGATATGCTGGGACAGGGGGATTATCACCGTTTTGGGCGGCGGGAGGGTCTCAATGCGGCACTTGCGCGTGTTCTTGTACTCCTCGACATGGATGCCGCCGCTGAAGGTATATGCCAAAAGGGATCACCTCTTCTGTATCTCTGAAATCATGCCGCGCGGGCACGGGTCCGGTCTCGGCCGTATTTTGTCCGATTATCACAATTATAGCCGACTGTCACGCAAAAAACAAGGTTTAATTGTAAATATCCGCGCAAATCCCGGCAAAATCTCGGTCACGGTTCCGCATTTTCACGGAAATGCCGCCGGAAATCGAACTCCGGGAAGAGGGCGAGAAAGCCGATGCCCGCGGGATCGACCGTGAAGAGCCTGCCGTTGAGGCGGGAGAGCGGTTCGGATTCCGGAAAACGGAACGAGACGGCGCAGGAATAGAGGGCCTGGGCATCGTAGCCCATCCTGCGGTCAGCGGCGTTCTTCGCATACTTCCCCTCTCCGAGGAGCGGATGGCCGATGTGGGCGAGATGCGCGCGGATCTGATGCGTCCGCCCGGTCACAAGCGTCACCTCGCAGAGCGTCAGGCCGTATTCCCCGCTGTATGCGAGGGGTTTCACCTTCGTGATGATCTCCTTCGAGCCGGGGAGCGGGCTGTCCGTGATTTCAACGGTGTTGGTGCGGTGATTCTTGCGGTGCCACGCATGAAGGGTCGACGATTCCCGGAGTTCCCCGTGCACGGCGCAGAGATAGCGCTTCGTCACGCGGTCTTCGCGGATGGCCTCGTTCACCGCGCGCAGGGTCTTCGCGTTCTTTGCGAGGATCACGATGCCGCCGGTGTTGCGGTCGATGCGGTTGCAGAGGGCCGGCGCGAATGAATGCTCCGACGCGGGATCGTATTCGCCGCGGTTCGCAAGCAGGGCGGTCAGGGCGTAGAGAAGCGTCTCCCGCTCGGCTGCCTCGGCGCGGTTCGGATCGCCTTCGTCCCCGAGGTGCACGAGGATCCCGGGGCGCTTGTCGCAGAGCAGGAGATCCTCATCCTCATAGACGATCGTCGGGGTGACCTTCGCCTTCGCGTAGTCCGCCGTGCCCTTGCCTTCTCCGAAGAATTCGTCCGGGACGTACATCTCGACGACGTCCCCGGGAGAGAGGATATCCCCCTCGTGCGCGCGGCCGCGGTTGACTTTGATCCGCTTCTGCCGGATGCACTTGTAGAGCAGGGATTTCGGCATCCCGACGGTGACCTTCGAGACGAATTTGTCGAGCCGCTGGCCTGCGTCGTTTTCGTTGATTTCAAAGCGTTTCATGCGTTTTCCTGTCAATCAAAAAGCGGGAAACCGAGATTCCCCGCCTGTTTTGGGTATATATCTTATTTGGTGCCGAAGAGACGGTCGCCCGCGTCGCCGAGGCCGGGAACGATGTACGCATGTTCGTTCAGGCGTTCGTCGAGAGCCGCGGTGATGATCTCCACGTCCGGATGATCCTTCTGGAAGCGTTCGACGCCTTCGGGAGCGGAGACGAGGCAGAGGAGCTTGACCTGCTTCACGCCGCGCTGCTTCAGCATCGTGATCGCGTCGGAAGCGGAACCGCCGGTTGCCAGCATCGGATCGCAGACGATGACGTAGCGCTCTTCGATGTCCGTGGGGAGCTTGCAGTAATACTCGACCGGGTTGTGCGTCTCGGGATCGCGGTACAGACCGATGTGACCGACCTTCGCCACGGGGACGAGGTTGAGGATGCCGTCGACCATGCCGAGGCCCGCGCGCAGGATCGGAACGATGGCCAGCTTCTTGCCGTCGATGCGCTGCGCTGTCATCTTCGCGACGGGCGTCTCGATTTCCACGTTTTCCACAGGAAGATCACGCGTCAGCTCGTAGCAGAGGAGCATGGTGATCTCCGAAAGCATCTGTCTGAAGTCCTTGGAGCCCGTTTCCTTGGCTCTCATGATGGAAAGCTTGTGTTTGATGAGCGGATGATCCACCACGTGGAATTTCTCATAGTTGATCATGGTCATGGTTCCTTTCGGATGATGTTTTATCTGAACCATTATACCCCATCCGCTGCGGGTTTTCAACCCTTCCGGACAGATTTTTTTCTTTTTCCCGGATTTTTTCGCGCGAAACGGTTTACTTTGCCCCCCGGCGATGGTAAAATAGCGATGGGCTGACAACGCCCTCAACTGCGATTTCGAGGAGCCTTCCCGATGAAAGATACCGTTTCCGTTCTGACGCTCGGCTGCCGTGTCAACCAGTATGAATCCGACTCGATGTGCGCGCGGCTGCGTTCGGCGGGCGTTCGGATCGTCCCCTTCGGCGATCCCGCGGACGTCGCCGTCGTCAACACCTGCACCGTGACCGCCGAGAGCGACCGCAAATCCCGCCAGATGATCCGGCGCGCGGCCCAGAATGCGACCCACGTCGTCGTGACCGGGTGCTTCGCGCAGGTGGATCCGGATGCGGCGGCTGCGTCGGAAGGCGTCGTATATGTCTGCGGGAACGAGGGAAAGGCTTCCCTTGCGGACACGGTGCTCGCGATCCTCGGCGGAGCGATCCCGGACACGCCCGCGCAGGTGGATCCGCCCGTCGGACGGCACGGCGTGGAGATGACGCTCACCGCCCCGATGCGGACGCGCTCCTATATCAAGATCGAGGACGGGTGCAACAACCGCTGCTCCTACTGCCTCATCCGCACGGCGCGCGGTCCGGTCCGCTCGAAGGATCCCGCCCTCGTGCTCGAAGAAGCGGCGAGCCTTGCGAAGGCCGGCGCAAAGGAGGTCATCCTGACGGGCATCGAGGCGGCGTCCTACGGAATGGATTTTGAAGATCGGAAGCCCTACGGGCACGCGCTCGCAGAGCTCATCCGGGGCGTGCAGGAGATCGACGGGATCGAGCGGATCGGGCTCGGCTCGCTCGAACCGACCGTGATGAACGACGTGTTCTGCGAAGCCGCGCGGGACTGTCCGAAGCTTCTGCCGCACTTCCACCTCTCCGTGCAGAGCGGGAGCGATCCCGTCCTCGCGGCGATGCGGCGGCGTTACCGGGCGGAGACGGTTTTGACGGCGATCCGCCGGATGAAGGACGCGCGTCCCGACGCCACCTTCTCCGCGGATGTGATCGTCGGATTCCCGGGGGAGAGCGAGGAGCAGTACGAAGAGACCGAGGCCTTCTGCCGGGCGGCGCGTTTCCTGCATCTGCACATTTTCCCCTACTCGAAGCGGGAGGGGACCGAGGCCGCCGCCATGGAGCACCAGGTCCCGGAGGCCGTCAAGCATGAACGTGCGGCACGGCTCGAAGCCGTCGGTGCCGGGATCCGGCGCGAGCTCCTCGCGGATTACGTCGACCTGCACCGGGACTCGCCCGTCATGCTCCTTGTCGAGAAATGCGTCGGCGGGATGTGCTCCGGCCACAGCGAGCATTTCGTCGAATTGAAGAGGATCCCCGGGAAGGCCGGGATCGGGGAGATCGTCCCGGTCCTCGTCGACGCGACCGACGGCGTGATCTGCACGGGGCATTTTGCGCATGAATCGCTGAAAGGATGACAAAAATGGACAGGCTGGAAGGCAAAGACATTGTTCTCGCAGCACTCAGCCGCGAAAACTGCAGGACGCTGTGGAGGGAGACGGAATACGATTTCGAACATCCGACCGAGCCGCCGTATCTCGGACTCTCCGAAGAGGGCGCGGACGGTTGGTTTGAAGAGATCCAGAGGCTGCACGGCTCGCAGAACGTGCGTCTCGGCATCTATCTCCGGGATTCCGGCCGCGTGATCGGCGACATCGCTCTGCAGGACATCGACCGGGCGAACCGGAACTGCACGGTCGGAATGGGCATCGCGCGCATGGCGGATCGCGGCCGCGGCTACGGCAAACAAGCCCTCGCCCTGCTCCTCGATTATGGATTTCGATATCTCGGGCTGGAGCGGATCGCGGCAAACACGCTCGACATCAACGACGCGGCGAAGAAATCACTGGAGGATTCCGGCTTCACGCTCGAAGGGTGCGAGCGGCACGCGGTGTGGTTCTGCGGCGCGTATCACGACCGGCTGCGCTACGCGATCCTGCGGGAGGAATTTGAGCAATCAAACGCATAAAAGAAAATCCGTCCTCACAAAGGGGGCGGATTTCTGATGCCTATTTCAGGTTGGTGATCAGGTGATCGGCGTAGGGGAGGCCGGCGATCCAGTCGCAGTAGGTGTGCCACTCGGGAAGCTTGTGATTCCGACGCGCATAGTAGATGTTGATGAGGGTCTCGTAGTTGAGCGTGGTCGTCCGCATCTGGTTGTAGGATGTCGGCAGGAGCTGGATCATGTCGTGCCAGTACGCCGTGTCCTTCGTTTCCAGAAATTTCAGCCGCTGCCCTTCGAGCACTTCGATCACATGGTCGAGGCAGGCGAGCGCGGTCGGGGACATGCGGTCACAGCTGAAATCCTCGCGGGAGAAGGGCTTGGCGTGGATCTTGTGCATCGTGGAGGTGGAGTTGGCGACGGTCCCCACTTTGTAGGTGTCATACTCCTTCCACCAGTAGAGCGGCGCGGTGACGTCGACCGAGACGAAGATCATGCGCAGGTATTTGCGGTGATCCGTCCCGGATTTCGCCAGCCGTTCGGCGAGATCGAGGTCCGCTTCGCCGATGACGTAATTCCCCGCTTCATCCTCGTAGCTGTCCGATTTGGCCCAGCTGTTCATGGGGTTGCGCATCCCGCGGAGCGCGTTTTCCAGATTCATGACGGCGGTGTGTTCCAGTTTGATCATTGCCCGTCTCCTTTCTCTTCCCCGTCCGGTGCTTCGGCGGGGTCGTTCTTTTCTTTTTCGGCTTTGGCCGTCTCCCGTGCCTGACGCAGCTCGTCGAGCGCGAAGACGTAGGTCTTTCCGCAGAACTGGCAGCGCGTTTCGACGGGTTCTCCGGCGTCGTAAAGCTCCTGCATATCCTTTTCGTTCAGCGAGACGAGGGCGCGCAGGTAGCGGTCCCGATCGCAGGGGCAGACATAGGCGATGTCGAATTCGTCGAACATCTCGTATTCGATGCCGTCGAAGAGCATTGCGATGATCTCGTCGCCGTCGTGGCCGTCCGCGATCTGCTTTGAAATGGAGCCCGCCATCTTCACGTTGGTCTCGAGCTTCCCGACGTCCGCCTCGTCGTAGCCCGGCATGAGCTGGACGAGATAACCGCCCGCAGCGAAGCACAGGTTGTCCCGGTCGACCCGCACACCGAGCGCGCAGACCGTCGGCGTCTGTTCGCTGGCGGCAAAGTACTCGGTGACGTCCTCCGCGATCTCCCCCGAGACGATGGGAGAGACGCCGACATATGGCTCGCTCATGCCGAGGTCCTTGATGACGTACATGCTTCCCCGTCCGATCGCCCCGCCGACGTTCAGCTTGCCCTCTGCGTTCGGCTGGAGCTCGACGTCCATGTTGTCGGCATACCCGCGGACATTGCCCTTGTAGTCCCCGACGCAGATCACGGAGCCAGCCGGACCGTCGCCTCGGAACTGGAGGGTGAGGGTGTTGTCCCGGTCCTTGAGGAGCGAGGACATGAGCGAGGTGGCGGTGAGCGCGCGGCCGAGGGTCGCGGTCATGGTTTTCGAGGTATGATGGATCTCGCACGAACGGCGCACGACGGCCGTACTGTCGCAGAAGATCACGCGGATCCCGCCGTCGCGGGAGATGGCGCGCTTGATGATGCTCGTTTCTCTTGGCATGTCAGTTGTCCTTTCGGTTATCCGTCCCGCCGGAGGCTTCCCTGCCCCATGAGCGACAGAGCGCAATGAAGTCCCGCGCCGCGCGGGTGAATTTCTTGTCCCGGTGCCAGACGATCTTGTAGGTCCGCGTGAAGGTCAGTCCCTCGACGAAGAACTCCGCGACGCGGCCGCTGTCGATCATCTCCTCGGCCATCCTGCGCGGCACCACCGCAGTACCGAGTCCCGCTTCCGCCGCGTTCATGAGGGCGGCTGTGGAGAGGCTCTCCCACGCGGGATCGGGAAGCGGCAGGGAGGCGGCGGCGAGGGTGCTCTCGAAGATCTCCCGCGTCCCGCTGCCCCGCTCACGAAGGAGGAATTCCATTTCGGAAAATGCTTCGCGGGTCACGATCTCGCCGGGCTTGACGGCTTTCGGGGAGGCGATGAGCGCGAGGCGGTCCTCCATGAAGTCCTCGACGAGCAGGTTTGCGTCGTGCGCGATCCCTTCGATGAGGGCGAGATCGGCTTCTCCCGCGGCGAGCGCTTCTTCGAGACGGTCGGAGCGGTCGATCTTCACTTTGACGCGGAGGTCGGGGGCGTGCTCGCGGAACCGGGCGACGAGCTCCGGCATGAGCTTCGCGCCGACGGAAACACTCGCGCCGACCCGCAGGATCCCCTTGGATTCCCAGCTGCGGACCGTTTTTTCCATGTCGTCGAAGGTGAGCGTGATGCGCCGGGCGTAGTCGAGGAATTCCCGTCCCGCCTCGGTCAGATGGAGCCGGCGTGCGATCCGGTCGAAGAGGAGGATGCCGTAATAGGATTCGAGCTCCGCAATCGCGAGACTCACGGCGGGCTGGGTCATGTGAAGCGCCTCCGCCGCGCGTGTGGTGTTGCATCCCGCGTCGCACACGGCCTCGAAGATGCGGATGTGCCGGATCGTCATGCGCGCCTCCTTGTTACGGCTGCTTTAGGTTCCGTTCTTTGCTGCCCGCTTCCATTCAAAATCCTGTTCAATCCGCGGGGAACAGCGATCATTGGTCTTTGAAGATGTATCTTCCCCCTGACGGAGAAGGACTCCGACGGGCAAGATCATTATAACATAGCTCGCAGGATGTGTCAAGTTCCCCGAACGGATTGCGCGATCCGCCGCGCGGTTTCTTTGCTTTCCTTGACAGCGCACCGGATGGGTGGTATAATGAATCATGAATCGGAAACGGAGACCGAAGAACGGACATCGGCGCTCCCTCTCCCGGAATCCCGTCATTTGAGGAGGTGCTCATGGAGGACAATCGGAACATCTGCATCGGAGCGCATCGGATCCGCGTCACCGACCCGCCTTTTTCCGCCGTCGGGGACGGAGTGGTCTGTGATCGCGCCGCCATCCAGAACGCGATTGATCATGCTGCGTCGCTCGGCGGCGGTACCGTGGTGCTGACTGCCGGACGCCGGTTTCTCACGGGAACGCGCGTGCTGCGGGACCACACGGAGCTGTTGTTTGAAGAAGGCGCGTAGCTTTGCCAGAGCCCCGATCCCCGCGACTACGTCAAACCCGTCCCGGGCGGTTACGAGCCGTATCGGCCCATGCCCGGGCACAACTACTCCGCCGAGATCAAATGGAGCCACTGGTGGTACCGCAACTATCCCCTTCTCTTCGCGGAGCGCGGCACGCACGATTTCGCCGTCCGAGGTCCCGGCTGCATCCGCATGATGGAGGTGACGGATCCCGAAAAGATCCTCAAGATCTGCCCGATCGGTTTCTTCGACTGCCATCGCTTCGAGATCGCGGACATCCATATCACGAACTACCACAGCTACGCCATGATGCCGTTTTCCTCGACCGACGGCCTGATCCAAAACGTCCGGATCGACGGGAGTTCCCACGGCAACGGCGACGGGATCTGCATGATGAACTGCCAGAACATGCGCGTCACCGGCTGCACCATGATGACGGGGGACGATTCCGTCTATCTCTTTTCCTCCTACCGGGATCCGCGAAAGAGCGAATGGTGGTCGAGCGACGATCCGCAGCCCTCCCTGAACATCGAAATCGACCACAACGACCTCCGCTCCGACCATTGCAAGGCGTTCGGCATGATCCTCTGGGGCATCGGCTGCCCGGATCCCGAAAAGATCGAGGTGCGGGATCTCTACGTCCACGACAACCATTTCGAGACGATGGGGGTCTGGCTGTACAATCCCTACTGCGACAAGGGCTGGCCGCCGCCCGTCACGACGGTGCGCTTCGAGAACAACACGATCGACGGGATCGAGGCGAATTTCTTCGAGACGCAGATCAGCGACATGAGCGGGTTCCGCAGCAGCCCGGTCCTTCACAACGGGAACTTCGAGCAGGGCCGGTGCTTCTGGGCGATGACGGGGAACGCGGGCGTCGAGCGTCATCCGGAAGATGAAGATAAGCCGTACGGCCGGATCGATCCGCGGGGGAGCCGCTCGGCAATCTATCAGGGGCTCTGGATGGAGGCGGGACGGCAGCTTCTCTTCCGCGCGGAAGCCCGGACGGAGAACGGCGGGAACCTCTTTGTGCGCGATCTCGACACGGGCGCCCTCATCGCCGAGGCACCGGTCAGAGGCTCCGACTGGGAAGAAGTCCAGCTGCGCTTTGAGGTCCCCGTGAGCGGCAATTACCACATCGGCCTCGAGAGCGAAGCCTCCGGCGTCTCGGCCATCCGGGAAGTGCAGTTCAGCGGCTTGCCGTCGGCGTTCGGATACCGGGATGTGATCTGCGATCGCGGCAAAATCATCTATCGATACCATGACAGCCTGTTCAGGCGATAAGGAGGCTCCCATGTCACAGCTCAAAATGTACTGGTTCACCGACGATCAGCTCCCCGATCTGACGCTCCCGGCGGGCTATTCCTTCTCCCGTTTTTCCGAGAAGACCCACGCGCGCGACGTTCACGACTGGAACGAATGCATCCGCACCTGGACCTCATCGGAGGAGACGGACGAGGGACGGTTCAAGCAGGAGATCTACGACTTTAAGGATATCCGCCCCGAGGAAGACGTCTGGTTCCTCGATCATGGGGACGAGCACATCGGGACCGCGACCTCCTTCGTCCATCAGCCGGCCGGATTCGGCGACATGCATTGGGTGGGGATCAAGGAAGCGTACCGCGGACAGGGGCTGGCGAAGTATCTCTCGCATCACATCCAGAAAACGCTGCGCGCGAGAGGCGTTCCCTATGTATCCCTGACGACGAGCGAGGGACGTCCCGCCGCGCTGAAATCCTACCTGAGTGCCGGATTCGTCGCCGTGGAATACGCGGAAGGGATGCTCGAGCGGTGGAGGAAGGTGCTCGAGACCTATGGGATCGACCGTCTCCGCGTCGTTCATGAAGATGCGACCCCCTACGGGATCGTCACGCCCGCGGGGTTCATCGAAGATCCGGAGGAAGCGGGGAGCCACGGATGAGACCGAGCGCTTTATTCACCGAAGAAGAGATCGAGCGGCTGAAAACGACGGCCGATCCCGGCCTGCGCACCCTCGTCGGCGGGCTGCTCGCGGATGCCGAACGCGGCGCGGACCGGGGAAGCTGCGACATGAGGCTCCTCGGCTTCGCGTACGCCTGCACCGGGGACCGGCGTTACGTCGACTGCGCGCGCCGCATCCTGCTCGACCTCGTCCGGGAGGAGAGCTGGATCGATTCCGGTTACGATCCGGACGCCTATCACGGCTTCGACATCCGCACCTCCCTTCCGACCGCCTCCCGCTGCGTGACGGTGTCCCTCGGCTTTGCCCTGTTCGGCGACCTGCTCTCCGAAGAGGACCGGGATCTCATCATCCGCGGGACGTACGAGAAAGGGATCCGCGATCTGCTCAGCGACTGGGTCCTGCCCGGGACGCGCATCCATGCCCTCGACACGATGGGACACAACTTCTGGTGCGTCTGCATTTCCGCCGCCGCGCTCGGAGCCGTCGTGTTCCGCGATCTCATCCCGGACGGAAACTCCCTTCTGAAGCAGGCGACGGAAGCCCTCGAAGCGTGGTTCCGCTATCCCGGCAATCCGATGAACGCCAAGCCCATGACCTTCGACGGCGGCGGGTATTACGAATCCGTCGGATATTTCGACTATGCCCTGCGGGAATACCTGACCTTCGCCATCGTCCACGAACGCCTCACCGGGGAGCATCCCTTCGACGACGGGGATCTTCTCCGCGCCGCGATCTCGTTTTTCCTCTCCTGCTGGTACCCCTCGCGTGGCCGCAAGGACTATTTTGTCGGGTTCGGGGATTATGGGAACGAGGACGGGGATTTCAACTCTCCCCTGTATTTCTTCCGCTACGGCATCGACGTCCCCGGCCTGCGTTATTTCCTCCGGAACAGAAACCGCAAGAACTGCGAGCCGCTGCTCTCGGTGCTCCTCTGGGACGAGATCGAAGCTCCGGATCCCGTGCCGCCCGAAAAGCGCGCCGCCTGTTATCCGAACATCGGCTGGGCGGTCTTTCACGATCGCTGGGAGAAGGATTCCGTCATGCTCGCCGTCAAGTGCGGGGACACCTGGAACCACGCCCACGCCGACTGCGCCTCGTTCCTCCTCTACCGAAACGGGAAGCCGGAGATCTACGATCCGCTCACGACGAACAGTTATTCCGATCCCCTCTACCAGCGCTATTATGTGACGTCGGATGCCCACAACGTCCTTCTCTTCAACGGACACGGACAGGATTTCCGCGACAATTACAAAAACAACACCCACCTTCCCGGAACGCTCCGGAACTTCATCGACGACGACGGGTTCCGGTATCTCGCGGCGGACGGCACGGGGCCGATGGGACGGTATTTCCGCAAGCATCACCGCCATTTTCTCTGGATGGACGGCTTCATTCTGATCTACGATGACGTCGAGTGCTACGAAGTCGGGCGGGTGAGCTTCCTCGTGCACGGCCTCGCGGGAAATCCGTTCCGGATGCTCTCCCCCGCCGATGCCGAAACCCGGACCGGATGGATCGGAGGCGACACGAAGACGGCGGACTACGATGTCTATACGACGGATACGGACGAACAGCACCACGCGAAATTCTGCGGCATCATCCCGCTCGACGAGCGCATCGAGCCCGTCCTGACGCCGATCACCGACGGCTGGAAGATCACCGCGGGCGGCACGACGGTCTATGTCAACCACCGCGCGGACGGCAAGATCATCCACCGCAACTGCATCAACGTGATGGACGGCTGGTTCACGGACGCGGAGATCCTCGCCGCACAGGGGGATCGCTGCGCCGTGGTGAACGCCTCGATCGTGCGCCGGGGAGGCAGATCCCTGCTCGAGACCTTCTCCCGCGTCAACGGATGGGTCGACCGGCCTGTCCGAAATGGCGGCTCTGCATGAAAAAGCTGCGCCAGACAAGTTCTCTCTTGCGCATTGCCCGGAAATATGCTATACTGAAAACGGAACAAACAGGCGGAACACGTCTCCGGACTCTTCCGCCGGAAAGAGGAGTTTATGATCAACATCACCCTTCAGATCGAACGGATCGATTATCAGAAGAGCATCGAGAATCTCCTTCCCCAGCTTGTGAAGGAGGCCGAAGCGAAGAAGTCGCCGAACGGCTTGGAACAGTTCGTCGCGCGGCTGGGCAAGGACGCGGTCCCCGTGGCAAAGAAGCTGCTAAAGTACATGAACGACGATCTGAAGGACGGCCTCGTCGTCTGGATGGCCGAGAGCCGTCAGGAACAGATCGTCGCCGCGGTCAACCAGCAGTTGGATTCGCTGTTCGGGAAGTCCGTCATGAAGGTCGGCGCGCTGCATGCGGAGGACCGTCCCGGCACCCGGATGGTCCTGGTCGCCTCGCAGGTCGAGACGGACTACGCCGCCCTCTCCTCCAGCCCCGTCGTGGAATCCGCCCTCGGACAGCTGGGCGGTGAGAACAGCCTGCTCAAGGGCGCGGCAAAGTTCGCGCTGCAGATGGTGACGAAGGCCAGTCCCGAAACCCTTGAGAAGCAGGGGATCACCCTTCTCTCCTCGGATCGGGTGAAGCCGAAGATCCTCTCCGCCCTCTCCGGCGCTCTCGGCAAGATCGGCCTGGTCGCAACGCTCGGCGATATGACGGTCCAAACAGGCGCGGGACCGGCGGCTGCCGCAGTCGGCACGGAGCTTCCCGCCGCGCTGAAGGATCGGCTGATGGACGCGGTGATCGCGCTCCTGAAGGAATCCGCGTGACCGGCGGGCATTCCCCGGAATTCGCATAAAGACCTGTTGGATCGATCAACATACCCGTCAAAACGAACCGGACAACACGAAATGTGCTGCCCGGTCGTTGTTTTCTCCGTGAGATCGCCGGGAAGATTCGATTCCGCGAGGCGCCGGCTGAAATGATCGGGATGCCGCGAACGGCTTTGTGATCGAGACTCGCAATATATGATAAGTATTTACTTATTGTTCTGATTAAATCATATCATTTTACATATCCGCGTGCAGGGTGTATAATAGAGACAAATCAGAAATCCTGCCGGGAGGCATTCCATGACCGCACGCCGTCCGCTCCTCACCCTGTTCCTCCGCTCCCTCCTGATCTCCGCGACCACCGTCGGCGGGGGCTATGTGATCCTTTCGGTGCTCCGCCGCCTGTATGTGGAAAAGCTCGGATGGATCTCCGAGGACGAGATGCTCGATCTCTCCGCCGCGGCACAGAGCGCACCCGGCGCCGTCGCGGTCAACGCCTCCCTCCTCGTCGGATATCGTCTCGCGGGGATCGGCGGCGCGTTGGTCTCCCTCGCCGGAACGGTGATCCCGCCGCTCTGCGCCATGTGCCTCCTCGCCGAGGCTTATCGCCGGAGCGCGGACTTTCCCCTCATCATGAAGATCATGGCCGGGATGCGGGCGGGCGTCGCGGCAGTCATTCTCGACACCGCCCTCACGCTCACGAAGGGCTCTCTCGCAAAGAACACCCTGCCCCGCGCCGTCATCTTTGCCGTCTCCCTGGCGCTCATCCTCGGCATGGGCCTCTCCCCGGCGTGGATCGTGCTCGGCGCGGCATTCCTCGGTGCGGCGCGCGGTCTGTATGTTCTGCGGCGCAGAAAGGCGGGCGATGCGGTATGATCCTTGCCGATCTCTTCTTCGAGTTCCTCCTCATCGGCGCGCTCAGCTTCGGCGGCGGATACGGCACGCTCGCGATGATCGAGAATGCGGCGGTCTCGACCCATGGCTGGCTGACGGCGGCGCAGTTTTACGACCTCACTGCCTTTGCGGAGGTGACGCCCGGTCCCATTGCGCTCAACGCGGCTTCCTTCGCAGGCTATACGGCGGCGGGGATCCCCGGTGCGGTCGCGGCAACGGTCGGGTGCGTGCTCCCGGCGTTCGTCACGGTCACGCTCCTCGCCCTGCTCTGGGTCAAATACGCGTCGCATCCCGTCTTCTCGGGCGTCCTCGGCTCGATCCGTCCGGCGGTGTGTGCGCTCGTCTTCGCGGCATTCTGGAGCGTGTTCTCGGAATCCGTCTTCGGTGCCGGCATGGTCAGCATCGCGTCGCTGCTCCTCTTCGGCGGATGCTTCCTGCTGAGCCGCACGGGCAAGGTGCCTCCGGCCATCGTGATCCTCATCGCGGGCGCGGCTGGGGCGGTGCTGCTGTAAACTGTCATCAAATAGAACCAAAACCGGTCATTTCCAGGTATCGGCGGTCCGGATCCGTCCATACTAACCGCGAAACCAAGGAAAGGACCGGTTTTTCCGATGAAACACTTATCCTATGCAATCCTGATACTCGCATCCGTTCTGCTCCTCGCGGCGTGTTCCCCGATGAGCGGGAGAAAGGATGACCAAAAAGACCCGCTCCCGGGCGATGGGATCCTCGACGACAGCACCCTCGGCGACCGCGATGGAGACGGTCACGTGGAGGACGACGGCACCTCCGGCTCCATGAACGCGGGCTCCGATGAGAAAGAGGACACCGGCGCGTTCACGGCCGTGGAAAAGGTGAAGGACGCCGACGATGCCGTGAACTTTATCGGCGCGAATGTCTATTCCCTCTGCCGCGATTCCCTGCCCGTGATGACCCGGACGCGCGTGCTCTCGAATGACGACATGGACGCCCTGACCTACTCGACGGAACTGGAGGACACGGACGGCATTTCCGACGTGATCGTCTCGGAATCCGCGCTCTCCGACGGGAGCTTTTCCGTGGTGATGCTCCGCACGGACGGAACGAACACGGAATCCCTTGCGCGGCGTCTGGCGGAGGGGATCGATCCCGAAAAGTGGGACCACGCGTCTGCCGGGAAAGCGGCGGCGATCACGCTGGACGACGATATCGTGCTCGTGATGGGCGATGACCGTCAGGTCGACGACGTGATCCGCGCGGTGACGACGGCAGCGGCCGATGTCTACGACAAGGTCGGCGAGGTCCGCGTGGTGCTCGGCTGAGCAGAAGGAAAAAAGGCCCCGGGAGCGGCAGAACACCGTATTCCCGGGGCTTCTTGTACATGATTCGGTTTTTATTTCTTGACGAGCAGATGCGCGATGAAGAGCACGATGCAGCCGCCGAGGACCGAGATGGCGAACTCGGTCAGCTTCCCGCCGCTGATGCTCAGCTTTTCCGCGATGAACCCGCCGACGGCGGTGCCGATGAAGCCCACCAGCCAGTTTCTCAGAAATCCCCGTTTTGCGTTGCCCGTGATGAGCCCCGCCACCCAGCCGATGAGCGCGCCGAGCAGGATCGAGCGCAGGATCGGTACGATCATATCAGAGAGCCTCCTTTTTCTTTTTCTGGGTATAGTATAGCACGCCTTCCCAAGTTTTGCAAGCGGGCAGCGGGCGATTTTATCCCGATTTCATCCGTCCTTCACCGATCCTTAATTTTGAACGAAATCTGCGGTTTTATACAAATGGGCCCTGAAAGCCTTACAGGACAAGGGTTTTGAGCACCCGCAAATCGACTTTACCAAAGATTTACCAAAATTACAAGAATCAAATTTGGGGAGTCCCGCGCAAAGAAAAACGTCTCATCACGGAAGAACCCCTCCCTGCTGCTTGCACAACGGGGAGGGGTTCTTTTACTGATTATTCTTTGTTTGCTTCAGGGTCTCAGTTCACTTCATTTTTCCGCGAGGTGTGTGAATCGGACCAGGCATGTTCCAGCGCGGTCCAGTCACGGTCCGGGAGTTTCGCAACCCACTGCTCCACTCTTCTCGAATCGTCGATCCATCTGTAGTCGTGGGAGTTGGTCGCTTCCTGGATGTCAGCATAGTACCAAGCGTTCGTGTCCATGTTGTCCGGCCATACGTTCATCGCGTAAGCGGGCAGGAGGTGATCCTTGTGCGGTGCGCGCTTCAGCGTACGGTTCACGATCGCGAAGGTCTCTGCACGGGTGATGTAGTTATCGGGCAGGAACGTTCCGTCGCCGTAACCGTTCACCAGGCCGAGGTCTTCCGCTGCCTTGATGAAGCTGCTGTACCATGCATCGCTCGATACATCCGTGAAGCTGCTGACCTTGTCGCTCAGATCCGCGGT
>JAEEGL014117318.1_pt1 | contig 15140 bp, 11 predicted proteins | sample 9134231 | NCBI WGS metagenome assembly JAEEGL01 (sample SAMN16246548, study PRJNA631951) | gut metagenome | biome: gut microbiome; feature: rumen; material: fiber-attached | host: Bos | place: Iran: Karaj | collected 2018-10 | reverse complement strand
ATGTTGTCCTGACCAAGGGCATTGATAAGGTCGTTCTTATCTTCGATTCTCTGGATATTACATGAAATGATCTCGATACCGAGGTTGTTCATGTCGATCTGCGCTTTGGTCTGAACCTCATCACCGAATTTTTTACGGTCGTTACAAAGTTCCTTAAGTGAAACGGTACCGATGATCTCACGCATATTACCCTGAAGTGAATCGGTAAGTGCTTCTGCAATCTGTTTCTCGTTCATGTTAAGGAAGTTCTTCATTGCTAATTTGATACCTTTTTCATCTGTCATGATACGTACTTTAGCAATGGCGTCAATGTCAACACCGATGAAGTCGAGCGTAGGTATGTAGCCGTTAGTCTTAATATCGATGGACATCTGTTTTACAAGAAGCATATCCTTTCTTTCAAGGAAAGGAAGCTTGATTCCCGCACGACCTATTAAAACCTTAGGCTCTTTTTTGAAACCTGAAATGATATAGGCTGTATCGGGGGGAGCTTTAACATAGCCGGATACTACGACTAAAACTATTAAAGCGAAGAAAATCAGTAATGCAACCAACGCAACACATATGATAGTTTGTAATGGCATTTTATTTACCTCCTTTTTGATTGAGAAAATTATAACAAAAAATAAGGTCTCAATCAATAATCAATAGGTACATATTAACCTGTTATAATTCTCCTTTATGGCCTAATTAGCGCTATACAATATCAAAAATCGAAAGCTGGTCTGTTTTAGGCAAACCTTTAACAATTTCAAGGGCTACAAGTTTGTCTACAACCGATTCACCGATCTTACATTTCTTCTGCAGATCGGATATTGAAGTAAATGTTGCATTCTTGCATCCTTCAACAATATTCTTGGCTGCAGTATCCGCAATACCTTCAATACTCTTAAGCGAAGGCATGAGTTTTCCGTCTATTATCTGGAACTTATCCGGCAGAACATATTTAAGGTCAATAGGCATAAATTCAAATCCTCTGACATAGAATTCTTCAACAAGTCTCATGTCATCCAGAGTATCTTCTTCAGATTTGGACAGTTTCGGAGAACTCTTGTAAATAAGCATCTGCTGTCTTAAATTATCAAGACCTTTACACATCAGATCATATGAGAATTTAGTAGCTCGGATCGAAAAATATGCAGCATAATATGCCAGCGGATAATATACCTTGTAATAGCCTACTCTCCAGCCCATTGTAACGTAAGCCGCTGCATGAGCTTTAGGGAACATATACTGGATCTGCTCGCATGACCATATGTACCATTCGGGTACATTGCATGCTCTCATATCTTCTTTCCAAACTTCCCATTTATCATCAACCTTATGTTTTGCCACCTTACCCTTACGGACATTCTCCATGATCTTGAAGGCTTCTGAACTTTCAACCCCCATCTTGATAAGATAAGTCATGATATCGTCACGTGTTGAAATAACACCTGTGATATCTGCTTTTCCTTCATCGATAAGAGTCTCGGCATTTTTATCCCAAACACCCGTACCGTGTGTAAGTCCTGAAATACGTACAAGGTCGGTAAAAGTCTGAGGTTTTGTCTTTAAAAGAACCTTCATGGTATTATTTGTACCGAATTCGGGAATACCAAGACAGCCCAAAACAAGTCCTTCAATTTCATTAGGTTCAAATCCGAGTTCTTTCGTAGTCTGGAAAATACTCATAACACGCTTGTCGTCAAGCGGAATATCACGACAGTTTGTTCCTGTCAAATCTTCAAGGAACTTCATCATCGTAGGATCGACATGCCCTAAAATATCAAGTTTCAAAAGATTTGAATCGATGTCATGATACTCGTAATGAGTTGTAATAACATCCGTATTCATATCGTTTGCGGGTTTCTGAATAGCCGTAAACTCATATATCTCTCTGCCGTGAGGTAAAACTACGATTCCTCCGGGATGCTGACCGGTTGTTTTTCTAACACCTTCAACCCCTTTTGCAATACGAGCTATCTCACAGTTTCTCTTATGAATTCCTTTTGATTCATAAAAATCATGTACATAAGCGATACTTGTTTTATCTGCAACTCCGGACATGGTTCCCGCATGGAATGTATGTCCTTTGCCGAATAAAACTTCCGTATATCTGTGAGCCTTACCCTGATATTCACCTGAAAAGTTAAGATCGATATCAGGCTCTTTATCACCGGAGAATCCCAGGAATGTCTGGAAAGGAATATCGAATCCGGCTTTAACAAGTTTCTCACCGCATACGGGACAGTCTTTATCCGGAAGATCGCATCCTGCCATACATGCGAAACTCTTTATAAGATCGGAATCAAAATCACTGTAATGACAGTTCTTGCAGTAATAATGCGCATGCAAAGGATTAACTTCGGTAACTCCGGACATCGTAGCAACGAAAGATGAACCTACCGAGCCTCTGGAACCGACAAGATAACCGTCCTGTTCTGATTTCATAACAAGTTCTCTTGCGATCATATAAAGAACTGCATATCCGTTATCGATAATACCGGTAAGTTCCGTCTCAAGTCTGTCTTCAACTTCCTTGGGAAGATCGTCGCCATACATTCTGTGTGCCGTTTCATAACAGCAGTTTCTTAATTTTTCTTCAGAGTTTTCAAGTTCGGGAGGACATTTTTCTTTTGATGTCGGACAAATATCCTCGCACATATCCGCTACAAGATTTGTATTGGTGATTACAACCTCTTCTGCTTTTATCGCGCCGAGATAATCAAATTCCTGGAGCATTTCCTGAGTTGTTCTTAAGTAAAGAGGAGGCTGTTTTTCTTCCAGTTCTTTTTCGAGCTTGGAAAGATCGACCGTTCTCTGATCGTCTCTTGTTTCTTCAAGATCTTCTTTCTTTACGGTCTTTTTATTAAACTTGTTCATGTGAATGATCTCACGGTAAATCTCATCTTCGGGATTTATAAAATGAGAATCACCCGTTGCACAGACAGGTTTATTAAACTGTTCGCCGAGTTTGACTATATATCTGTTTAAATCTCTTAAATCCTCGTCATTCTGAATATTCTTATGCTCCGGTTTCTTCGAATACTTCATGAATTCGTTATTGCCGATGGGCATAATTTCAAGATAATCGTAGAAGTCAACGATATGAGAAATCTGTTCTTCGGATTTTTCTTCAAGAATGGCTTCAACCAGCTCGCCTGCTTCACAAGCTGAACCGATGATAAGTCCTTCACGGTATTTTTGAAGAAGCGATCTCGGAATCTTCGGAGATTTATGGTAGTAATTGATATGAGATTCCGAAACAAGTCTGTTAAGGTTGATCCTTCCCGTTTCATTCTTAACAAGGATCGAAACATGGTAAGGCCGCATCTTCCTTATCGATTCGGGTGCATTCTTGACGAAATCATTAAGTTCTTTTAATGTCAGTACTTTCTGAGCAAGAAGCATATGCGTAAATTCGATAAAGATCTTGGCTGTTACATCAGCGTCATTGACTGCTCTGTGATGCTCATCTTTACCGAATTTGAATTTAAGTTTGTGCGCAACTGCCTCAAGGCCGAATCTGGATGAATCTTTTAATAGAGCTCTTGCCATGATAATGGTGTCAAGCCAGGTCTTGTCAAAAGGAATCCCGAGTCTTTTACAGTTTTCGGCAATAAAAGAAACATCGAATTTGGCATTATGCGCAACAAGCGAACAACCTTCGCAGAAATCCATGAATTTAGGAAGGATTTCCGAAATATCGGGTGCATCGCTTACCATATTGTCATGTATTCCCGTAAGTTTTTCGATATCATAGGGAATGGGTACATGAGGGTTAACAAAAGTGGAGAAATTATCCTTGATCGCTCCGTTTACAACTTTTACCGCACCTATCTCTATGATCTGATGCTTGTAAGGAGAAATACCAGTTGTTTCAATATCAAATACAACGAACGAATCAGCAAGGGTCTGATCTTTGCAGTTAACCGCAGCATCAAAATCATCATCAACAAGATAACCTTCCATACCGCATATAAGCTTAAAGGGTTTCTCCTTGAATTTGTCATGCATGATATGATCGACCTTGGGAAGTGCCTGAACGACACCGTGATCGGTAACGGCCAAAGCAGACCAACCCCAGGAAGCAACGGTATTAACAAGATCTTCTTCTTTTGCAACGCCGTCCATTTCCGAGAATCTCGTATGACAGTGAAGTTCAACTCTCTTCTTTAATGAAGTATCAAGTCTCGAAGTTTTGTTTAAAGAAGTTTTCTCCATTCCGAGAATTCTGGAAAATACCAGTTCGTTATTATCGTATTTATCCATGGAGACCGAGCCTTTAAGCGCTACTTCCATACCGTCTTTTACAACATTTTTACCCTGTTCATAGAATTCGGGATAAAGCATGAGTTTACAGGAAATCGAATCGGTTCCGTCATAAATGTTGAACAAAAGCATATGACGTTCGTTTCTTAATTCCTTGTCTTCGAAACCGAATACCCTGCCTCGAACACAGATGCCTTCCAGTTCACCAGTAATATCGCAAAGATCGGTATAAGGTCCCGGAACTTCATCTCCGTATATAACGCCTGGTTTATCGGAGCGGATAAACCTTCTTGTGCCGCCTGCATTATTTCTGTTTCCAAATGAATTGGAATTATTCCCTTTTCCTTTGAAAGCTGAATTTCCGTTTGATGAATTAGAATTCGAAGACGCTTCTGCATTTGTTTTTGCAGGCTTTTCGGATGTTGTGACCTTCGAAGATACGGATACTTCTTTTGCCGTACCAAGCATTTCTTCGTCATCATCGGTTTCATGAACTGAGATTTTATCCAGGTAGTTCTGAACGATCATATCAACTTCATGATCAAACTCTTCTTTAATCTCATGAGTTGTAGAAGCCTTGTAATCGATCTGAATGCTTCCTTCAATATTGCAGCGAAGACATAAAAGAGTATTAAGCGCTTTTAAAATTCTGGAAGCATGAATCTCTGAAACCATACCCTCTTCTATGAGAACATACATAGTATTGGGATCTTCAAAACAGATTTCTCCCCTGGAAAGAATCGTATGAAGGATACCGGACTTCTTCTTGATCTCAAGAAGTACGGTATCAGCATATTCATTCCATAAATTCATTAAATTGTACTGTGAGGATAATTTGAAAGAAGGCACTATTTCAACAACAGCGTCCTCAAAATAGGCTTTAGATAAAGCCTTTACGATTTTTTCAATGGTTCTGAATTGAATAAGATAGTCCGATACAATGAAAATACGGACATTATTTGAACTGCTGCTTCTGGAAATTTTAATAACCCTGCAGTTTTCAAGCATTTCATATGTCTTGTTATCAACTTTTATATCGGGAAAAACTTCCAAAAACAGATTATCCATTATAACACCTAATTCCAGTTGTCGAGCTCAGCTTTCAAGGCTCCTAAAAGTTCATCCTGAGGAAGCTTTTTGACAACTTCACCTTTCTTGATAAGCAAACCTTCGTTTATACCACCGGCAATACCTATGTCTGCTTCTTTCGCTTCGCCGGGGCCGTTGACAACGCAGCCCATTACGGCGACTTTGATGTCCAAAGGATAATCCTTAACCATTTCTTCTACCTGATTGGCAAGTTCAATTAAGTTTATCTTCGTTCTGCCGCAGGTAGGACATGAAATAACTTCTATTCCTGCTTTTCTTAAACCTAAAGATCTTAAAATGGTTTTAGCCGATTTTATTTCTTCGAGGGGATCTCCCGTTAATGAAACCCTTATGGTATCGCCAATCCCTTCATGAAGTAAAATACCTAACCCCACTGCAGATTTGATATTACCGTTATATATTGTACCTGCCTCCGTTATTCCCACATGAAGAGGATAATCGGAAGCCTCACTTACAAGTTCATAAGCCTCGACGCACATGGGAACGTTTGAGGATTTGATGCTGATAACAATATTGTCGTAATCCTCATCTTCTATCATTCTTACTTTATCAAGCGCAGATTCAACAAGTCCTTTGGCCGTTACACCCTGATACTTGGCAACAAGGTCTTTTTCAAGAGAACCCGAATTAACTCCTACTCTTATGGGGATATTCCTCTCCTTAGCGGCTTTAACAACTTCGGAAAGCTTTTCCTTACCGCCGATATTTCCGGGATTGATCCTTATCTTGTCAGCACCGTTCCCTATAGCTTCGATAGCCATTTTATAATCAAAATGAATGTCGGCAACACAGGGAATGTGAACTCTTTTCTTTATTTCACCAAATGCTCTGGCAGCTTCCGATGTGGGAACCGTAAGTCTTATTATCTCGCATCCGGCTTTTTCCAAAGCAAGGATCTGATCAACATTCGCTTCTATGTTTTCAGTCGGAAAATTGGTCATGGACTGAATCAGTATAGGATTGTTGTTTCCTATAACCGTATTGCCGATCTTTATTTCTTTTGTAAGTTTCCTAATCATTATAAACCTCTCATATGTACTATAGTCTGTACAGATAAAACCGCCTAAATACAATTTATTGTATGAACGCTTTCAAAAAACATCCGATTTTTCAATGACTTTCAAAAGCCCCAAAATATCCTAAATTTCAGAAGTTTTAAATTTTCGTAAATAATTAACATAATTTGATTTTTATATTCTGCGTTTTTAACGAATATACGTTATGTAAACTAATCATCTGAAAAATCTGGTTATATCGTTAGCAAGAACAAGCAGGGAAAGTATTACCAGAAGGATGATACCCGCGGCGTGAACGTACGCTTCAGCTTTCTTGGGCACTTTTTTCCCTATTATTGCTTCTATGAAAAGAAATACAAGTCTTCCGCCGTCCAGAGCAGGCAGGGGAAGAAGGTTCATTATACCGAGATTCACGCTCAAAAGAAGCGCTATATTAACCATATTTAAAACAACGGTAAATATTCCGTACTCTCTCGTCTCTTCGATCGTTGTATCGATAACCTGTGCCATTCCCACGGGTCCAGCAACATCATCTCTGTTTAACTTACCCGTAATAAGCATTCTGAGCGATTTAAACGTCGCTTTAAGCCAGTATCTGACTTCAAGTGCAGAATACTTAAAAACCTTCAAATTGGAACAGTCAATGAAATCTTTGGTGGATATACCAATGAGTCTGGATCTGTATCCAAGCGTAACGGGAGTAAGCGTAACAGTCATTTTCTCGCCGTTTCTTTCGAATTCGATCTCCCAGTCATCAGATGTATCAACCATCGTAATAAGACGTATCTCGTTAAAAAGATATACTCTCTCTCCGTTTATCTTCGTAATCTTATCACCGCTTCTTATGCCTGCCGCATACGCGGGATACTCTTCGTTAACGCTGTCTACAACGGTTCCGGTCTCGCCGCAGAAAAATACAACAAAAAGAGCTAAAACATATGCCAAAAGGATATTGAATATCGGTCCTGCAAATACCGTGGCAATTCTTGCGAATACTCCCGCTTCTCCAAAAGATTTGTTTTTCTTGGAAACATCGATATCCTTGGTAAGTTTATCCTCGTCCTCTTTTTCTTTTTCCGTTTCCTCAAGTTCGTCCGGATTATCAAAAATGCAGGCGCCTCCGAAAGGAAACGCTCTAACGGAATATTCAGTATCGCCTTTTTTGAAATGTATAAGTTTGGGGCCGAGTCCTATTGTAAATTCGACAACTTTTATTCCGTTTGCTCTCGCAATAAGGTAATGACCGCCTTCATGACAGATGACAATTACCGAAAATATAAGAATAAAAGAAATGATTGTCCAAATAAATGATAAATCCATAATTAGCCTTAGTACCTGGATGAGATGTATTCATCCACTTCTTTTTCGACATTTAATATTTCATCAAGTGTCGGAGTTTTACAGTAATCAAAATCAAGCAAAAGAGCATCTTCGATCACATCATATATCTGAAGGAATTTGATCCTTCCTTCCTGGAAATACCTGTTCGCAACCTCGTTTGCTCTGTTAAATACGGTTGTATAAATATATCCTCTGTTATAAGAATCAACTGCAAGTCTGATCCCCCTGAATGTATGATGATCGGGCTTTAAGAAATCAAGTTTTGATAATGAAAAGAAATCAATCTTATGCTCGGGCATTGTCTGACGGTTACCCTCATACAAAGCATACTGAATTGGCAGTTTCATATCAGGAAGACCTAACTGTGCAAGAACGGCATTATCCTTAAACTGAACCATAGAATGAATAATGCTCTGAGGATGAATGATAACTTCAACATCTTCTATATCAACATCAAAAAGCCATTTTGCTTCAATGACTTCGAGGCCTTTGTTCACTAAAGAAGCGGAATCTATGGTGATCTTCTTGCCCATGGCCCAGTTAGGATGATTAAGAGCATCTTTTAAGGTTACATCTTTAAGATCTTCATACTTCTTACCAAGGAAAGGTCCTCCGCTCGCGGTAAGTAAGATCTTATCGACCATACTTCGGTCCTGTGCTTTTAAGCACTGATAAATGGCTGAATGTTCACTGTCAACGGGATAGATATTTACATTATTTTCTTTGGCAAGAGGAATGATTATATGCCCTGCCGTAACAAGAGTTTCTTTGTTGGCAAGCGCAATGTCCGTTCCGGTTTTTATCGCAGTGATAGTAGGCTCGATACCGATCATTCCGACCATTGCGGCAACAAGCATATCGCAATCTTTAAAAGATGCGATAAATTTAAGCCCTTCCATTCCCGACCATACATCTATGTCATGCTTTTCGATCAGATCTGAAATTCTTGACTTAAGCTCTGATGCAGCTTTCTCATCATACAGAACAACGGTTTCGGGAAGAAATTCCCTTACCTGCTTTTCCATAAGATCCACATTGGAATATGCCGCCAGTGCAAGAACCTTAAAATCTTCTTTTTTATCTCTGACAATTTCAAGCGTCTGTGTTCCTATGGAACCTGTAGAGCCTAAAATAACCAAATTCTTCTGACTCATAACGGTTTCTCCGTTTACTTAAACAAATAACTCATGAACAAAACAATAAGGAAATATACCAAAGGTGCCGTAAACAAAACGGAATCGAATCTGTCTAAAACTCCGCCGTGACCGGGGATCAGGTTGCTGTAATCTTTTACGTTATTATTTCTTTTAAAAGCTGATGCAACAAGATCGCCACACATCGCAAGGAAAGCACCCAGACATCCTATAAGACCAAAAATGGGGATGGCATAAAGACGTAAACTGAAATGTTTTGCATAGAATAAGCCATACAAAGCCGCTGCACATCCGGCAATGAGAATACCTCCTATAGCCCCTTCCCAGCTCTTCTTGGGAGAAAGGTTAGGTGTCATCTTATGTTTTCCGATAGCAGATCCGACAAAATACGCCCCGGTGTCGGAAACCCATGAAGTAATGAAGATAAGCCAGATAAGAAATACACCGTTTTCAAGTTCTCTGGTGTAATAGATAAAGGACATCATAAAAGAAGTATAAATGAGTCCGAAAATTCCGCCCGCAACCTGTTTGTTATCAAACTTGGGATAGCAGAAAATATATACGCAGAGCGTGCTTACCACACCAAGAAGTAAAATAAGCAAAAGGATAATAGTATAGTTTGTGAAGAATCCGACAGAGGTAAATAACCAGTCAACTACACTTTCCGGGAAAATATGAGAAACAAGTTCAAATATAAGAAGCATGAAATAATAAAGTATTATCGTTATCAGACCGATAATCTCTATTCCGTTCATTCTGTGGCCTTCTTCTCGTACTTTGGTAACCTTGGTATATTCAATATATGCTATACAGGATAAAACACCGAGTCCGGTAGCAAGAAAAGGACCTCCGATAATTCCGAAGCCAAGTGTTAATACAAGAATTACGGCTCCACTGATAAATCGTTTCCAAAACATACTAAAGTCTCCTTATTTAGCGTTGCCGTAACGCCTGTCTCTTTTATTGTAAGCCTCAATGGCTTTAATAAGTTCATCTTTGTCAAAATCCGGCCAGTGCGTGGAAGTAACGTAAAATTCGGTATATGCAAGCTGCCATAAAAGGAAATTGGACAGTCTGAGTTCTCCGCTGGTTCTTATTAAAAGATCCGGATCAGGTATTCCTTTTGTATCAAGGTTATCAGAAATATAATCCTCGGTTATATCTTCGGGATCGATCTCTCCGTTTTTTATCTTCTTTCCGACTTCCCTCATCATTCTGGTGATCTCGTCTCTGGAACCGTAGTTAATAGCGATCTGAAACTGCAGACCCGTATTATTTTTCGAATCTTCTTCAAGATCTCTGATAAGGTCCTGAATATCGGGTGCAAGTCCGCTCTTATCCCCGATGATCCTTATGCGAACGTTATTCCTGGCAGCTTTCTTAAACCCGGAAGAAAGATAACTTCTTAAAAGAGTCATCAAAGCGGAAACTTCATCCTCACTTCTTTTCCAGTTTTCGGTTGAAAAAGCATATACGGTAAAATACTTAATACCCAAATCATCACAGACGTAAAGTAACTCTTCTACGTTCTTGCCGCCCTGGACATGACCCATTTTTCTCGGAAGTCCTTTCGCTTTCGCCCATCTTCCGTTTCCGTCCATAATAACGGCTACATGATTCGGAACTTTTAAATCTTCCATCGATTCACCTGTACCTTGTTATTTTGGATAAAAACATCCTTTGACAGTATACCACAAAATAAGATAAGCGTTCAAATTATTTGAACGCTTATCACACAATTTTCACTATACTGTAAGGATTTCCTTAGCCTTATCTTCGATTGATACATCAATGTCTTTAATGTACTTATCAGTTAACTTCTGGAGCTCATCCTGAAGATCTTTGATTTCGTCTTCCGAAATCTCTGTTTTGGATAATTTCTTAAAAGCATCATTACCGTCGCGTCTTATGTTTCTGACTGCAACTTTTGCTTCCTCGCCTTTCTTTCTTACTTCTTTTACGAGGTCTTTACGTCTTTCTTCTGTAAGTTCGGGGAAAACAAGTCTGATCACCGAACCGTCATTTGAAGGTGTGATTCCGACATCTGATGCCATGATGGCTTTTTCGATATCTTTGATAAGTTTCTTTTCCCAGGGAGCGATCTGAATAACTCTGGGTTCGGGAACTGAAATATTACCAACACCCTGAAGAGGAGTCATTGTTCCGTAATAATCAACCATTACCCTGTCCAAAACGTGAGGATTTGCTCTTCCTGCACGGATAGTCTGAAAATCGGCAGCTAAATGCTCGATGGTTTTCTTCATTTTCTCGTCATAAATTAAAAGTTGTTCTTTCATATAACCCCCTAATCTACGGTAATTATCGTACCGTTAAACTTTCCGTTTAATGTATTTACGATTGAATTCTCTTCATCAAGTCCGAATACCCACATTTCAACCTTGTTGTCTCTTGCCAGGATTGATGCAGTCATATCAACTACCTGAAGATTGTTTGCTATCACGTCGTTAATGCTTATCTCATCGTATTTCTTTGCGGCAGGATCCTTCTTGGGATCTGCACTGTATACACCGTCAATTGATTTTGCAAGAAGAACTACATCCGCATCGACTTCGATGGCTCTGAGAACCGTCGGCGTATCAGTGGAGAAATAAGGATGTCCCGTGCCGCCTGCGAAGAAAACAACGTTTCCGCGTTTAAAATATTTGTTTGCCCTGTCCTTTGAGAAAAGTTTGGTAAAAGAACCAACCTCAAACGGAGTAAGGATATTGGTTTCCATTCCCACGGATCTGAAGATCTCGGATACGTAGATGCAGTTCATTACGGTAGCAAGCATTCCGATCTGATCGGCTTTGGTACGATCGATGTTTTCGCTTGTTCTGCCTCTCCAGAAATTACCGCCTCCGATAACAATTCCCACTTCGGTTCCGTTATCGACAACCTGCTTAACCTGAAGTGCAACTCTTTTGACTGTTTCTTCGTCAAATCCGGTCTTTTTCTCGCCTGCAAGAGCTTCACCGCTTAACTTAAGTATAATTCTCATGAATCTACCTCGATTAATATTATTTTCGATAACTATTATAATATAAAATGGTATTTATTTGAAGTTATAAATTCTCAAAGAAAGCACTTGGTGTTACATCGGCATATTTCTGTGAACATTTGCCTTCAATAACGGCTCCGTTTAATATCTGAACGCTCTTGCAGTCAATATCACCCAGTACTTTTGCACCTGCCTGAAGAACAACAGGTCCGTTTACATCGATCTTTCCTTTTACTGCACCTGCAATATCAGCCTCATTGGATTCTATGTCTCCGATAAGAATGGAATCCTCGCTTATTATAAGTCCATTATAAGATTTAACATTACCTCTGATCTTTCCGCCGTTTAATGAAACCACAAGGCCTTCAACGTTTCCCGTAACGGTTCCTGTTATAATGATCTCTCCTCCGGAAGTTACATCACCCTCAACATCTCCGGCTATTTCAATTGAACCTTCAGAGGTGATCGAGCCCGAAATGGTAGTATTTACATTTATAAGTGTATAATTATCGGAACTGAAATCCGTATCTGTATGATTATAAGGCATCTTTTCACCTTCAAAACCGCCAACCGATCCATTTTCATCATCTGCAAATGTTTCTTCTGATGAGGAATCTTCTGAAACGACAAAAGAATCCTGATCTTCATTCTCAGAAACGATATCCTCAGATGATTCTTCTGGGGATTCATCGATTTCACCGGCAGTCTGAGATTCTTCTTTAAGAACATTTTCTGCTTCGTTAACGATATCTTCTTCGATAGGCTTATTCTCATCAATACCGTTTAAGATATTCTGAATCTCACGTTCAAGATTCTCATTTGATTTCTTTTCTTTTTTATTCTTTTTAAAAGAATTATCCGAATCATATTCATATTTTTCATTCAGATAATTACCTGTATTCTCTTTGGCCTTTTCATCGGTAAGTTCATTTACTGCAGAAGCCAGATCTTCTTTTAAATCATTAAAAAAACCCATTTTACACTCCGTCTATTCTGATCTCTTTATATGCTGAATTACTTCCGAATTTTCGGTTATCGGAAGGAATATCACTTTCTCATCGTCATTCTGAAGACTCCGGAAAACGATTTCCAGTGCTTCAATGGTTGAATGCTTGTCATTTGCATCATGCATAAGAACAACGCAGTCGTCTTTGCCCTCAATGCCTCTTAAGATATTATTTGCAATCTGACTTTTAGATAATCCGCCGCTTGTTGCATCATTGCTCGTAACATTCCAGTCATAATAAACAAGATCTTTTTCTGCGAGGAAATCCAAAAGCTCATCCTTGTCACCCTTATATATGGTATTCGAACTTCCACCTGGGAATCTGTAGAAAGACGGATTAACGCCTGTGATATCAGAAACAAAATCATATACGGAATCAACATCATTTTTAAATCCGTTAAGATCCGAATAAACGTCAGAATATACATGTTTATATGAATGAATTCCGAGTGTATGACCTTCATTTACTATACGCTTGTATTCATCATCATATCCTTCCTGAGCAAGCACAAAAAATGTCGCCTTTGCATCATACTCATTAAGAAGATCCAAAAGCTCATTTGTATATCTGCTGGGACCGTCATCGAAAGTCAGATATATTCTTTTATATCCATCATATTCTTCTGCATCAGATAAAACCCTGAAAACAAAATCCGTATCAACATTCTCAGCCGAAACGGGCGTAGACATTGTCTCCGTGGATTCAACCTTTTCAACTCTGGTCGTTTTAAGAAAATTGAGTTCATTTGAAATATTATTAAGATTTACATTTGTCTTATATACAAGACCTAAAAGAACAAGGCAGATAACATTAGGAAGCGCAATAAAAAATACCATTGCCGAAACAATGAGTCTTTTGAATATTTTAACTCTTTTTTTACGGAATTCGTTGTAATCGGAATTATCGCCGCGTTCCATCAGGCACCTCTTAAGCACACATGAAAAAATAGAAAATAAGGGTGTGCAAATGTTATGATAGCACAAGAAAATATCGTATTCAAACCTTAATTTAAGAAAATAGATTAGCTAAAAAAATGAACCACAATATGTTGTAAAATGACCCGAATTTTTTTAACAAATAAAAAACCCTCCCTACCGGTCATCCGATAAAGAGGGTAAATTATCATTGGTATTTTTAAAGAATTAAGCGTTCATCTGAGCTGCAACTTCAGCTGCAAAATCTTCGTTCTTCTTTTCCATTCCTTCGCCTACTTCGAAACGAACGAACTTGGAAATAACGATCGCACCGTCAACGCTCTTTAAGTATGCTGAAACGCTCTGCTTGCCGTCTTCTGCTTTTACATAAACCTGATCAAGTAAGCAGATTTCCTTAAGCTGCTTTGAGATACGTCCTTCTACCAAACCTGCGAAGATCTTATCTGCAGAGATCTCTTCCTTCTTAGCAAGAGCAAGCTGTCCGAGAGCAGCCTTACCTGCATCTGAAATAAAGTTGGGAAGATACTTGTTTGTCTTATTCTCTTCATAAGCCTTCTTGTCATCATCACTCCATGCAGAACCGTTAACAGCTTCATCAATAAGCTTGTTAAGGATGGGCTTGGGTAATGTGAAAGCATCGTTAAGAGCACTTTCAAGTGTGATGTCTTTGATCTTTGCAAGTTCGTCTGCAGAGATGTCATCTCTTGAGATATATGTAGGATTCATAGCTGCAACCTGCATGGCAACGTTTGTTAAAGCTTCTTTAACAGCATCGCCGTTTGCTCCCTTAGCTGCAACAAGAACACCAATCTTTCCGCCGCCGTGAATGTAAGAAGCAACTTCATCACCTTCAACTCTTTCGAATCTTCTGAAGGAAAGTTTCTCACCGATCTTAAGTGTCTTCTCAGCGAATTCTGCTGTAAGACCGCCGTCAAGAAGTGCCTGAACATCTTCTCCGTTAGCACCACCGTTTAAGCCTGATTCAAGAGCTTTATCTGCTACATCCTGAACGAATGTCTGGAATACTTCATTCTTGGCAACAAAGTCTGTTTCAGAGTTAACTTCTGCAACAACTGCTGCACCTGCTTTGCATGCAACTTTAGCAATACCTTCTGCTGCAATTCTGCTGGCTTTCTTTTCCATCTTTGCTGCACCGGATTTTTTAAGAATATCTACGGCTGCATCCATGTTGCCGTCAGCTTCTGTAAGAGCCTTCTTGCAATCCATCATTCCTGCGCCGGTCATTTCTCTTAAGTCTTTTACCATTGCTGCTGTAATAGCTGCCATATTTTTATCCTCCTAATTATCTTTTAATTATGCTT
>JAEEGL010163685.1_pt1 | contig 15140 bp, 23 predicted proteins | sample 9134231 | NCBI WGS metagenome assembly JAEEGL01 (sample SAMN16246548, study PRJNA631951) | gut metagenome | biome: gut microbiome; feature: rumen; material: fiber-attached | host: Bos | place: Iran: Karaj | collected 2018-10 | reverse complement strand
TGAGAAGCTTGCGGTAGACAAGAATGTTATCAGGAATAATCTACAAGATAAGAAAACGACTGATTTGGAAAGTTAGCATTTGGCGTTTTGGCACTTTCATATTTGGCGTTGCGGCTGGATTATTATTCATAAAGCTTAGACTTATCCCTCCACCACTCCAAAGGCCTGTAAGGAAAATCCCAGGATTCATCCGAATCACAAAGCTGTTGCAGAATCTTGTAAGCAACATGTATAGGAATTTGCTGCAAGATAGGATTTGCATACATTTTGCGAAGGTCTTCCAGAGACGTAGCAGGTTGTTCGATAGTCTCAACCCTTGGATGGTCAGCTTCTATAAGGGGATCAACACCTCTCTGTTTTGCAATTCGCTTGCGTCTGAGCTGTTCATTAAGAACTGCATACCTCTGGGCAAGTATGGGATCAATGCCCCCACCGCCAAACATACTTACTGGGGAAATGCACATGATTATACCTCTTGTATAGTATAGGCTCGGGGGCTATCATTTGGTGAGAGAATCCTGCTATATTTTACAATGGTAAAACGTACGGAACACTAACCATAAAATAGTAATCATCTCCTCGTATTTCATCTTCCAGGATAATTATATGATCTTTAATGTCCCATGTTTCTTGAGGAATTACACTCCCCTTCCTTACATACAGACGATGGTCTCCCCCAAGATTCATAAGATAATAAACTGTATAAGGCAACTTTGTAGACTCTTTAATTGCAATAATACTGAACTCGCGTGTTTGCCCTTCGATTGAAATTGTTATAAAATCACCTATTTTCATTTTAAAACCTCAATTCTTGCATGAATAACCGTTCCAACTTCGGGTTTATCTGCAGCTGCTCCTGATATAATTCTGTACTGCACCCTAGTTACAACTTCGTTTTCATTTTTTGAATTAATGACATCATTTACAGAAAAACCAACAAAAAAGCTGCAAATTGAAAGTAACAACATAAATAAACACATCATAAAGGTTCTTAGTGATTCTTTTGTCATATTTTAAAACTCCTTATAATTTAAACCTATCTAAATAATCCAGAATACTTTCTGTTTGCAAGCCAGCACTATATTCATCATCATAAGAATTATACCCATTAACAATAATCTGTCTGGAGTTTTCATATCTGAAAATTTGCATTCTTATCAACTTGTGACCAATGATGCTATGAGCATACATTCTAGTATCAGTTATTTTTTTATAATCCCAAACCTCATGTGGATTTATAGGATTAATGGAAAAAAAATCCCATGTCTGTACAAAAACAATTATGTCAAAATCTATTGAAAGAAATTGCTTTTTTATAACTGATTCCCATTCACGAACTCTTGCAAGATAAAAAGGATCCTTGGTATTTGCTTGAGTTCTCCAGGGAGTTTTACTTAGACAAATTAAACTGACACAGGACAACCCCTCCCTTAATTGAGTCCAAGACAGATTATCAGAATATTGGCATCGGTTTTTTAATGCAAATGCAATTTCTGCTAGCCTTACACATTTTTTATTCAAGTCTTTCAAACAATGTGTTTCAAGCTTATAAACAACATCTTCTATATTCAAATCTACATCAAGAGGAGCTTGTATATTCCCACTACTCTCTACCAATGGTTCTTTCAGGACGACCATCAACTTAAATGGAGACTTTTCATAAAACTCTGGATAAAGAATTCCGTCTTTTACACAACCGCATAAAAGGGGATATTTCCTTTTTTGCAGTTGTTCAACTTTATCGAATTCTTTGTCAATATCACTCATCATCAGAGTCATCCTCAATACACCTTCTGCCTGAGTCATCAGAAAGCTGATAGCCTATATCAATACCGCTATCTTCGTCTTCGAAATTCCAGCTAAGTTCAAACTCTGTGCCATCAAGTGCAGATTCTTTGTTGTGGTACTTAAATCCAATTTTAAATGAATTCTTTTGTTTTTTCATATAAGTCTCCTTTGTATTTTTTTTCGCTTTTTATTATGTGAAGAGTTTATAGAATTCCGTTATGAATTAAATAGTTGTGCCACCATGACCAGCTAAATCCAGATGCAGGATGTTCCATTTCATAGCAAGGGATAATCAATCCAGAATCTGTAATATAAGTACCACATCTATATTGAAAACCATTATATTCGCAATCTTTACTTGCTTTATAATTAGTATAAGGCAGAGCTTCCCACAATCTTCTGCCCCAAACGAGAATAACATCTGGTTTCAGTTCCTTTAGTACTTCGAAAAAAGCAGCTTCTGATTCATCAAATTGCCATTTTTGAGGACTTTCACGAGGCTTTGAAACACAAGATTGTACATAGTTATAAAAGGCAACAGAATTCCAAATTAGTTTTCGTTCATCTTTATTTGTACTATGGCCTACAAGGGCTCTTTCAAATGTTGTATAAGCTTTGATTGGAATATTGGTATATGCATGATCATACATTATATCTTGTGTCATAGTTTTGCCTATATCTTTTCCATGATGGCTTTCACCTAATACCAAGATTCTTTTGCCAAAACAACCACCATTTTGATAATTGTTTCCTTTCCAGTACAAAAAATGAATATTCGACATATATCCTCCTTGCTAATAATAGCAATTTAAAATATATCATATTTTAGGACAAATGGTAGGTGGACTAACTGTAATATTAAAAACTGTTGTTTTATACTTTATTCTAGTTTGAATCAATAATTTTCAGTAATTCTTTATAGAGACTGGCAACTTCTTTTTCTCTTTGTTTTTCGGTTTGGATGTGTTGTTTTTGTAGATTAGAATAAAAATTGATTAAGTATTTATATAAATAATCTTTTAAAGAAAAATCAACAAAAGCGAACCCATATTTATTGAGAATACTTTCAGTTTGTTTACAGTCAAATGAAGCACAAATGCAAGCTTGAAATATAAATTCTTTTAATCCTTCGTTATTTTCCGGTTCCTTCTTTTTTTTGACTCCACAATAAAATTCTGTTTTAAATTTTATTATATCTCTATATGATGAACAAGTATAATTATCGCTTTCTGGAAAGATTTTATATATTCTTGTAGCAAGCCTTGTCCATGTAGTTATATCATTGTTATTTAACTCTGTAACATGAAAATGTTCTTTATATTTATCATTACTAACAGGTACTCGTTGAAAGATATATAGAAAATCTCTAACTATCGGATTGAACATTGTATAATCAAAGTATGTTTCTAGAACTTTTTTAATTAATCGATACGGAACAAATTTAATTGTAAAATTATTGGAATCTTTAATTTGACGTAATAATCTATGTTTATAAACATAGAAATTTTGATCTTTTTGCTTACATTTATTTATAAATGTGTGGAAACGATTGATTAAGGCATCTTCATTATCTATATCAAAATAAAATTTTGTTCGTTCCTTATATTCTTTAAAATCTTTAGTAAGCGTATTATTATTAAATATTTCTAAAAACATATACCTGAAGTTGTTTTTTGTGAATAAAGACTCTTGAAGTTTTTGATTTTGAAAAGTTTGAATTCCATTCATAGAACTACAAATTCTAAAAACAAAATCTGAATTTATTTCATATTCTTTTTCCGAAGAATTATTTTGTTTTTTATTGATATTTAATGAATCATCAATAGAAATTTTTTTAGAAAAATTCTTTAAAAAGTTAAATATGTACGGTATATTTTCATCGACTATAATCACAAAAGTATCTGAAGGAAATCTATTTAAAATCAAAAATAATGAATTAAAGAAATCCTCTAGATTCGTGAATAAAACAGTTGGGAAGAACGATAACCTGATAAAAAAACTATCTATATCGCTTTTCTTTTGGTTTAATGCTAATTGAATCAATTTCTCAAGATTAAGCCAGATATTATCTTTATTGGTCCCTTCAAAAAGTTCATAGAAATTTAATGCCCTTTTTGTATAATCCATATACCTATTCGAATCTGCATTATTTGATATTATAAACGAGCTAAAAAGAGGGCCTTTAATACTTTGTCCAATTTTTAGTGGATTTTGTAATTTTTCTAAGTCTTCATCAAAAATGACTCTTTCTTGTTCCTTAAAAATTACTGTTGACTCTATGATCCCATAGCCGCCAAAAAAAATATTAGAACCAGAATCATTTTTGAATTCATATAATAGATTAATTGATTTTTCTTTGGCAGCAGGCCATGGGGTTGTTGAACTTATAATATAAACCATGAAAGAAAATCTCCACTAATTCTATTGTTTATTTGAAAGAATTTTGTTATTTCGAATTTTACATCTACCATTTTATGAATCCACTTGGACTACTTTTTCAATTGTTTCATGATTTCAGAAAAAAATAGTTCTGGTTCATTTTGTATATGTTGATAGTATTGTTCGTATGGAAGTTCTTTTCTATACTGATTCCATTGATCTTTTTCCCAGCCTTCTAATTCTGAGAATCTATTCGAAAATGTTTTTGAAAGAATTAATTCAATTATTTCATTCTTACTGAAATCATCAAATGGAAAAACAAGTTTTAACCAACCTATTTCATTTGAAAAGATTATAATATTTGGATAACTATTCCATTTAATATCTATCTTATTGAATGGAAACATTTTACATTTATTTAATTCATTTCTGTCGAAATAGAAGAAGAAATTTCTTTTTACTATTCCAGGCCTTATACTTTCTGGATAAATATAATTCAGTAATCTGCAAAAGTGTGATTCGTATTCTCTAAACTTTTCAATATTATCTTTTTTAATATCATCCAAATACACACGTACTTCATTATATAGAGTAGCTCTCTCTCGAACAGTCTGTTTATTAATTTTGGATTTTTCGATACTAAAGAACTGCAGCATATCTGAAAGAACAGAATCTAAAAAGTCTTTTTCTCTTTCACGAAGACCAAAGCGTCCATCAAGATAATCGATATATTGAATAAGAGCAGATTTTAAATATATTTCTTTACTAAAGTCCAAATACGATAATATATCTTTGAAAAATGGCAGTAAATCTTCCTTGTAGTTTATCTCAATGAAGCGACCAGTTTCATCTTCTTCTACACCAAGAATCTCTTTTGCATATGGAGTCAAACTACAATCAGAAACTTTTTTTCTACCATCATCGGTTAGATAAACAACATATATTTGTTCTGGATCAATATTTCCAAATTTGTTCGCACTATCTATATATCGTTGGATTTGTTTATCTTGATCAATAGCCCACTGAATCTTGTTTTCAATAATAATAGCATTTTTTTTATCTTGATAAATATATCCATCAATGTCTGCCCATTGATATTTAAACTTTGGAGATACAAAATTCTCAATTTTGTTTGTGTCTTCTAATCTCTCATTTAATAATTCAAGAAATTTTTGAAGAATATAGTAATTATTATCACGAGTGAATTCCAAAAGTTTCATGAGGATTCTTGTATGTGCATTTTCGTTAGCATGGAGCTCATCAATGAGATTGATATCATAGGCTTTTTTCTGTAGATTTAGTTTTATTAATTCATCTAGCTTGTTATAAAAATCTTCCTTAACGGGCTTTATCATTTGTATTTCCCCATCTGATTGTATTAGATAAAATCAAATATAGTTTATCATTGAAGTAAAAATATAGCAAATTTACTTTTGTCGTTATATAACCACCCCCATCCTATACAACGCAATATACGTAGCTTCATCAAAATTCTCATACCCCCAGTCACTATGCCAATGCCCGAAGAACCATTTTTTGTAGGTCACGAGGGAATCAATCTTATCATTAAAAACAACAGTGGAATCTAGAGCAAGTTCAGCGAGATTATCTTCATTAGAAAAATATGGATCTATACAGGCAATTCCTGCAGTTGGGCCGGTATGGGACAGAACATAATCAAACTGACTTCCCTCCGATTGGATTTTTTGAATACAAGCTGCTTGTTCAGCCTCTGTCCAGCGTTCCTGTGGCCACCAGGATTCGTGAAGGGTTCTGAAGGCTTTATCTTCACTTAGAGCTCCTCCAAGAATAAGGAAGCGCTTCCCTTCAATTTCATAAATCTCCCCACGATTTAAATAAAAGATATTTTCACTAACCTTTCCAAGAGTTGCTCCAAACATTGGAACCTGTGGCAGCTTAGCAATCATATCGTAATTATCATGGTTGCCTGGAACCGCAAGAAGCTTGAAGGGCTTTTCGTTATACCATTTAAGAAGATGCTTGTCTGTTTTGTCTGTTGGATGTGTTCCCTGTTCGTCTACAGGGCATTTACACCAGGGCAGGCCAAAATCTCCCAAAACAATTGCATAAGTAATTTTAGAATAATCCTTCCCCTGCTCCATGCAGCAGAGTTTCATATTCTTGGTAGAGAGATTTGACATGTCGTTTACGTTGTGGGTGTCGCCGGTTATGTAAATCAATAGAGGCCTCCAGAGTATTTGATGAAGTTATTATACTTTGAAACACTATCAAAGTATGATAATAAATACAAAAAAATATCAGTGTTTACCCCTTTCTTGAATCATAATCTTTTGTTTTTGCTTTTCTTCAATTTCGTTATTAAGATATTCAAGAATAGGAACCCCATTTTCATTAGATGTAGTATCAAAGCTAATCTCTTTTTTCAGAGGCGCAAGAATCACTGAAATAAAATTCTGAGAAAGTTTTACAACAGCATCATCCAGAAAATCACTTTCTAAACCATTCGAAAGACGTTTTTGATATTCTGTTTCATAAAGCTGGGCATAATTGTTTGACCTTTGAATACTTTCTTTGTCATTAAGAATTGCTTTATTTAAAACCAAACCGTTCTTATATTTGATTTCACGCATTTCACAAACCTTAACGTCTGAAATATTCTTGTCGGAACCAATATATTTTGATTTTATTCCGGATATTATAAGTTGATTTTTATCACCTTCTTTTACAAGGACCTGTTTAAGACCAACCCCAAACTTTGCATTAATATCATGTGTTGTAATTACTAAAACTTCATTCTCAACTCGATCGGCAATAATCCCCTTATCATAATTAAGCATCTCCTTTCTAACATCTGTAGATTTCAACTTTGTTTCAAGCAGTGCCATTTCACAGATTCTATTCAGGTTATTCATGCAGAGCTGTGTATTTTTCAATAAATCGATTTCATCGTCAAGATTTTTAATATGGATATCTTTATACAGATTCTCATTTTCCAATTCAAGATTTTGCTGCTTTATTTTTTCATTTTCAATTAGCAATTCTATTGCTTTTAATTCAGCACTTTTCTCTAAAATTGATGCCCCTTTTATATTTGATTCAATGAGAATATTTATGCAACTTACAAGCGGAATCAAACAAAGAACACATGCCAAGACAGATAAAATTATAGCTGTGATTCTTTCCTGAATTTTCCAAATAATAAGACCAATCAATACTACAAGTGCTGCTATAAAAACACCTACTAAGAGCCAACTACCAACCTGTTCAAGCCAATTCAAAAAACGTATCCAGAGCATATAATCTTCAATCCTTTTTTTTACCCGTTAACTAAATATAACTTTATATAGTTATCTTCTTTTTCCTTGATAAAACTGATAACTACATCTTCCACAACTTCACCATCAATAGTTATGTATTTTACTTTTTTCCCAATGATGTTTGATGAATCAGTTAAATCCAAAACTTCATTCTCTTCATTCATAATAAATTTCTCCTTATGATTATTGATTTTAAAGTACAATGTCGACTTTAGAATTTGTGTTTGGTTCACCAGGCTTTATTTTTAGTTCATATATTGAATTACTCCTACACTTCTTTTCTGTAAATCTTCTGTTACTTGTAGAAAAACCTAAAAGAAAAAAAAGTATTGAGATAAGAATAAAGAATACTACTCTTAAAAAAGCAATCTTTCGTTTTAACTCTTTTGACATATAATCTCCTGGAGTGTCTTCCTAGATCTCTAATTATCAGACACAATTTTAATAACAGGGATTGATGAAAATTTATCATCTATCATATTATTAATAATCGTATCTGTTGTAAAACCACATAAAAAACTCATAGATGCTACAAGCGTTATGCAGCTTATGGTAAACAGTATTTGTTTTCCCTTAATCTTTTTACTCATATTTCGTTCAATCCTTTTTAGTTCCAGGAATCTTATTGTCCGAAAGTGAGAACTCTGCCAAAAAATCCTTTAACACAGCTTCGTCTTTTATATGTTCATGGACAATTGCAAGAATATTTTTGTTGTAATAATCCCACTGGCCCTCAGACATAGTTTTTCCATTTGATGAAAATTCTTCCTGAATCGAATGAAGAATATTTTTCTTTCCTTGTCGTAAAAGCTCTAGTGTTTTCTGAATAGCTTCTTCATGTAAATGTGAATAGTCCATAATTTCTCCTGTTAATTTGTTAAGTTTTATTGGAGAACTGTAGTTCTCCAATAGCAACCTGACTGCCTACCAGTGATTGTATAAATAATACTCAGTATACCAATAGCGACCTTGAAGCTTATATGTAACTTCGTATACTTTTTCACCAGGTTGTATGCTGTTGTCACAGCCACATGCACATTTTTGCCATTTAATTGCTGTTCTTTCTGTTGCTTTCATTTATTCCTCCTATATTAAATCAGCTGACTTTATATAGTAGCCATGTCTATAAGAATCATATTCAATATCAATCCCACAGCGATTACGTAGAAAACTTAGCTCCCTGTAAAGTGTTGGTAATGAAACCTCTGTCCCTAACCTATCCATTACATTCTTTCTGAGTAATGTAACGGATGGATAAAATCCAGATTCTATTGATTTTTGAACAATGTTTAGGCGTTCAATCATCAGATAGGTTTGCTTTTTTCTCATAAATCACCTCTTTTTTACTTCTTGTTAGTATGCTAAATCCAGTTCATTAATATCGGCAATCTTATCTGTACCGTATCCCTGTGTGTACACCCCAATCTTTTTGCCATTATTAGCATTACAAACATCTTCTAGATATTTTTCTGTAAGTCTTGAGCGACCACTTTCATTTATGGCTTCGTCTCGAATATCAATAGTCGCTACATGTCCATAGGGCTCGTAAACATACAGTTTTACACAGAAGTATGGTTCGGGATAAGACATAAACATTCCATTGCCATTACAATAACCATATGACTCTCTTCGATAACTACGACCTGCTCTTCCTTTGACTGCATATCCAATATGTGTTGTTCCTTTCTCAAAATCCAAGACTCGTGCTTTGCTATACATATATACCTCCTTAATTAGATAGTCTTTAATACAATTACTAATGTATCTTTTTCCCGTGATAATTTGGTCAAACCTTATGCGACTTTTATAGCCCAATTCTCTATGTGGATACATACATCTGTCATATTGAAGATTTTTTCTTTTAGACACTGTTTGATACAATCATCGATGATATTGTTCTTTACAAATTGATAACCGCATAATGCTAGTAAAGTTTCGGCTTCATCAAGAGTGCATTTCAAGCCAATAACTAATTTGCGTGCATTTATAGGAGTAGGAAGGTTTTTTCCTGATACATAGTTACTCCAATTTTGCTTGGATAGATCTGCATGTTCATAAACCTCAGATGGTTTACGGAACCCCTTTTCGCGGACTAAGTACCAGATATAATCAGCGACTTCATTTTTGTTACATAATAAATCAGGAGTTAGGAATTTTTCAGAGAAATTGTTAGATTTTGTTGGGATTGAGTTTGATGACATAGACAATAACCTCGTAAAAACTTGCAGAAAACACACCACTAAAAGCCCTGTATTGGCTAATTGGAGAAAATCTGCATTTTGTAGTTTTTAATACTTGTGGAAGTTCAAACTGAACCGCCACAACCAAATGGTTATTGTCTTGAATGAATCAAGTGCTACAACCTAGTAGCTTACGTAAATAATATATATATACAGACTATAATTGTCAACTAAAAAAATAGCTTTATTTTGATTTGTTTGTAAAATGTCAAATTGAATTTGACATTATTTCATTAAGAAATAAAAAAATCTTGGATTTACTGTACTTGCTTATTTCGGTATTATTTATTATGTCATTAGTTATTGTTTCTTCAATAAAAAGGATAAGGTCGTTTTTGTTTGCAATTTTTCCTTTGCAACTATATAATCCTTTTCCCTTTTCTAGAGCTGTTTTCATAATACAATAACATGCGATAATAACCATCAAATCATGGCCTCTGCAGTAATGCCATTCTAGATTTTTAAAACTTTTTGGCATTTGAGACAAGTCTATTTTATTCTTTTTGTTTTTGGAGATTTCATTCAGAATTGATTGTAGGTTTATATCATTACCTTCAAGGTATTGTTCATATTTATAAGGTTCTGTTTCAGGCAAAACAGCCTTAAACGACAAATTAAGGGATCGTTTTTTGTTTTCTTTTCTTATAAAACCAAGTTTACAAGCACACTCGATTGAAAAACTCAAATCTTCTAAATAAGTACTTTCTGGAAAATAATCTTTAAGAATTTTTTTTACAGTTTCCGAGTCATACATAAAAAACATGGTTTCGACATCGTTAGAATCTGTACTTACAATTCTTCTTTCTTTAATAATGTCAACACTGTGTATAAAATATTTCAAAGTATCTGGTAATAGAAAAGTTGTGTTTTCTAGTTTTCCAGTCTCATTAATCTCTTTGTCTTCATCGTCATAATCTTTATCTACTATTCCATAAAAATCTGGGCGTTTACTTTTAAATATTTCTTTTTCAGCCCATTGTTTTTTGATTGTCAAAATTAAAGCCTGTTTTCCCTTAACTGTCCCATATCCACCAAAAAAATAATCCTTTTGTTTTAAAACTTTTTTGTAGTTTTGAAAAAAAGTTGTGTCTTCTTCTCCAATGTGTTTTTCATATCTATAGTCTTGTATTCCTAAAATAAAAAAATTATTTTTTTCTTCTTTAGGTATAAATTTTTCGAAAAAAGTAATGTCATTTGAACCTTCAACTAAAAGAATCTTTTTGTCAGACTTATTTGTTTTAATATATTTTGCTATTTCTGCAATTTTTCGTCTTTTATCTAATAAACCTCTATTCTCATTCACTTTTAAGCCTCGCACTGATCATTTCTGATTGAAGTCCCCAATATTCGTCAACAATGTCAGGAGAATGTGTTGCAACAATTACTTGAATGTCTTTGTCTTTACATATTTTCATAATATTATTTATCAAGTTCTGCTGCCAATCGATATGAAGAGAAGTTTCCGGTTCATCAATAAGAATTATAGACTGTTTATCAATTGCATATGTTTCAAATATTAACTCATAAAAAAGAACTATTAAGTTCTTTTCTCCTGAAGAGAGTTGAACTATATCTAATGTTGGATCATCTTTATAAACAGGAATTGCAATTAGCCCCTTTTGAGGATCTAAAACTATATTTTTATATGTAAAACCAAATTCTTTATTGATTATCCGAAGATACAGATTGAGTTCTTCTAAGTGATCTTTTTTAGAAATGAAATCTTTGATATTCGAGCAAACTGATGTAACCTTTTCTTTAAGTCTTACAGGATAAGCAGAAGCATTTTGCTCTCTAATATATTTTAATGTATCCTTATCTACAAGAGGAGATCCTTTTTCCGCTAAGTTAAAATCGGCCCATAATTTCTGAAGTTCATTTCTTGAAAAATAAATGATGTCAGAAGAATTATAATTCTCAAATATAGGTGCTTCAAATTCTTGATCCAACCAATTATGAGATGATTCAAATTTTACAGTATCTGATAGTAATCGATTATAATCTTTATTTGCAAAAACTCCTTGTACTAGGAAGTTTTGTCTTAAGTTATAATATAATCCTGAATTAGAATCTTTATCACATAATGATTTAAGATCGTCCAAATTAAAATATTTGTATGGCAAATAATGAAAATATAATTCAGAAAAATTTTTACTTAAATTTCTAACTGTTTTTTCTGGCGTTGTTTTATAATTCTTTTTTATTAAATCATTCAATTCTGATGAAAGTCGCAGATAATAGTTTTTAATCTTATTCGCTTGAGTTATACAATAACTTATCGAATAAACAGGAATCTTATGTGGGAGATAGAATAAATCCCTTATCTTGGTATCTGCAAACTTGGTTTTATAATCACCAAGTTTTGTTACGGTTATTATTTGTTCATCCTCTAAATGAATTTCAATTTTCTTAAAGGCTATAGAATCAAGTATTTGCATTTTCATACTTAAAACAGCATCTACTAGTCTCAAAAGGGTTGTTTTTCCAACCCCATTTAATGCATACAAGATAGTTATGAATTCGTTTGGATAACACTCTATATCAAAATCATTATTATCGAGTCCAAATAGTTTCTCAATTTTTATTCGCTTAATTTTCATAATAATACCCTAACATTTATTCATATATTTATGGTAAAATTTAGTTTTACATTTTAATCATCAACTTAACTTCTTCCATCGTTTGGACAACAAATATCTACATTACAAAGACTTTCATAATAACGACTGTTTGGGGCTGCACATTCATAAAAGGTTTCGTCTCCAAACTCAACAGCTTTTGCGCAACTACAATTTGGATATTGGTTAGTATGTATCATACAGAAAAACTCCTTACTTTGTTCTAATAATAGTACTATACTTTATTCCCTATCGCAAATAAATTCTATTTCTAGATAAGAAATAGAATTTGGCGAGTTGACAGTTAACTAATTCCTTACAAATCCTTCCTCTATAATGAAACTTCTTACATACCATTTAGGATCTTGCGTATGAAAAAAAAGTATACTTTATTCATTTTCCTATAGAAAAAAACCAATCAGACAATATTTAAACTTGCAACAACAAAATTATACCACTCCTTTTTGCAAACACCATTCGTTAAATGTCTTTAGAAGTTCACCTTTTGGAGAATGATTTGAAAATGCACTCTTTTGAATTAATTTGAAATGCTGGTTGTCTTTCTTTTGAATTTCGATGCATAACTCATATTCATTTTCTTTAATGGCATAAACAATTGTACATTTTTTTGTTGCGGCTTTGTCTCGATAAAGATGACCTACGCAGATATTCATTTTATAACCAATATCAACAAGGCGATCTGTATCTTCGGGAAGACAGAATTTATAACCATTTTTTTCCCATTTTAACTTTTCTTCTTCTTGAGAATAAATAATTTTCTGATTTTCAAATTGGTCCTTTTCTTCGGGATGTGCCTGTCTGTATGTACGCATAAGCATATCGTGATTGTAGGAGGTAAAACCTTCTCTTCTTATTTTTTTTATGATTGCTTCGGAAATAATATTTTCAGTAGATAAAATTCTGAAATAATTGAAGGCATCCATAATCATTGGTTCTTGTGATAGTATTTCTGATGTCAATTTGGCACAAGTAATTTCATCAAAAAGCTCAAATAAAAATTTTATATCTTCCAGAATTTGCAATGACTCAACAAATGTAAAATTCTTTTCAGAGAAATCTTTCTGTCCCAGAACTATTTCTGCTTCTGTCAAAATATAATCACAAAAGGCTCCATACTGAAAAACAATGTCAGACAAGATTAAACTGGACTCAGATGCCAAAAGTATATCAATTGCTTCCTGATTTTTGAAACCAAGTTCCCAGGCACCAAGAAGAGCGGCAAAATTACGATGTCCTTTTAATAATTCTTTAATGTTTTTAGGCGTATAAGGTAAACCGCAATACTTGATAAACTTCCTGACACAATCAGGACTATGAGATAGTTCTTTTTCTACTTCAAAGGGATGAACACATTCTTTTCCATTGTAATCTTTTGATATTCCCGAAAGAGGCAACTTATTAAACAGTGGAGAAAACTCATTTAGTTCTGGAGCAAAAGGACATTGAGTAAAATTAATTAGTTTGTCAAAATTGGTTTCTCCATAAACTAGATCTGGCACAAACCCACATTCCTCTTTAATCTGGCTCTTCATAATTTCAAAGATTTTTTCATATTCATCATCTGAAATATTAAAGAAAATATCACAAGCTTCTTCCTTCCCAAATGATCTATGTGCGGTTCTTTCTTGCACATTAAGAATAAGTTGTCGTTTTGTTTTTATGATTTTATAAACTTTATTTAACAATAATAACTCTTTAACAATTTTTATTGATCCATCTTTCCCAACTGAAATCTTTGTTTTTGTATTATCTTTTTGAATTTGTTTAAGATTGCTTAATAACTCTTCTACCTCTGCTCCATTAGTAAAGCCTTCATATTCTTTTATGCAGGAAAGAGGAACTATTCTTTTTCGACCATTCTGATAAAAAACTGTTACAACAGGTATATAAAGGTCATCCATTTTTATAGGTTTTGTCTTATACAAGTGTTTATCATAATCTTCATAAGCTTTATAAGTACCAAGATAGGCTGCAAAAGGAATTGTTTCAATTTTAACTACAGTTCCAATAAATTCTTTTTCTACGAGCTTATATTTAATATTGGCCTTCCAAGTTAATAAAGATTTGCAAGGCCTTTCGAATGTATTTTCCCGAGTGTTTCTTTTTGTATAATACCAATGATTATCAATTTCATTATAATTTAGAAAAAAACTACAAGGTATTTTACTAACATATTTTGTGCAATGAACTTGTTTAAAAAGAATACTTGATTCGGAAGGTCGTAAGAATAATCTATCAAAAGATTCCGTAATGGAAAGAATTATATTATTTACATAGGAATTATCGGAACTGTTATTTTCATTATCTATATCTATTCCAGAGTTTTTATAAATTAACGCCACACATTGCCAAAAATGCTCTTCTATGATTCCGTTAATTGTGAATGATAATTCTCTAGCTACTGGCTCGTCATATACAGAAAATTTTGCTTTAGCAAGAATTCTTTTTAATAGCAAAGGTTTCCATTCCAAAAGATAATTATTTGCGGGACAATCCTTTGCCATCATAGAAAAGATTTTTGCCGGTGCCTTATGACATTGAGGAAAATATATAAGACCTACTGCAGTTGTTTTGTTATAGATAATAACATCGCATTTGTATTTAGTCCTGATACACATATATCTAATCCTTCAAAGCCTTTATTACAAACAAAATCCCATCCTTTTAGCCCCATCCGGATTCTCGATTTTTTCTGTCTTGCACATATCGTTAATCTCAGAAATTGCAGGACGCTCCCCTGTAATAACTTCGTTCATGGCGACCTTGCGGACGATGTTGTCTATCTGGCCGCCGGA
>JAEEGL014573006.1_pt1 | contig 15141 bp, 10 predicted proteins | sample 9134231 | NCBI WGS metagenome assembly JAEEGL01 (sample SAMN16246548, study PRJNA631951) | gut metagenome | biome: gut microbiome; feature: rumen; material: fiber-attached | host: Bos | place: Iran: Karaj | collected 2018-10 | reverse complement strand
TGGCCGGGACGAACGGGGAAGAGGCCGAGACCGAGCCGGACTATTCAGGATTCACGTTTCCCGATGAAACGGGAACTCTGACTGTTTACAGCTATTCTCTTTTCAACAACACGGTGAGAAAAGCACTCGATCTGTTTCAGAATCTATATCCCGATGTGAAGGTCGATTTTCAGGCGCTTGACGAGGATGAATACACGGAGCGGATCCGCGCGGAAATCCCGGCGGGCCGCGGACCCGATGTTTTCTTCGGCGTTTCCAGCGTTTTGCCGGATATTTACAAAACCATGTCGACGGGGATCTTCACCGACCTCGCGCCGTTCATGGCAAACGACGAGGACTATGACCCCGAAGACTATTTTGAGGGCGTGATGAACGGCGGTGTCATGTTCGGGAAGCAGTACTTTCTGCCGCTGGTCTTCGGTCTGAACGCGCTCATGACCTCGGAAGAACTTCTCGAAAAGAACGGGCTCACCTCCGATGATCTGAAGACGTGGGACGGTTTTCTCGACGCCTGTTCAACTTTCCATGAGAACAACCCCGGAAAGCCGCTGATCAACTGGGGAGGCAGTTCCTACTATCTGACGCAGCTGTATCAGTATGCCGGTTTTCGTCTGATCGATTATGAGCAGAACAAAGTCGCTTTTAACGAAGAGCGCTTTCGTCAGCTCTTCGATCTGAGCCGCCTGTACTGCTATCCCAAAAAGCCTGCGAATCTTCTGAGCGGTGACGAATCGAATGAACTGAAAAAAGGCGAATGTTTGTTCGGAGACATGGATATGAACAACCCATCCATGACGGCAAATCTGTGTGCATTGATGCGTCGCTCCAATCAGACGCCAGTCCTGATATCCATTCCAAACGAGAGCGGCGGGTTTACGGGACAAATCGTCAATTATGCCGCGATCCCCGAAGCATCCGGAAACAAGCTGAATGCCTGGAGATTCATCAAAGTCCTGTTGTCCCCCAAAATGCAGGGAGGTACTGTCAAAGAGGATGACTATCCCGAAAACGCATATCCGGTCGGAAACTCTGTTCACAGGGAATCCCTTCGCCGGCTGACCACTCTCTCATCGGAACGTAAGTTCCTTCCAGAGGAAGATATGGAGCAGTTTTACAGCCTTGCGGACCGGATCACAGACGCGGTCATGTTTCCGCCGGTCTTACAGAAGTATATCACGCAATACATGGTTCCGTATATCAAGAGCGAAGACGGATCGAACTATGACAAGCAGCTCGAGCAATTCATGAACGCGCTGGAATTGTACAAGGATGAATAAACAGGAGGCACCTCATGAAAAAACGTATTCTTTCTCTCATTTTCACACTTGCCCTGCTGCTCTCCGCCCTCGCGGGATGCGGCAGGAGCGAAGACCCTGCGAAACCGGACGGACAAACCGAAACCGAGGCGGATTACTCGTGGTTCTCGATGCCCGAAGACACGGGTAAGCTGGTTGTGTATACCTCTCCGGCGTACAACTCTCTGTATGACCCGGCCATCCGGATTTTTCAGGAAAAATATCCCGAAATCGAAATCTCCCGTCAAACCTACGGCGAAGACGAGTACCAAACCGTGCTCCGTGCCGAGATCCCCGCGGGGAAGGGACCGGACCTCGTGCTGTTCCAGAGCAACACCTTCCCGGATATTTACAAGACCATGCAGACCGGGCTTTTCGAGGATCTGAACCCGTATTTCGCCGTCGATGACGAAATCGCGCTCTCCGAATTTCTCGGGCCGGTGATGGACGGGGGCGTGTTCGGCGGAAAGCGGTTTGTTGTTCCTTTGAATTACGACGTGCCGCTGATCATGACAACGCAGTCGATCCTCGACGAACTCGGCATGAGTGCGGAAGAACTCAGGACTTGCGACGGGTTCTGCGAAGGCGCTGAGCGGTTCCATGAAAAGTATCCGGACACGACCCTTTTTTTCGATATGGCGCAGGCATACAGTCCGTATCTGTACGATATTCGGACGCTGTACAAAAACTTCGGATTTCAGTTCATCGATTTTGAAGCCGGAGAGGTGGATCTTGACGAGGGTCGCTTCCGTCAGTGCATGGACCTTGTGAAACTCTTCTACAATCCCGATTACAACGGATCGGATACGAGCAAATGGGAGATTTACGGCTACAGCGCGGGGGAGGGGCTGAATCAGAGGTTCTTTATGTACGATGACAGTAATGCTTGCGATTTCATGAGTTATAACAACAGCAAACAATACATGAACTCCGTCGGGCAGGAACCGGTTTTCTTCCTCCAAGCGAATCAAAGCGACGGCATCACGGCAGAGATGCGATTCTGCGCTGCTGTCCTGAAAGCGTCTCCCAATAAAGCCGCTGCGTGGAAATTTCTCAAAATCTTGCTCTCGGACGAAATTCAGGGCGGGCACGACAGAAGCAACTTCAATATGAGCTATCTCCAACTCGGCTTCCCGGTGCGCCTCTCATCCTTCCGCACCATGCTGGACGATGAGAGCGATTTGACACCAACCGGCTCTGCTATAGACGATTTCATAGAAATTGCGCAGTCTCCGACCGAAGCCCTCATGATCCCGCAGGTCTATCGACAGTTCATCGACGAGCACATGATGCCGTACATCCGCGGGGAAAAGCCGTGGGACGACTGTTACAAAAGGTTCCTCAACGCCATTGAGCTGTACAAGGACGAATAAACAGGAGGCAACATGAAAACCCGCATTCTTTCCCTCATCCTCGCTCTCGCCCTGCTCCTGCCTCTCGCGGGATGTGACAGCGAAACCGTTTCTTCTCCTTCTGCGCAGGGCGGCGGAAGTGCAAAACCCGCGGACGCCGACGCCGTGAATCAGGCCGGGACGAACGGGGAAGAGGCCGAAACCGAGCCGGACTACTCGTGGTTTGAAATACCGGAGGAGACCGGAAAGCTGGTCGTCTACACGGACGGCAGCATGGGAAGCTCCGTCATGAGCCCGGCGGTGCAGATCTTCAAGGAACATTACCCTGAAATCGAAGTGGATTTCAAGGTCACGGGGGAAGCGGAATTTGAGGTCCTGATCCGCACGGAGATCCCTGCCGGACGTGGACCGGATCTCTTGATCTTTACGACAACCGATATTCCGGACCCCTATAAAACCATGCGGACCGGGCTGTTCGTCGATCTGAACCCCTATTTCGCCTCCGACGAAGAAATCGATCTCGGCGATTTCCTCGGCCCGGTCATGGACGAGGGCGTGATGAACGGCAAACGGTATCTCGTGCCGCTCAATTACGAAGTCCCGATCCTCAAAATGGCGCGCTCCTCGCTCAAAGAGGTCGGTGTGACCGAAGAAGAGATCAAAACCTGCGACGGGTTCTATGAGGCAGCCGCGCGTTTTCACGAGCTGTACCCGGCCGCGACCCTCTATATCGATAATTTCTATGGGGTCGGTCCCGAGAACGGCGACATTCAGAATGTGTTCAGCGCCTTCGGGCTGCGCCTGATCGACTTTGAGGCCGACCGCGTATCGGTCGAGGAGGAACTGCTCAAACGGTGCGCGGATCTGGTGAAGCTCTACTACAAACCGGATTATAATCCCGATTCCCAAGCCATCATCGAGGCATCCGATAGGCTGTATTCGGTCGGCTGGGCGCTCCACAACAAGTACTGCCTGTTCGACGGCGTGTTTACGGGGCTGTCCACATGTTTGCAAACAGCATGGCGCCTCAAAGCGATGGACGACGAGCTCGTTTTGATCGCGCAGACCAACCGTCAGAACGGGGTCACGGCGGAGCTTGTGATGAACGCCGCCATTCCCGTTGGCGCGGCAAACAAGGCGAGCGCGTGGAAGCTGCTCAAAATCCTTCTCTCGGATGACATTCAGGCAGGACACGATGAAAGACGGTATGGGCTCCCCTACTTCTGGGTCGGCTATCCCGTGCGCCGGGCATCCCTCGAAGCCTTTCTCGCACCGGAAGCAGAAGGAGGGGATAAGGCGTTCGTGAAGTGGTTCATGGAGGTCGTGCAGTCGCCCACCGATGCGATGATGTTCCCGCAGATCCATCGGAAGTATCTCAAGGAGGAGATCCTCCCCTACGTCCGCGGCACACGTTCGTGGACCGATGCCTACAAACGATTTTACAATACGGTAGAACTCTACAAGGACGAATAAGGAGGCCTCTATGAAAACCCGCATTCTTTCTCTCATTCTCGCCCTTGCCCTGCTCCTGTCCCTCGCGGGATGCGGGACGGAAAGCAGCCCAATGGATGACGGAAGCGAAGCAATTCCCGCACAGTCCGGTTCGACAGAAAAAAACGATTCAAACGATGTTTCTGCCGGCAATCCTTCGGCTCCCGTTTCCGAAACAGAAGACGGGCTGGAAGAGGCGGAAGAGACATACCCTGAGCCGGATTATTCGGACTTCGTGATGCCGGAAGCCACCGGAGAACTGATCGTTTACGGAATGAGCGGCTATGATCTTGCGATTGCCGCCGCCGTCGATCTGTTCCGCGAAAAGTACCCGGACGTTCAGGTCAAATTTGAAATGCTGAGCAGCGAGGAGTTTCAGACGCGGATTCAAACGGAAATTCCGGCCGGAGGCGGTCCCGATCTGCTGTTCACCTTCACGAGCGTGCTGCCCGATCCCTTCAAATCCATGTCAACCCATATCTTCACGGACCTGAACCCGTATTTCCTGAGCGACACGGAATTTGACTGGAACGACTATCTGAAAGAGGCGGCAGACTGTCTTCTGTATCAGGGGGAAAGACAGATTGTCCCGGTCGAGCTGAATCTGTCCGTTTATAAGACTTCATACGAAACGCTGACAGACGCCGGGATCAAACCGGAAGAGATCAAGACCTTCGAGGACTACTGCGCGGCGTGCATCCGGTATCACGAAGCCTGTCCGGACAACGCACTGTATTCCTCCGGCGGGGAGGACGATTACCTGAAAGAACTTCTGAGCGCAAGCGGAATGCGGTTTATCGACTATAACCGGGGCACCGTCTCCGTAAATGAAGAACAGTTTCATGTGATGCTTGACGTCTGCAAGGCGTTCCATACGGGAAGCGATCACGAAATCGGTCCGGATTATAAGTCGATTGAAGGTCTATTTGAGCGTATGTACCTTTGTTCAAACGTCGGAACAGGTGAATTGTCGCTGATGAACGCGATCGCGTTTATCAAGAACCGCGGTGAAACGCCTTGCCTGCTCCCTGTCACGGACATTTACGGCGGTGTGACGGCAGAGGTTGTGAGCTTTGCGGCGGTTCCGCAGGGATCGGCAAACAAGCTCAACGCATACCGGCTGTTGAAAATCCTTCTTTCCGAAGAAATTCAGGGAGGTCATGAGCCGACGATGGGTCAGCGCGACTATCTTCAGACCGGGATTCCCGTGATGAAACCTGCGATAAAGAAACGTACTCTCGCTGTAAAGGAAACGTTTTTCCCGAATGCGGACGAAAACGCACAGCTGATCATCAATTACTGCACCTCCGTGACGAACGCCTCCCTGCTTCCTACAAACATTTACCGCTATATCGTGAACGATATGTCGGGATATATCAAAGGAAACAAGTCATGGGAGGACTGCTACAAGAAATTTCTAAACACTCTTGAACTTTACGCGAGTGAATGAAACAGGAGGCACCTCATGAAAAAACGCATTCTTTCCATTATCCTCGCCCTCATCATGCTGCTCTCCGCCCTCGCGGGATGCGGCAAGACCGGAAATCCGGCGATACCGGAGGACAATCTGCCGGAGGCCGCCGAAACCGAACCGGATTACTCGTGGTTCTCCATGCCGGAAGACACAGGAAAACTGGAAATCTATTCACCCGGGAATGAATACAGCTCTGTCCTGAACCCCGCGATCGAGATCTTCAAACAGCTCTATCCCGAGATCGAGGTCTCCTACGAGATCCTCAGCAACGAGGAATATGAGACCCGGATCCGCACGGAGATCCCCGCGGGCAAAGGCCCCGACCTTATTCTGTTGGAGGACACGACCTTTCCGGACCTGTACAAAACGATGGAAACCGATCTCTTCGAGGACCTGAACCCGTACTTCGGAACGGACGGGGAGATCGCGCTGTCCGAATTTGTCAGACCCGTGATGGACACGGGCGTGATGAACGGAAAGCGGTACGTCGCGCCGCTGTGCTATAAGGTGCCGGTTCTGATGACGACGCAGTCCATCCTCGACGAAATCGGCATGACGGCGGAGGAGCTCGCAACCTGCGACGGCTTCTGCGAGGGCGCGAAACGGTTCCATGAAAAATACCCGGATTCGACCCTGTTCTTCGATATCGGCGGCCTCTCCCCGACCGTAACCGACGTCTGCACATTGTACCGGAACTTCGGTTTCAATATCATCAATCACGAGACAAACGAGGTGGAGATCGACGAGGAGCGTTTCCGTCAGTGTCTGGACCTCGCAAAGCTCTATTACGATCCCGATTACGACACGGACGAAGAGGCAGTGTGGGACATTCCGTATTACGGAGCGGGGGGAGGACTGCACCTGAAACTCTTCCCCTACGACAGTTTCGGCGGCAACAGCTACTCGATTTACTTCACCAGCCAGACCTTTCTGGGGAACGACGGGGAAGAACCGGTCCTGTTCCTGCCCGCGAACCAGCACGACGGCGTGACGGCGCAGATTGTCCTCGGCGCGGCCATCCCGAAAGGAGCCGCCGACAAGTCCTCCGCGTGGAAGCTCCTAAAGATCCTGCTCTCGAACGACATTCAGGGCGGGCACGACCCAAAACGGTTCAACAACAGCTATTTCTGGGTCGGGCTTCCGGTGCGTCTGGAATCGACGAAACCCATGCTGACCAGCGAAAGCGGTACGACGCCGGACGGCCAGGAGTTCGACGAATATATCAGGCTCGTGCAGTCTCCGACGGAAGCGGTGATCCTGCCGGAGGTGTATATCAAGTACCTCAAGGAATTCATGCTTCCCTATGTGTATGGCGAAAAGCCGTGGGACGACTGTTATAAAAAGTTCCTCAACGCTATCGAGCTGTACAAGGACGAATAACGGAGGCACCTCATGAAAGACCGTGTTTTATCGCTCATCCTCGCCCTCGTCCTGCTGCTCTCCGCCCTCGCGGGATGCGAAAGCGAGACAACCTCGACGCCATCCGCTCAGAAGGGCAAGACCGGGAAATCCGGACAGACCGCGGACCCGTCCGACAATCGTGACCCCTCCGCCGAAAGCCCGGACGCCGGAGCGGAAGAAGAGGAGATCGTCCTCGATTATTCGGATTTCGTGATGCCGGAGGCGACGGGTTCTCTGACGATCTACTCGGCCGGGATGCCGGGGCTGATCCTGAAGCCCGCCGCGGACCGGTTCCGGGAGCTCTACCCGGAGGTGAATCTGGATTTTCAGGCCCTCGGGGAGGACGAATATGAAACCCGCATCCAGACGGAGATCCCCGCGGGCAAAGGTCCCGACGTGCTGTTCGGCTCGTCCGGCTCGGCGGAGGTTTCCGACGTCTACAAGATCATCGAGGCCGGGATCCTCGAGGACCTCAACCCCTACATGCTGAACGATCCCGATTTTCACAAAGAGGATTATTACGACGTGCTCGACGTGGGCCTCCTGAATGGCGTCCGCGGCATCCTGCCCGTCGAAATCAAACTTCCGATTCTGCTGACGACGGAGGAAGCCCTCGCCGACGCCGGGATCTCCCGGGAAGAGCTCCGCACATGGGACGGGTTCATGGCCGCCGCGCACCGGTACAAGGAGGAGCACCCGGACAACACGGTCTTCACCTACGGCAGGGACAGCGGATATTTCCGGCGAATGATAAACGACTGCGGCATGGACTTCATCGACTATCAAAACCGGGTCCCCGCGGTGGACAAGGAAAAAATGCGCCAGCTCGTCGAATTCTGCTCCCTCGACTTCCTCGAAGACGCGCAGGATTACTGGGGGGACGGCTGGTATCAGCAGGGAGGCGCGGCCGTCCTGCGGGAAGCCCTGTTCAGCAATTTCGGCAGCAACAACCCGATGGTGCTTTCGATGAACCGGTATAAGTTTGAAGAGGACGACGGCGAACATCTGATTTTTGAAACCGTCCCGGACGTGTACGACGGCGTGACGGCGGAGCTGGTCTACTACGCGGGGATCCCGAAATCCTCCCCGAACAAGCTCAACGCGTGGCGGTTCATCCGGGTCCTGCTCTCCGACGAGATCCAGGGCGGGCACGACAATTCGGTCTCCAAGCTCAATTATCTCCGCCTCGGCTTCCCCGTGCGCCGCGAATCGATGGAGAAGCGCATCGCGTTTCAGGTCCGGGACTTTTATTCCGGCGGCGCGCCCGAGTTCCCCGAGTACGAGGACAATATCACGCGGGACATCGCGGACCTCTCCGAGGTGTACGGACGGATGACCGCGTGCAAGGCCGTGCAGCGGACGGTGCAGAAGTACATCGGGACGAACATCAAGGCCGTCTTCACGGGCAAACTATCGTTTGACAAATACTTCGACAAGCTGTACAGCACCCTCGAGCTCTACGCGAGCGAATGAAGCGGGGACGGTTTTCTGAAATCATGAAGCCGCTCTCCGGATTTTGCAAAAGCGCCCGGTCAAATCGCCTGCTTATCTCATGGACAAAATGAGGGGGAGGTATTGACATGGGCCGGATGATGCGATATACTGTATTCTATAAGATGGTTTGTCAAAACAGGAGGCAATCATGAAAACCCGCGTTCTTTCCCTCGTTCTCGCGCTCGCCCTGCTCCTGCCCCTCGCGGGATGCGGGACGGAAAACGGCACAGCGGACACAGACAGCGCAGATAAGCCTGCGCAGAGCGGTTCGACGACACAAACGAATGCAAACGATGTTACGGGCGACCCCGGTTCTGAAAACACAACGTCCGGAGATCATACGCTTTATCCTGAACCGGATTACTCCGATTTCGTGATGCCGGAAGAGACGAATAAACTGGTCGTCTATATCGGCGAGTTTACAAGTAAAGTCACGACGCAGGCCCTCCGGCTGTTCGGGGAAAAATATCCGAATGTTCAGGTGGACTACCAGATCATGAAAGATTCAGAATGCCGGGAACGGATCCGCACGGAAATCGCGGCAGGGAAGGGGCCGGATATCATTCTTGCCAACGGAACCGACCTGCCCGACATCTACAAAACGATGTCCACGATGATTTTAGAGGATCTGAATCCCTATGTCATGAACGACGCGGACTTTGAAATATCCGATTACATCGGGAGCGTTATGGACGGTGGGGTGATGTATGGGAAACGCTATCTTCTTCCGGTCGCATATCAGTTTCCCATGCTTATGACAACGGCGGAGATATTAAGCGATATCGGCGTCGAAGCAGATTCGCTTGGTACTTATCAGGGGTTCATGGATGCATGTGCCGCTTACCACGAAAAAAAACCGGATGGAAAGGTCTTTGAGTATGTCGGTAATTCGTCTAATCTCAGAAACTTATTTGAATATGTCGGTTTTCGTATGATTGATTATGAAAGAAACGTCGTCTCATTCAACGAAGAGCGTTTTCAGCAGATGATCGAGGTGTGCCGTCTGTTTGAAGGAACCGTACCGAAAGGAGAGTTCGCGGATATGGCCAGTACAGTTCTTGCCGATAAAGGATGCCTGTTTGGTAAAGCTGAGAGTGTCATGCTTACGCTGTGGGACTGCGTTCTGTTGAGAATGTTCGGCTTCCATCCCATTCTGACGCTCGCGGCAGACGAAAATGACGGAGCGACGGCACAGATAAGCTATTTCTCGGCAATTCCGGGTGGAGCTGCAAACAAACTGAACGGTTGGCGGTTGATCAAAATTCTCCTGTCCGATGAGATACAATATGGTATTGATGATACGAAGCAAAACCAGATGAGTTTGTTCCCCGTAGGAAATCCGGTTCGGATCGAATCGATGCAGAAGCTGATCCGGTATTTCGGGGCGAGTTATATAGAGGAATATCCGGACTATATGACAGAGGAAGACATGCAGCAATTCATCGATACGACGATGGCGGTGACGGCGGCAGCCATGCGCCCCGCGGTGATCTACAACGACGTGATGGACAACATGAAGCCGTACATTACCGGGAAGGATTCGTATGAAAAGTGTCTCGGCAGGTTGAAAAACGAATTGGAACTCTACAAGGACGAATAATATGAAACACCATCACTTATCTTTACGCGCAAAGGATGCCGTGACGGGCTTCCTCTTCACCCTGCCCGCGCTCGTGGGCCTCGGGATGTTCTTCGTCGTCCCCTTCGGGATCACCATGAAGATGTCCCTCACCGAGAGCATGGGTTCCTCGAAATTCGTGGGACTCAAGAACTACCGGGACGTCCTCGGCAGCGCGGCCTTCAAGCTCGCGGCGAAGAACACGTTCAAATTCTTCGGCGTCGCCCTGCCTTGCATCCTGATTCTGTCGCTGTTCATCGCGCTCTTACTCTTCCGGAATCTCAAAAAGTACGACATTTTCCGCACGTTCTTCGTCTTCCCGCTCGTTCTTCCGGTCTCGTCGGTCGTGCTGTTCTTCCAGATCGTCTTCTCCGACCTCGGCGTGGTGAACGGCGTTTTGGAGCAGATTGGCCTCACCGCAGCGGACTGGACGGGCGAGCAGGCGTTCTGGGTGCTGCTGATTTTGTACCTCTGGAAGAACACGGGATACAACGTGGTCTTGTTCCTCGCCGCGCTGAATTCCGTCCCGCCGGATCTCTACGAGGCGGCCTCCCTCGACGGAGCAGGCTGGTGGAAAAAGCTCACGCGGATCACCCTGCCGATGATCGCCCCGCACACGCGGTTCATTCTCGTGATCTCCATCGTGAACCTGTTCAAGTCCTTCCGCGAGGCGTACATCCTCTTCGGGGATCACCCGGATCAAAGCATCTACATGATCCAGCACTTCATGAACAACAATTTCATCAATCTGAACTATATCCGGCTGTCCGTCGGTGCGGCGCTCGTGTTCCTCGTGATTTTCGCGCTCGTCGGACTGCTGCTCGGACTCAGAGACAAGGACGAAGGGGGGGCATGAGTAATGGCGAAGCGCAAAAAAACGGGCGATATCGTCACGCTCGTGGTATTGATCCTCATGTCAATCGTCGTGATCCTCCCCGTGCTGTTCATGGTGACGCACTCCTTCATGAGTGGAAATGAACTCACGGCGAGTTACGGCAAGATCCTCTCGTCCTCCAAGGATGACGAGGACGACACGCCCATCGAGATCGACGCGCACCTGATCCCCCGGGAGCCGTCGCTGAAAGGCTATTGGGACGTCTTCCTCGCAACGCCGGACTACCTCGGCAAGTTCTGGCTGTCCCTCGGCCTTTGCGCGGCAATCACCGCAGGTCAAACACTCCTCGCCTGTCTCGGCGGGTATGGGTTTGCCAAATTCAAATATCCCGGGAAGAGCCTCCTGTTCGGTCTGATGGTCCTATTGATGATGCTCCCGCTGCAAGTCACGCTTGTCCCGAACTACATCGTCCTCGACAAGCTCGGCATGATCGGCTCCTACTCGGCGATCATCCTGCCCGGGATCTGTTCCGCGTTCGGGGTGTTTCTGCTGACCCAGACGTTCAAGTCGATCCCGGATTCGGTCCTCGAAGCGGCTCGCCTCGACGGGGCGAATCAGTTCAAGACCCTGCTTCTGGTGGTCATCCCGCAGGCGAAAGCGGGCATCGCGTCCCTCGTGATTTTGAACTTCATCGACACGTGGAACATGGTCGAACAGCCCCTTGTCTTCCTGAAAGACCGGCTGAAATATCCGCTGTCGATCTTCCTTTCGCAGATCAAAAACGCCGACCTTAGCCGGGCGTTCGTCTGCGGCATTCTGGCGATGCTTCCCGTCCTGCTCCTGTTCCTGCACTTCAAGGACGCGCTCATGACCGGGATCGAGAATTCCGCGCTGAAATGAGGGGGTGAGTGATATGACGAAATCAAAAAAGATCCTCTATATTTTCACCGCGGTCGTCGTCCTCCTGCTCGTGGGATGCACGATAGCCTCCTTCGCCGTCCGCGCGGTCACACAGCCGAAGGTCCGGACGGTCCAAGCACCACAGTACAGCTTTGCCTTCGGGGAGGACTGGGTTGACGTGCTCACCGTCCCGCGGAAGGTCCTGCTGTCCGAGACCCGATCCTTCTTTGACGAAGAGGGGACGGAGTACACGTATGAGCAGTATTACGTTTATGTCGCAACATCCTCCCTCGGCTTGTTCGGCGAGGTCTACGACGCAGAGCGGATTAACGTCAATCTGTTCCCCATCGAAGAATACGCGCCGGAGGACTATCACCCGGAAACCGGGCTTTACATCCGCCGGGGAAACGACTATCTCAGTCTCGACGGCGAAGACGCAGCGGCGTACGACTGGAATCCGTTTGCGGTTGATGCGGATGAGATCCTCGTCTCGGGCGGGGTGAATTACTGGCACAAGATCATCGCCTCGGAGCTTGATAGGATCGAAGAGGGGACGCGGGTGAGGCTGATGCCGGAGAAATCGGAAGTAGTCACGCTTTCGGCGTCCACCAAATCGTCGTCCAATGAATCGGGCCAGAGCGGAGAAGCGGATGCTGCGACAGGATCCTTAGACGCCGGCTCCGATCCGCAGGCCGGCTCCGATCCGCAGGTCGGGTGGGCGGATATGCCGCAGGAGACGGACAGCCTGACGCTTTACGCCTACTGGTTCTATAACGATACGGTCAAGCGGGCGATCGACCTGTTCCAGCGGGAATACCCCGCCGTGAAGATCGACTATCAGCTTCTCGGCGAGGACGAATACCAGGAGCGGCTCCGGGCTGAACTCCCGGCGGGCGGCGGTCCCGATCTGGTCTTCGGAAGCGAATCCCTTCTTCCCGACATCTATAAATCGATGGCGACGGGGATCTTCGCGGATTTCGGCCCGTATATGGCGAACGACAGCACCTTTGAAACGGAGGCGTATTTTGAAGGCGTGCTGCGCGGCGGGAGGCTCTTTGAAAAACAGATGCTTCTTCCGCTCGCGTTCGGCATGGGGACCTACCTGACGTCCCTCGAACTGCTCGAAGAAAACGGCATCGCCCCCGATTCGCTCGGGACCTGGGACGGATTTGTCGCGGCGGGCCGGAAGTTTCTCGAAAACAACCCCGGCAAGCGGCTTTTCAACGTCGGATGCGATATGAACGAGTATTATCTGTCCGATCTGTTTCATTCGAGCGGCTTCCGCCTGATCGATTATGAGAAAAACGAGGTATCCTTCAACGAGACGCGCTTCCGGGAAATGATCGACCTGTGCCGCCTTTACTGCACCCCGACCGTGCCGGAGGATCTGGTCTGGGGCGAGGGGACCCAAAACGTGCACGAAAGAGAATGCCTGTTCGTCAACGAAACGACGTCCAAAGCCTTCCTGCTTCTGAACGACTGCTCCCTGCTCATCAACTGGTACAGGGAGACGCCCTTCCTGTTCTGCATCCCGGACGAAAACGGCGGCCTGTGTGCGCAGATCATCACCTACGCCGCGATGCCCGAAGCCTCTCCCAACAAGCTGAACGCGTGGCAGTTCGTGAAGATCCTGCTTTCGGATGAGATACAGGCGCCGATGGGTGAAGACGGAGTGCCGAAGGCCGGATATCCGGTCGGGGATCCCGTCAGAAGGGACTCCTTCGCGAAGACGGTCAACGCCTATCTCGATACCTGGTATCCCGACACCGCCGACGCTGCCGCGGACTATCTCGGACTGGCAGACCGCATCACCGACGCCGTCATGCTCCCGTCCATCGTCCGGAAGTATGTCAAGAACACCATGGGCTCAGCCGTCACAAGTCCGGACGGCTCGAACTACGACAAGTTGTTCGCAAAGCTGAAAAGCACGCTGGAGCTTTATAAGGACGAATGAATTTCCGTCACGGGAGAGAAGGCCGAAAGCCGGAACATCAACGGCGAGACCTGCATTCGCTTCCGAGGCCTTGAACGGTACGGTGAAGCCCTTTATGACAATGATACTCGGACTTCCTGCCTACGGGGCTTCCGCGAAGACGAACGCTTAACCGCTATCGTGAAGAAACTGGCTGAAAGGGAAGAGTAATGGGTAAGAGATCAGTTTTCCTTGGCGACAGTATTACTATGGGCTACAGACTTGCAGATATTAACACTCGGTATTCCACAGTATTCTGTGAAATGGTATCTATGGAGGAATTCAACTATGGTATTACGGGGACTTTGATGGCGCGTGCAGGTCTGAGTAAATCCAACGGTACTTCCTTTATGGATCGATACACATCTATGGCGGAGGGAGATCTGGTTGTAGTATTCGGAGGAACAAACGATTACTTCTGGTCTGATACTCCGATTTCTTCCATTGTATCGGAGGAAGATTGTTATTTTTCAAACGCAGTCTCGCATTTGTGTGACGGAATGAAAACGAAGTATCCGGGAATACCGATCGTTTTCATCACTCCATATCAGATGCGCGGAATAGGCAATTTCCTCGGCGGCAAAGATGCGCTGAGCCATGGCAAGCATAATACGGATCAGCTCAATTATGTTGGCAGTTCACTTGCGGATTATGTGCAGCATCTCAATGAAATATGTGATAAAAAGCATATCGACATACTGGATCTATATCACAACTTTCGTGCGGATATTGCTCATTCAGATTCGGATGAAATAGAGTATTCACTTGACGGCTGCCATCCGAATCCTGCCGGTCACAGGCTCATTGCCAATGCGTTATTATCGTTCCTAAAGAAAAAGCACTTGATCTAAGACTTTCATCACACAGGAAATCTGACAATACTGTTAATGATATCGTAGCGGAGATTTTTCCACCTTAGCTGCCGCTTCCAAAGCAACCCAATCAAATGCGCAGTAGAATCAGTCCCAGGTGTCGATCTGATTGACAGAACCAGGGAGCACGCGGTCTTCCGCTCAGCGGGCCATTCCATGCAATCGTCAAGAAAACAGCATCTCGGTTTGTGAAGCAACCTCCACTCGTCGGGATCACGGATGGGTTCGCATTGTGAAAAGACAGTATTACAGTCCGCCCGCTTTCTTCCCGCTTCCGTTCGAACAGGAGGCTTTCAGTTCTCCGGGTGTACCGGTGTCGGAGCTGTTACCTACCAAAAATACACATTTTCAGAAGAATAAAGAGAGAGGTGCCCCTCACTACGATTCAAAAATCATAGTTTTGGGACACCCTCACTTATTTCAAGTACTTACTGTTT
>JAEEGL012053519.1_pt1 | contig 15141 bp, 8 predicted proteins | sample 9134231 | NCBI WGS metagenome assembly JAEEGL01 (sample SAMN16246548, study PRJNA631951) | gut metagenome | biome: gut microbiome; feature: rumen; material: fiber-attached | host: Bos | place: Iran: Karaj | collected 2018-10 | reverse complement strand
TGAAAATTAAATTTATTTTTTGATTTATTATTTCAATTAATTCATCTTTTTTTTTAAAAGATGAATTTAAAATATTATTTTTAGTAGAAATTAAATTATGATATCTTTCTTTTAAAACATATTTTTTTTCAATTTTATTTAAAACTTGAGAATTAATAAATTTATTTTTTTTAATTAAATTAATTTCATTTTCTTCATTAATATCTCTTAACGTTGCTTTTAATTTTTCAATTTCAATTTTTTTTTTATTATAAATAGTAAGCATAAATTTAATTTCTTCATTAAGAATTAAAAATTGATTATGTACTTCTTCAACATTATTAAATATCTTTTCATTAATTAAAGGAGAATAATGATTTTCATAAATTATTTTAGTTGAACTTCTTCTATTAGTTCTTATATTAAAATTAGATAATAAATGAGAATGTTTTATTATTATTGTTTTTCCTTTATTATTTTTACTTTCTCTTCTTTTTGAAATTAAAGTATTACTTTTTTTTTTTGGAATTATATAATCATTAATTATTAATTTTTTTCTTTCTATATCATATAAAATCTTTTTTTTATCTTCTTCAGTAAATTTATTTATATCAAGAGTTTTATTTTTAACACATAATAAAAATTTTTTCATTTCCATAAATTCAGTGATTTTATTTATCATAATTTCTTTTTTTAAATTTAATCTTACAATTTCATTTCTTAATTTATTTTCAATTAATATTTTATTTTCATTTTTATCTGTTTCAAAATCTAAAGTTCGATTTAATGACTTTGAATATTGATGAAAAGTAGAATAAAAACTATTAAATAAATTAGCAGTTGTTTTTTTTCCAAATTTTGTTATATCTAATAATTGAGAACTAACATCTCCTTCTGATTGTTTAAAATATAATTCATTTCCTAAAAAATTTTTTATATATTTTTCATGTCTTATTTCTTTTGAATATTCACTAAATTTTTGTAATCTTCCATAATCTAATTTATATAATTGTTTATTTCCTGTTGATTTTATTAATGGAGGAATAAATATTTCTTCTGATTTATTTCCATATGAATTTTTTGAAATGTTTTTATTTCTTGAAATTATATTTTTTTTTGGTTTATAAAAATTAAAAAAAGAATTTCTTTTTTTTATACTTTCAACATTTATTGTTTTACTATAATAATTATCTTTATTATTATTATAATTTTCACTATTTGAATTTATTGTATTATTTGAATTATTATTTCTTGTTTTATTATATGAATTATGATGAAAATTTTTCAAGTAAGAATTATAATTTCTTGATTTTTCTCTAAATGAATTTCTTATTAAAAAATTTTCTTTTAATATTTTTGAAGCATTTATTCTATAATCACTAAATTCTGTTGATGTTGAAATTGTTTTTATTGGAGTTTTAAATCTATTATCTTGTTTATTGTTCATTAAAATAAATAAATTAATTTATTTTCATATTATATTTAAATAGTAAATTATATTATATTATAAAAATTATAAAGTTTTTTTTAAATTTCATTTCAAAATAAAAAGATAATTTTTTAATGAATATTAATATAAAATGATAAAATTTAATATTTATTTTTCCAAAGAATGCAATTATAATTAAATTATTTAACTATGTAATTTTTACATTATTTATATTATTGATATTTTAATATTTGAACATCTCCATCAATAGAAGAAGAAATAATATAATCATCAAATTGAGTAATATAATTAATTTCGCAATTATGAAAAGGAATAACATTTTTAAGATTTATTCTATTATTATTTTCATTAATTATTATATATTGAATAATTTCTCCAAACTTATCTCCTGCTAAAATAGAATTTGAACTAACATTTATTGAACAAATTAAAACATCAATTTTTTCTTGAATAATAAAATTGTTTAAATTGATTAAAAATAAATTATATATTCCATAAAGAAGAATAGAATTGTGTAAAATATTAAATAAACAATTTTTATTATTTTTACAAATTATATCATCAATAAAATTCAGTAAATTATTTGATTGAAATAATTTAATTTTTTTATCTTTATGAGAAACAGTTACAATTTTATTATCATTGACTAATAAAATAGAAGTAATTCCATTATCATGTGCTTTAATACTTTTTATTTCTTCAAATTCATAATTTACTCTTTCAAAAATTTTAAAATAACCATCTTCAGAACAAGTGATAAAACCATTAAAATAATTTATAATTTTATTTATTTTTAAATTATGAGAATATAAATTTTGAATTGTTTGATATGAAAAAGGTGATATACTTATTTTACATATTTTTATTATATTTTCAATGTTATAAATAATCAAATTTTCATTTAATTTTATCACATCATTTATTTGTTTAATTTCTAATATTTTTTCTATTATTTTATTTTCTTCTAAATTATAAAATACAATTGATTTATTCATTGTAATTAATATTATAATATCTTCATTAAATAAAATGATTGTGTTAATATCTTGTTTTATTCTTGCTTTTAATTTATATTTATCTAAACTTTTAATTTCATTCATAAATAAATCTTCATTATGATATTTAATTTCCATTTGTTCATATATATTTTCATTTGCTTTTAAACAAAAATTTTGTGGATTTTTTAAATAAGATAATAATAGTGAAATAATTTGTGTTTCATTTAAATTTAAATCTATATAATTTTCATTAAAATTTAATACTTGATGAATATTTCTTTTATTTTTGAAATCTAAATTTTTAATTTGATATGTATTTAATAATAAACAAATTAAATTTTTTTCTAATTCATTTAATTCTTTATAATATTTAAATAAATACTTTATTTCATCTATATTTTCTTTAATAATAGATTCATTTTTATTATTTTCAGATTTTCTTATTATTTCTTGTAAAAAATTCATATTATTTGTAAAAGAATTTAATTTTTCTTTTATTTTCATAATAAAATTATCATTGTTTGAATCATTTTTTGAAATAAATTCTTTTTTTGTATTTTTATTGAGAAATTCATTTAATTTTATTTTTTGTTGATGACCATTATCACAATAACAATTAACATAAATATCATAATAAATATTATTCTTTTCATTTTTTAAAGAAATTATTGGAATTGAATTACATTCTTTACAAAAATATTTTTCAATTTCACATAATGGGAAATAGTTTTTCTTAGATGATAAAATTGTAGTTCGATAAACCATTGATTTGATGTTATTTGGAATTTTATTTATTATTTTTTTTTCATTTATATTCATATAATTTTCGTCCTTTTCTATTATTATTCCAGAATTTTCTGATTGGGAATAAAGAGAAGGTATATTAATCATTTAGATTAGATAATTATAATTTAATAAAATTATTAAATTAAGAAAATTCATATTTTTTAAAATAATTATTAAAAAAAACGTTTTTTACTGTGAATAAAGAAAATAAAATATTTTATTATTATTTAATTTTAATAATCAAAGTCAAAATTCAATAAATCAAAAACTTCTTCATAAATAATATTAAAAAGAGGAAAATAAAATAAGCAAATGATTAAAACTAAAGTAACAACCAAAAATTTTTGAATGAGAAATAATGAGAAATAGATAAGAAAAATAAAAAAATAACAAAAAGCATAAAAAAGACAAGAACTACCACTGTCATGATATGTTAAAATAAAATATTTTGCAGCAATGAATTCAAATAGAAATAAATATGTAAAAAGCAAAAGAAGAATTTTTCCTAAAATAGAATGATCAACAAGAAAATCTTGTATTTCACTATTACTTGGTTTTTTTTTTATATTTTCAACAAAAATTTTTTTTTGTTTTTGATTTTTTAACATTTGTTCATTTTTAAATTTTAAAATATCACTTTGATTAAAAGGATTATCATCATTAGAAGGTTTATAAAATAATAATCCATTACATTTTCCTTCTTTATAATGATTAATAGTATATTTTCCATTACATAACCAACACCATTGATATTTACATTCACCACATGTCATATGATTGCATCCATCATTTTTTTCTGTATACATTTCACAATTTGGACATTTTTTTATCAATCTATTTTTTTTCCAAATTTTTATTTCTTCATCCTCTTTTTTTTCACATTTTTCTACTCCATGCCAGTTTTTTAAACATATAAAACAAAATTGATGTCCTTTTTTACATTTTATATATTTTTCTTTATCATTTTTTCTTTCCCCGTAACTATCACAATTTTTATAAGGACAAAATACTTTATTTGGATCACTTAATATTTCTAATTTATTTGAAAATTTTTCATATTTACTTATTAATTTCTTATTTTCTTTTATTATATTTAATATAAATTCTTTATTTAATATTTCTTCACAATTATAATTCATACATTTTATTTTTACAAATCCTTCTTCTATTTTATTTTCTAAATAACTATACCAACAATTTATACAATATTCATCTCCACATTTATCTAATTTAATTACATTCTCATTATTATTTTCTATTAAATCCCCACAAATTGGACAAGTAAAATCATTTTGAATATCATCTAAATTTATTATTTCTTCTTTTATTTCTTTATTATTATTATTATTATTTTTACTTAATATCTCTGGTTTATAATCAATATGATTTAATGGAGATTCACCACATATATAACATGTTTTTTTATTATGTTTTGTGTCTTTAAAAAATTTATGAGGATATTTCCCGTTTTCTTTTGTCATTAAATTTATTGCTCTTTCTAATGTTGTTGGTCTTAGAAATGCATATACTTTTTTTATCATATTTCTTTTATATCCCATTGATTCTAATGTCTTAAAATCTACATTATAATATGTTCCTACTAATAAGGATTCATGACTAAAATTTAATTCATCATCATCTATTAATTTTTTGGAATTCATTTTTTTTATATATAATTTTCTCTTTAATTATTTAAATGTTATTTAGAAATGTTTTTTATATTATCTATTTTTTTTATATAGATTTTTTTCTTATCATTTGTAAAAATGGATTTTTTAAAAATATTATTTCAATATTTATATGTTTAAAATATTAAAAAATTATTTTATAATATTTAAAGAATAAGTTTTTATAATTAATTAATTTTATTTTTGATATTTTCATTTAAATTTAATAATAAAAATTTATCAAATTTGGAAAGAGTATTTAAAGATATTTGAGTTTTAAAATAATCAATAACATTTTCTTCTGCATTTAAAATATTTTTATTATCAGTAATTCTTTCTCTTTCTAATTTATTTGTTAAATTTATTCTTCTTAAAAAATTTAAACTTTTAATTTGATATGAATTTAAAAAAGCTTTTTTAAGAAAATCATATTCTTGAATAATTTTTAAATATCTATTTATTTGAATTAATTGAATATAATAAAATTGAAGAAGATTTGAGTGTTTCATATCAAAATATTGATTATATTTACTTTTATGATTACAGCAAAAAAAAAGATAAATTTTAATATTTTCTGAAAAAATATTTTTTAAAGTTAAATCTGATTTATAAAAATTTTCATTTTCATTTATACAGTTTAAATTAGAATTAACACAAGGAACACTTTTTCTTCCTTGAAATAAATTGCCATTTGATTGATCAGTGATTTTTATTTTATTATCTAAATTATTTTTTAAATTATTATTAGAATTAAAAACACTTTTTTTAACATTATCTTCTTTAAATGCTTTATTAAAAACATTTCCAGTTGAATTAGTATTAGAAAAATTAATAATTTTTTTTCTTTTTTTTGTATTTTCATCAAATTTAAAAGTCAAAACAGAAGGAGATATATTTTTAAAAGGAAATAAAGTTTGAGAATTATTTTTTTTAATTAAATTAACACTCTGATTATTATCTTTTTGTTCTTCAAATTCAAAGAAATAATTTAAAATATCTAATTTTCTTAAACTTTCTCCAATACTTTGACAAAGAAAAACGAAAAAATTTAAAAATAAATTAATTAAGCTTCCAACAATAGCAACGACATTTTGAATTTTAGTATAATGTCTTGTATAATAATTATTTTCAATAGTATTATATAATTTTAAAGTATATATTCTAGAAGAAGAACCTTCAGTTGTTAAATCTTTTTCAGTAAAAAAAGAATAACCAGAAATAATTTGTTCAATTCCCCAAAAAGATATATTTTTAACTTTATTTAATAATAATCCTTTATCATCATTTAATATTGTTTTTTTTAAAAAAAAATCATCACTTCTTTGAGTTTGATGATTAAGATAATAATAATAATTTTTATAATGAATTTTTAAAGGATTATTATATGAAAGAGGATCAAATTCAACAACAGGATAAAAAATACTTATTATTCTAGGATTATCTTGATTAAAAAAATTTCTTAAAATTTCCATAGAAGTACAAGTATTATTAATAGAATATTGACTACCATTTTTACAAAAATAAATTTGTAATTCAAAAAAATAAATATATGGATTATCCCAATATCCACCAAATTTTTTTCCTCCTATTTCAGGACAATATAAAATTCCATAATTTTGAGTTAAATTTTCATATATAATATCACTATCATTACATATATGATAACCAAGATATTCTTCATATGTTTTTGATCTATATTTACCATCATCACCTGGCATTGATGTATAATAATATAATTTGAAATATAATATATTTGAAGCATTTATAAAATTTCCATCGTAATCTTCTATTCTAAATGCAAATAAAATTTTTTCCTTTTTTAAATCTATATATTCATATTTTGAATCGTTTTGAATTGATATTGTTATGTTTGGATTTGTTTTTGTGAACAAATCTTTTCCAAATAATATTAGGAAATAGACTGATATTATTATTAATATAAATGTTAATATTCCTCCTAACGATGTTTGCTTTTTTAAGGATAATCCATTATAAAAATGAAATTTTGTACCGAGAAAATCTATTTTTTCAAAAAAATTCAAAATCATTTATTTGATATTATTAAAAAATTTATTTCAATATAATTACGAAGAATGAAAAATTAAATAATTATTAAAATAATATATAAATGGAAAAACATTATATTGAAGAATATGAAAATAAAGTAAGTGAAATATAAATAATATAGCAAATATTAAATAATTAATAGGGAGAAAAAAAAGAAAGAAAAAGACATTCTCTTTTTTTAAAATTAAATGAAAATTATACTAATGAAAAAGGAAAAATAAAAAATTCATATATAAAAATAATACCTTTTCAAGCTTTAAGAAAAGTAGAAAAAAAAAGATATTCTTTAAATATAAAAAGAAATAATTTAACTCCAAATAATAATTCTTTTAAGATAAAATATTCTAGTACAACTATAAAATTAAATAAAAGAATAAATTCATCAAAATCATCAAAAAAGAATTTAGATAATAAATATTTAGATTCAATTGTAAGTGAATCAAAAAAAATAATGAAAATAATAGAAGATGCAAAAAGTAAATTTGCAGATAAGCCAATTTCATTATTTGAAAAAGCAAAAAAAAATTATAACATTCATCATAAAATGAAAAATGCAAAAAAACATATTAATATAAAAAATAATAGAGAAAATCCAAAAAGAGATAGATTTGGTTCTGTTAATATTTCTCAATTTAAAATATTTAATTTAAAAAATAAACAAAATTCATTAAAAAGAAATAATAGAAATATTTTTCCTAATTCAATTACAAATGAAGATAATATTCCTGTTAATAGTAAAAGTACTAATAATTTAAGTCATTTTACTATTAGTATAAATAAATTTAGTAAAACAGTAAATGATGATTATTTAAAAATTATTCATGAAAAAAAAATTAATAACAATAATAATAATAATAACAACAACAATAATAATAATAATAATAATAATAATAAAAGTGATCATTTTAATGATAGTAGTTTTTTAAATGAAAGTGAAAATAATAAAGTTAAAATGAACCTTAGTAAAAATAATAAAAAAGATAATATTGCTCAAACTTTTAATACTACAAAATTAGATAAAGTTCATGTTCTTTTTAATAAATCTCATAATCAAAGAATAATTAATTATTATGGTATTAAAGATAATAAAGATTATTCTACATTCACGTTCAGGAAAATAAAACCTAAAAAAAAGGATAAAATTGTTTTAAGATATAATAATACAAATATTAATAAAAGAAGTAAAAGATTTAGAATTGATTTTGAAGATTCATGTGAGAAAAAAAGAAAAACAGAAACTTTTTTAAATAAAATTAAGAGATTACAAAATTATATTAATAATAAAAGTTTAATTAAAACAAATAATAATTCAAGAAATAAATATAATATTTGAATTGATTAATTTATTTAAAAAAATAATTAATTAAAAAAAATATTGTGTTACTTATTTTTTTTAAATAGAAAAGATATTCCATAAATTATTAAATACAAATAAAAAAAATGAAAATAAATGAAGAATAAAAAATAAAGAATTAAAAAACAAAAATTTTCTAAATCTTAATTTAATTATAATTAAAATATATTATTTTTAAATAATATTAGTTCGAAATATTACAAATGAATAAAAAAAATATCAATAAATTAAATATATCACACAATAAGAAAAATTTAAAAAAATGGTTTTAAATTTCTTTGAAAAAATAGATTTAATAGGTTCTAAATTTCATTTTTACTATGGAGTATCATTACAAAAAAGAACTCCATTAGGAGGAATATTAACATTATTAATTGCAATAACAACAATAGCATTTCTTTTTATTTTTGGAAAAGAATTATTCTTAAAAAGTAATCCAAACATAACAATATCAATTCAAAATGATTCAAAATATGAATACATAAATTTAAAAAAAGAAAATATAACTTTTGCATTTAGAATAGAAAAAAAAAGTGGAGAATTATATAATATTTCAAAAATATTATATGTGAAAATATTATATTATATATCTGAACCAAATGAAGAAGGAAAATATAATTCAAAAATAAAAGAAGAATATATTAATTATCATATATGTAATGATAGTGATTTTATATATGAAAATTTAACTAAATATTATGGAACTTTATTTTGTGTTGATTCAGATGAAAAAATTTTAGGAGGATACTATGATAATCCTTATATTTATTCTTTTGAATTTCAAGTATATTTTTGTAAAAATGGAAATAAATATTCAATTAATGATTCTTGTACTTCAATAGAAACTTTAAATAATATATTTCAAAAGGATAATCCTATTTATTTTAGTTTTTTTTATCCTATTGTTGAATTTAATCCTTTTTCATATGATATTCCTTTAAAAGTTCATTATAAAAAATATTATAATAATTTAAATCATAGAACTCATAGAACAGACCAATTTTATTTAAAGAAAACAATATTAGATGATGATAAAGGTTTATTCTTTAATGATATAAAAAATATTTCTTTTTGGGGAATTGATCAAATAACTTCTTCATATGATTTTTTTTATGATAATGATTTAATTATTGAAGGTTCTTCTTCTAAAATATATTCTTTAACTATTCATAATAGTGTTGAAAATAATTATTATACTAGACATTATACTAAATTTCAAAATGTTATTGCTATTGTTGGAAGTATTTTTAATTTAATTTTAAATTTTTGTATTTTTTTAAATCATTCTATTGGAGAAAGTTTAAGAAAATTAGAAATTTTAAATGATTATTTTGAATTTGAAGATAATTCTTTTTATCAAAAAAATTTCAGTCATTGTAATGAATTAGATTGTAAAAATGTTTTTTCTAAAAGTCCAATGACTAAACCAAGAAAAATTCTTTTTCAACCTAAATTTTCAACATCTTTTCCAAAGAAATATATAAATAATGATGTTTTAAATATTAAATCAAAAAAATTTAGTTATAATCAAACTCTTTATGAAGGGAAAATAAATAATACTGATCAATCACATAATAAATTTTTTCATAGAAAAAGTGTTCCTGTTATTAGAACAAGTATTATTTTTAAGGATAATAATCATTTTAAAAAATCAAATTTAACTTTGAGAAATATTGTTTGTGAAAATATTAAAATTTATCTTTTTTTTTGTTGTAATAATAAAAATTATGCTAATTATTTCAATGTGAAACATTCAAATTTACTTCAATATTATTATATTTATCTTATTCAAATTAATAGATATTTAAAAATTGTTCATGAATATGATTTTTTGAAAAAAGCTTTTTTAAATCATCATCAAATTAAGGGTTTATTGTTTTTAAGAAGAATTAATTTAACTGATAAAAGTGAAAGAGATAGTATTGCTGAAAATAAAAATAATATTGAAAATGAAGAAAATGTTGTTAATTATTTTAAAAATAAAATATCAATCAATGAACTTTCTAGATTTGATAAAATTATTTTAAATAATTTATCTCAAAATGTTAAGGATAAAATTGTATAAGATACAATAAAATAAATATAGTTTTTTTATTATAAATAAATATAAGGATATATGTTCGGTTTATGTGTTATTAAATTAAAATAAATTAAATTATTTTATATATTTTTTTCAAAAAAAATTTATAAAATTTATTTATTCTAAAAAAAATATTTATTGATTAAAATTAGTAATACTAATAACAGGGGTTCCATTTATTGAATTATTAGAATTAATAGTATTAAAAGTGTTAATTCTATTTAATTCATGATATGTTTTAATTATATTATTACATTCATTAATTATTTTTTTAATTTCATTCAGACTTTTGCAACAAAAAATATAAGAATTTCCAGTTCCAAAAATATTAAGAGCACTAACTTCACCAATTAAATTAATAGTTTCTAATTTAAAGCGATTGCAAGAAGAATATTTATTTATTCTAATTGAATAAACTTCATCAATAAATTTAATTTCTTTTTTTTTCTTTAATAAACCATTTTCTTGAAATATAATTAATCCTGAATTAAAATTTAACTGAATTATTATTTCATAAGATATTCTACTTAAAAGAAGTAAAATAATAAATAATATAAATATAATAAGACTAAAATCGTGTTTTTTTTTTTTTTTATTGTTATTATTAAAATTACTGAAAAAGAATATTAGAAATATAATAACTACAATAATAAGTCGAAAACATTTTCTAAATATATATTCAAATTTATATTCATTTTGCAATATTATTTTTTGATTTAAAGGAATATTTGGTTGTATAATATTAATTTTTTGAGGAATTGTTTGTTGAATTTGATTTTTATTTTCTAATGAAGAATTATCACTTATTATGTTATTTTGAATGTTTGGAATTATTATAGGTTGATATGAATATGTTTGTTTTGAATTTATTGTTTCAGGGATCATGTTATTTTTTTTTATGTAATTATGATTTTATATTAAGAAATTAGTTTTCAAGAAATTAAATTTCTTTTATTAATTGAAATAAAGATTTTAAAACTTAATAAATTACAATAAATTCTTTTAAAAAATAAAAAATATATTAAAAGAGATTAACCTATTTATTCAATTCTTTATAATTGATATTACGAATAGTTTCATTAATTTCTTCTTTATCTAATGATCCTCTGAAAATTTTAATGGTTTCTTTTAGATTATTCATTAATTGTGTGTTGTAGAAATCATCTTTTTGTGAATTTGAACTAAACATATGAACATTTTCCAAATTATTTGAATTATTACTACTCGAATTAAATCCTTCAATAGTATCATTTTCATTTAATAAATTATCCAATATAGAATAAAATTCGACTTCAGACATACACGAAGTATTTAAAGTTTCTATTATTGCTAATTTTAATTGATCTTTTTCATCCATTGTTTGAATTATTTTTTTTAGTTTATAAATAGTTATCTTTTGTTTTGTTATCTTTTAAGATAATGACTTAAATATAATAATCATGATAAAAAACGTATTATTACTTAATAGTTTAAATTAAAGTTTTAATAAAAATATTTTAATAAAACATAATTTAAATAGTATTTATTAAATTTAATATTCCTTTACATAATACTTATTTTTGATTTTACTAATTACATATTTTTTTTTATATTTAAAGAAAAAATAAATAAAATATAATGAAAATTATAAAAAAAATTTTTAAACAATGTGATTATTTCGGAGTTGGATTTAATTTTCATTATAAAGCTGTTGAAAAATATCATACACCTTTTGGAGGATTTATTTTTGTATTATTTATATTATTTGCTATCTGTTATTTTTTATATAATTTAATATCTTTTATTCAAAAAAAAGATTTAGATATTATTTATTATAAAACTCAATTACCTGTAACAGATAAAATTAATTTTTTAAATTATTCTTTAGTAAATGCTTTTAATATTCAATGTAACTCAAATAAAATAATTAGGGAAAAAGAATTAGAATTATTTGATTTTGAAGTAAATTATTTTATTTATAATCAAAATGAAGGAACATATATTAAAGAAAAAAAAACTTTAAATTATTCTTTATGTAATACTTCAAATTTTTTTAATAAATTTAATGATTCATTTCAAATAATTGGATTAAATCAAAAATATTGTTTAAACGATAATAATATAACAATTGAAGGAACATTATCCGATAAATTATTTAAATATATAGAAATAAATTTAAAAATGAAAATAGAAGATTATGAAACTTATAATAATTTTTTAAATGAAAATGATTGTTATTTCCAATTATATTATACAGATTATGGAATAAATATTAAAAATTATTCTTATCCTATTAATTCTTTTATAAGAGAATCTTATTTATATTTAAATGCAAAAAATTTAAATAATTTAGAATTATTATTTGGTGTTAAAGAATTTACTTCAAGTCATCAATTATTTTTTTTTAAAAAAATGACTGAATATTATATAAGTTATATAGGAGAAAACCATTTTAATATTTATAAAGGAAAAAAAAGATTTTTAAATAAATTAAAAGATTACAATATTTTAGCTAAAATAATAATAAAAGCAGAACCAAGTAAATATATTATTCAAAGACAATATCAAATGATTATTGAATTTATAGGAAATTTAGCTTCAATATTATCAAATGTTATTTTAATTTTAGTTATTATTGTTGGTAAAATAAATACTTTTTATTCATATCAATCACTTATGAAAAAATTATTTTTATTTAGAGATATTAGAAATTCAAAAAGTTTAAAATTATTATCTCAAATGACAAAAAAAATAAAAGATTGTGATTTTTCTTCTAGTTCAGATATTAAAATTTCACATACAATAAATAAAATAAATAATTATGTTTCTTCAAGACCAGCAAGTTCAAATTTTATGAAATTTTCTTTTTTAAGACTTAAAACACCAATAACTTCAAGAATTAAAAAAACAAATGAAAATTTACAATCAAATGAAAGTAGTTTAGATTCAATTAATGAAAATTTAGAAATAAATCAAAATAATAATTTAATTAAAATAAAAAGAGTAAAAGATGAAAATGAAAATGAAAATGATAATAATAATAATAATAATAATATTAATAATACTTACATTAATTCTACTAAAGTAAAAGAAAAAATAAAACATATCTCAAAGAAAATATTAATTAAATTTTCAGTTTTAGATATAATAATATTAAAAATATTTCCTTGTTTAGCAAATAAAGAATTAAGAATGAATCAATTATTATTTCAAAAAGGAAAATATGGAATTTATTATCAATTAGATATATTAAATTATATGAGAAATATGACAGCTTTAGATATTTTAATATATAGTTTATTAGAACCTTATCAAATGAAAATGTTAAAATTTGTTTCTAAACCTTCTATTAGTGTTGCTAATCAAATTAATACTATGCAACAATTTAAACAAGATTTTAATGTTGAAATTACTGAAGATGAAATAAGAGAATTACTTGAACAAGTTAAAATTATTGAACAAAAAAAAAATAATCGAACCAACGTAGAAAAAAAATTATGTGAAATTGTTAATATTGAATTAGAAAATTTACTTGTTCAATAATTATTGATTCTATTTTTTATTTTTATTTTATTTTTTTGGTGTTTGTAGTTTGTGTTAAATATGATTTTTGGTAATTTGTTTTTCGAAAAAAGATTCTTTCTATCTTTATATAAATATTAAAAATAATAATTTAAATTATTTCATTTGTTTAATATATTTAATTAAATATAATTTTATTAATTTTTTTTATTTATAATTAAATTATTATAATTATCCAAATTAAATATATATCTCATAATATTAATATTAAACATTTTTTCTTTAATCATATATCTATTTTTTAAATATAATATTGTTAATTAATTTCAATTTAATTCATATTTAAAATAGTTAATTTTAATTATCGAAAAAATAATAAGATTATTTTTTTGAGTTTTTATTTTTTTTGTTTCTTGATTTAACAGGTTCAAAAATAGAAGAATTATCATCATCAGAAAATTCTTCAATATCATCATTTTCATCTTCAATAATATTACCTTCATAATCTCTTTTAATATTATTATTTGAATTATTTTCATTATGACTTTTAGTAACTTTAATAGAAGTTTTAAAATGATCATTTAATTTTCTAGTAAAATAACTTTTTAAACTAGGATTAATTTTATTATAAATTTTTTGAGTATTTTCACTTTGTAAATCAAAAAGAGAATCTTTAAATTGCATTAAACTAACTTTATAAATAGTAAATATATTAATTATTTCATCAATACTTTCTTTTCCATTTTCATTTAATAAATTAATAATAATTTGAAATAAAAGAGGAGAAATTTCATTTTTAATAGAATTAATATTATAAAAAGGAAAAAGAGTTTTAATATCTTTAATTTGTCTTTTTGTTTTTCTCATTTTTGATATTTTACTATAAAATTCAGGAAATTTAGGATAAGAACAAAAAGAACTTGAATAATAACTTGGAATAATAACAGAATGAATTCCTTTATTTGGTAATAAATTCCATTCATTATTTCCTTTTATTCTTTTTTCTATTAAATCACTATATGATATATTTTCTGTTATTTCACATAATTTTTCTATATTTATTAATTTATTATTTTCCTTTGGAATTGTATTTGGAAAATTTTCATATATTAAATGTGGTATTAAATCAAAATCAATGAAAAATAAATCTAATTTCTGAGTAAAGTTTAATTTTATTAATTCACTTTTTGTTAATAATTTTTTAACAACATCAAAAGAACTATTTGATACAGTTTGATCTTTTTTAAAATTATTACAAT
>JAEEGL011840641.1_pt1 | contig 15141 bp, 26 predicted proteins | sample 9134231 | NCBI WGS metagenome assembly JAEEGL01 (sample SAMN16246548, study PRJNA631951) | gut metagenome | biome: gut microbiome; feature: rumen; material: fiber-attached | host: Bos | place: Iran: Karaj | collected 2018-10 | reverse complement strand
CGCACGGGCGAAATAATGACGGGCTACCCGCAGGGACAACCCGACCACGCGCTGGCGGCGACCCGATATGCGCTAGAGAAAATATGGCATAAGGCGGGCGCATAACTTACACAAAAACGGCTTTAATCTGACTATAAAAGCATGAGGATAAAAAACTATGTTTGATAAATTAAGGGGCTTTTTTATGAACATCTTAAACTATTTCCATACGTACAAAATCGAGGATTTGACCGGCGTCGAAACAAACATAACCGCCGAAATGTACAAGAAAATCACGCTATGGGCGGACATGATGAGCGGACACGCGCCGTGGAACGCAGAGGCGAAACCATGCGGAATATTGCCACAGATTGCGGGGCGATTGAATTATTTTGTTACGCGCGAAATCGGGCTCGAGGTAGAAAACGAAGCTATTAAAAAACCAATGGAGCACCTTAACAAAAACATAGACAAGGTGGTTGAATATATCGCATTATTGGGCGCAGGATTGCTCCGCCCTATTTACGCACAGAATAAGCTGCAATATGAAATTATACCGTTAGGAAATTATCTGCCGACACAGTACGACTTTGACGGCACATTGACCGGCGCAATTATTCTTAAACAGATTGTTACAACAAAAAAGAATTTTTTATTATGCGAAATTCACCAATACGACGGCGTAAACCATAACGTCGAATTAAAGCTATACGAAAACGAAAACGCGAACCTGCGACAAGTTCCGCTTTCTGTATGCGAGCAGACGCGAGATCTTACACCACAATACAGCTGGAATAATTGCGGCCGCCCTATGATTATTGAATACCGAAGCCACGCGACAAACAAAATCGACGGTTCAAACGTGCCGGTCGCTTTGATTGACGACGCGATAGACTTAATCGAAAAAGCCGATAAACAGTTTGAGCGCATGGATTGGGAGCAAGAGGGCGGCGAAAAGCGCGTATTTGCAGACCGCGACATGTTCACTACACGCACCAGCAGAAACGGCGAAAAAGACACCGTCGTGCTCGATAAAACATTAAATAAACTTATTCAGAAAATCGACGGCGACGGCAGCGCGAACGGCGAGAAAATACACGAATATTCTCCCGAACTACGCACCGAAGCGCAAAACGCATATTTACAGCAGGTTTTCAGACGCATAGAGCTGGCGCTTAATATCGGCAAGGGAACAGTTAGCGACGCTGAAGCCGTACAGCAGACCGCGACACAGTACAGCGGCGGCCGTCAAGAGCTATTCGCAATCGTAGACAAAATCGAGGACGAAATCGCGGCAAAGTATGAAACAACCGCCGAGGTTTTCGCATACATGGCGAGCGCCTACGGAATCAAGGGCGCACCGACCGCAACACCAAAGCCCGAGGATTTATACACAATCAAATGGAATGACGACCAAACACGCAAAGACATACAGCAGGCAAAGCAGACCGCCCTGCAGGAAATCAGCGCGGGCGTATTAAACAAGTGGGAATATAGGCGCGACTTCTACGGTGAGGACGAAGCGCAGGCAAAGGCGAACGTACCGCCCGACCCGATAGCACCGAGCCCGTTTGACTTAGCATAGGAGTGAAAAGACATGAGTACAAAGACAAAAAGAAAAGCAGTTGCGCGACACATGACCAACGAAGAAAAAAAAGCGGTTATCGCAGTAAAACAAGCGGTGAACGGCCAGCCTCTGCACAAACGTATTAAATACGCGTTCAAAATTATCTGCGCGAGGTGGTAACATGAAAAAAATTATTAAAATCTTTATTGACGAAAAAGAAGAGCATAATCCTACAAAAAAAGATGTTGTAGCATTACAGAATATTTTAAGGGGCGATATAACACAAATAAGCGAATCTGTTGAATTGTGTAAAAATTGCGAAAGCGACAAGGCGGGAAAAGAATACTGCGAAAGTTGCAAAAAGAATGATTTTAATTTATTTGCAATAAAAGAGGACTAGAGGGTTTTACATGCTATCACCGCGATATTTAGAGGGATTGTCGGACGAAATCGTCGAGATTTACGCGCAGCTTGAAGCGGATATATTGCAGGATATGGCGCGACGAATTGCGCGGCTCGGTAAGATTACGGAATCAACGAAATGGCAGGCGCAACTATTGGCAGAATCCGGCGCGCTACGTAAAGACATAAACAAACTGATAAAAAAATACGACAAGCCCGTCCGCGACGAAATCAAGGCAATTTATAACGACGCACTAATTAAAGCAGCTCGCGCCGATAACATGATTTTTAAGGACGCGCTGGGGCACGGCGTAAGTGATACAAACGCGCAGCTTATGCTTTCCAGCATACAGAAAACATATAGCGATTTATCACGGCTCACCATAAAAACCGCATACACGACAGAGCGTAAATTCGTAATGCAGGCGAACGCGGCATATATGCAGGTGGCAAGCGGGGCGTTTGATTATGACACGGCCATGAAAAATGCCTGCGACAATTTAGCAAAAGACGGCGTCACAATGGTGCAGTACAGAAACGGCACGCCCGTGAATTTGACGATTGAGAGCGCCGTCCGCATGAACATTTTAACGGGCGTAAATCAGACCGCGGCAAATATGACGCTTAATAATTGCGAAGAATTAGACTGCGACCTTGTAGAGGTTAGCGCACATATTGGAGCACGCCCGAGTCATGAGGAATGGCAAGGCCGCATTTTTTCATTAAGCGGGAAGAATCCGAAATATAGACCGTTCAGCGATTGCCGGCAGGGAGAGCCCGACGGAATCTGCGGCATAAATTGCCGTCATTCATTTTATCCGTATTTTGAGGGCATGGAGCGCCATTATACACAAGACGACCTCGACGAAATGAGCAAGCAGACCGTGGAATATAACGGGCAGAAAATGACACGCTACGAGGGCGAAGAAAAACTGCGCGGCATTGAACGAAACATACGCAAATACAAACGTCAAGCCTTAACGCAGGAAGCGGCTGGATTGGACGCAACAAAGGCGCGGCAGAAAATAGGCGAATGGCAAGCGGCCGCCCGAGATTTTACAAAGCAGACGCAAATAGAACGCGACAGCGCCCGCGAATTTATAGGCACAATAAACGGCAAGCAACCGACCGCGCTCAAACCGAAAAAGAATGTTACAATCACGCCCGAGAAAATAAAGGCAGATTATAACGACATTCTGAAAAAGTATAACGGTAATAAAAACACCGTTATTAAAAAGGCAACCCGCGCCGAGTTAAACACCGTAAAAGCGTATAATCAGATTATCAACGACGCCAAGAGTGAGGATTATATAAAGCTATTTAATGCGCAAACGGTAGACACAAACGCGCTGACAGAAACCCTGCAGAAAACAACAAACATAGAACAGCGCGACGCGTTCCGCACATGGACGGGTTCAGCATACCGGCCAATAAATGCGTATTACAGAACGGGCGCGCCGGTAGACGCAGGATATAAGCATACGGGCGAAGTTATACACGATTATCTTAATACCTGCAAATATCCCGAAATGTACGTCAGACGCGGCGCGGACTATGAATATATAACCAAGATCTTAGGCTCGGACGATTGGAAGAAGCACCCCGAAACATTACTACATACGCGCTTAACGGATAAGGGCTTTCTTGCAACAACGCCAGCAAAGACGGGCGGGTTTAGTGGCGAAGTAATGCTTTATTACAAAGTGCCCGATAAATCAAAGGGCGCATATATTGCGAGTTTATCGCACTACGGCCACGAGCAGGAAACCTTGTTTATAGACCATACAAGCGCGATAATAAAAGAAATCCGCGTGGAACGCCTTAGCGGTCATACACGCTATACATTATTTTTGGATATGGAGAAATAAAGAAAATGGCGGATAGATTTACATACACAGCAGAGGACGCGGCAGGCTGTATATTACAGCGCCCGAATTATGAGCAATGCAAAGATTGCGTTTATAATTATGACGATGAGCCTTTCCATTGTTTGATACATGAAGAATTCAAACCGGCCGCGATAATTTACGACGGGAAGAAATGCACAGACAAGCGCACCGAATAAAAGCCCGCGTTTGCCCCTAGGATTGAACGTGTGCGACTTTCCCGCCCTAACTTGTAAAATTACACCATTAACACAAAATCGGCGCATTGTGCGCAAGATAGCCCCGCAAATAAAGCGGGGTTTTTTATTGCCCGAAATTACATAAAACCGCCCCGAAAATGACTATAAAAGCATGAGCAGAGTTATTGACGACACAACATACGCCGAAATCGTCAAGATTTTAGCGCAAGACCCGAAAGTCGCAGCATTTCAAAAGCTGATACTTTCCCCAAAGTTGGAAGCGACCGACGAACCCGCGGCCGCTGATAGCACAGAAACAAAACGCGAGGTAAAAGAAAAATGAGTTATGGACGAGTAACACCGCGCGCCCGAGTAGGTACAACGGGCATTAGCGTGGAAACGGCAATCGCAGCACATGAGGGGTGCTGGATAAGCCCGCCCGACAGAGTAGCGGCCGTTACTATTGCGGTACACATTCCACCCGAAGAAAGCGCGAGCTTTGTCATTGAAACCAGCTGCAACCGAACCGAAACAATCGGAGAGGACGGCACGGGCGGTTATTGGGATAATCCGTTCGGTGATGATGTAATATGCACAGAAAACACGGTTGTCATGATTGCGAACGCAGTAACGGGAATCCGCGTGCGCTGTATTTCAGCGGATACTAAAATCAATGTATGTTTTGTGGGGTAAATTATGGCTACATATTACGGGCTTATAATTCCCAAGATTTACAACGGCGGCACGTATCTACAAAGCATGATACAGACACAGACAAGCCAAGTGTCAGAGGGAATAAACGAAATCACCGCGACCATGACAAACGGCCACACGGAAAAATACTATGTCAAAAATGGAGCAAGGGGCGAACAAGGCGACGCAGGAGCAACAACAGAAACCGCGGGGCTTTTTGGCTTTCATATCGACACCAGCAACGGCAATTTATATTTGTCATACGCAGGCGATACCGCGCCGGACATAGAAATAAATAACGACGGCGAATTGATATACACGTATTAAAAGGAGTTAGAAAAATGGGAAGTGTAAACTTAGGACAAGTCGCAGCATACATACAAAGCGTATCTGCGGAATCATTACCCGACGGCGCAGCGCCAATAGTCCGCAATGAGGGAACAAAATCAAACGCACAATTTGTGTTTGGCATTCCAGCAATCGAAACAGCTCTGCACAGAATACCGCGCAAGACACCGAAAGACTTAACGTCATACATTACCGATGGCACATTTTGGAAGCGTTTAGCAGGAACGGACGGGTTCGCATTATTTGAGGATATACACGTCGGTGATTATATCCACATGAGCCGCGCAATTAGCGCATACGAAAGAACCGGCTCTTATCAAGAAACGGGCTCGGAATATGTAACAATCGCGGATCTTGACGGCGCAATGGGGCGCGGCGATAGCGACCCGATAAACTACCACCACGCAATAATGGTGGCCGGAAAAGGCACAGACCCGACCGAAAAACAGCACTTCGGACGAAGTCGCATGAACAGCAGCAACAGCACAACGGGCGGTTATAAATCAAGCGAAATGAACACTACAACAATCGGCGCGGTTGCAAATTCGGGAAGCACAGCGGCAACAGCAAGCATAAATCAGCAGTTATACGCCGAATTCGGAGCGCACCTTAAAACAGTCCGCGAATTGATAAGTAAATCAATCAATGCGTCGGGCTATAATCGTTTTGGAAGCGCCGGCGGCTGTTCTAACGATTGGGAGTGGGCAAGCGTACAAGCTATTTTAATGAGCGAGGTCGAAGTCTACGGTTCTACAGTTTGGAGCAGTAGCGGATATGATACGGGCACAGCATGCAAGCCTTTAGCATTATTTCAGCATAGCGAAATAGCGCGCAATAATCGAAGCGCGTATTATTGGCTGAAAGACGTTGCGAGTGCGGCTCTTTTCTGCCGTGCCGACTACTATGGCAATGCCGGCTACGACGGCGCGAGCTATGCGTACTGTTATGTTCGTCCCCGCTTCATAATCGCGTAACCTGCAATCCCCGCCCCGTGCGGGCGGAGTTGCAGGGGGAGCAGAATATTATAATTTAATGTATAAGGACTATAAAAATGAGCGTATTAAAGAACTTGCAGGAATTAAGCGACCTAGAATTTTATAAAGCCGCCGAAAGATTGCAAGACGATATAACGGACTTCTGCCTGCGCGACTTTGGACTTAAAAAGAGCAAGCGCACAGTTAAGCAGGTAATTAAAAACATCGAGGAAGCCGACCAAAAAACGATTGATGATATTTTTGAAAAATACGGTAAAAAACCGAATAAACAGTTTGAGAGCGGATACCCCGAGTGGTTTATAGAGAACCGAAAAAGAAAACTAATAAAGTTTACCGATACGCTTATAGAAAACATAATCGCGGCTAATTTGATATATGCAATTAGCCTGCCCGAGTGCGACCAGCGGCGCATATTGCAAAATAAAGCTATAGGCGTTTGCGGGAACTTATACAGAGAATTACAGTATTTGAAACGCCACCTGCCTATAAATCTTAATTGGATAGCGGGCACAATCGCACTAATAAAGCGCGAGGAATTATTATTAAAAGGCTGGCGAAGAAGCGACAACAAGACGCGAAAGAAAATTATAGAATCAGCGGGTAAAGTTTAATTTTGCGAGTGCGGCTAATTTCTGCAATGCCAACAACAATGGCAATGCCAACTACAACAACGCGAGCAATGCGAACAATTATGTTCGTCCCCGATTGATATGGCGTACAAAGTATTTATAGACAAGTGCGTTCTGTGAAGGAAACTTTATCCCGAGCGAAAGCCGAATAAGGCGGGTGACGCGGTTAGTTACGACTAGAACCGCTGCAAGCGCCCGCCCCCATTTTTGAGGATTTGAGATGTACGAGATTTTAACGGATTTGAATATTTTACATGAGGCGTATACACAATGCAAAAAGGGCGTGGAGTGGAAAGAGAGCGTCCAGCGATACGGCATGTATGAATTATTAAACATTGCAGAATTGAGCGAAAGCCTTAAAAATCACACCTACAGACAAAAGCCATTTTATGAATTCGACATAAACGAGCGCGGAAAGAAACGACATATTAAAAGCCTGCATATAAGCGACAGAGTATTACAGCGCGCGCTTTGCGATTATGTTCTAACACCGGCCACAAAGAAATATTTAATTTATGACAACGGCGCAAGCGTAAAAGGCAAAGGGATAGAATTCACACGCCAGCGCCTGCAAATGCACCTAGAAAAATACTACAGAAAATACGGGCGCGACGGTTATATTTTACAAATAGACTTTTCAAAATATTTCGACAATATAAACCATGACGAAGTAATACGAATATTCAAGAAGCGAATCCCCGACGCCGAAACAATGAAATTATTTAAGGATTTAATAGCGACCTTTGGCGACGGTAAAGGCGTCGGGATAGGTTCGCAAATATCGCAAATTATCGGAATTTATTACCCTACCGAAATAGACAATTACTGCAAGATTGTAAAAGCCTGCAAGTTTTACGGGCGATACATGGACGACACATATATTATACACCCCGACAAAGAATTTCTAAAAAGCCTATTAAAAGACATAGAGAAAATCTGCGACCGTTTAGGAATTGTAATAAACAAAAAGAAAACACAGATTATAAAATTATCGCAGGGGTTCACGTTTCTTAAAATACGCTATTTCTACGGTGAGCACGGAAAAATAATTAAAATCCCCTGCCGGAAAAGCATAACACGCGAACGCCGAAAATTAAAAAAGCTGTATAAGTGTATGATTGCGGGGCGCATAACACCCGAGGAAATCCGCGAGCAATACAAGAGCTGGCGCGGGAATTTGATTAAATACAACGCATATAAAAGCGTTCGCAATACGGACGCATTATATAAATCATTATATGGGGGTTACCTATGGGAAAGAAGAAAGAAGCGGAAATCAACCGTGACGCAATCGAAAGCGAGATAAGAGAGCTCGTTAGTAAACTTGACGCACCAACAAGCGACGTGGGCGATTGGAAAATCGTCAAGATTTACGAAGCGCGCCTGCACAATCTGCCCGACCCGTACGACTATGAGGAATTGGCAAGGGAACGGCAGGCAATACGCGACAGAATCAACGAGTTGCAGCAGCTACTCGAGGGGGCGGAATAATGCAGGCGGGGCTTATTTTATCGCAACAAGATATTAAAAAGATTATCGCCGAGCACTTCCACGTGAGCGAGGATAAAGTCATAGCTTCTAAATATTCGTTTATTGTCGTACAAGAGCCGGACAAACCGACAGAAAAAACAGAATAGGAGAAATTAAGAGAAAATAGGGGAAAATTTCCCCTATTTTTTTTTATTTACGACATACACAAAAAGCGCCCCGAAATGACTATAAAAGCAGAGGAACGGAAAGAATGAACGTATACACAGCTATTAGTCTAGGTTTAGCAATCGCGGGTTTTATGGGGGGCGTAATTGTGAAAGTTGCGGATTTATCGAATAAATACGGACGCTTACAAGAAAAAGTCAAACTCAACGAAGAACGCGACGCAGAGGAACGTAACAAGGCGGGGGCAAAATTCGCGGAGCTATACAACCGCATGAGCACTAACGAGGGAACAATTAACGCGCTACAGACTAGCGTCGCCAATTTGACGGCCACATGTAACCGCATAGAAACAAAGCTCGATAGAATCATAGAACGCGAGGTCAAATAATGCAGGTAATACATGATTTTTTAACAGTAAACGAATACAGCAGACCGGCACGGAAATTACAAAAGGTATTAGCAATCGTTATACATTGGACGGCAAACCCGAGTGCAAACGCAAAGGAAAACCGTGATTTTTTTGAGAATAAAAAAGCAGGTACGGGCGGTTATGCAAGCGCCCATTATATTATTGACCAAAACGGAATTATTGTGGCCGCAATTCCCGAAAATGAAATAGCCTATCATTGCGGCAGTAGTCAAAAAGACCCAGCAAGCGGGAAAGTATACACCGATGAAGCACGGCGTAGGTTTGGCAATTATGCGAGCGAAAAATCAAGTCCGAATCTTTGCACATTGGGCGTGGAATTATGCCCGACAAACGCGCGCGGGGATTTTAGCGACGCGACAATAAATACAGCTATTGAATTGTGCGCGGACATCTGCAAGCGCTACGGGTTGACCGAGGAAGCAATAACAACACATCACAATATAGTGGGCTGGAAAGACTGCCCGAAATTATGGACGGAAAAACCGCAATTATTAGGCGCGTTCAAAGCGAGCGTGGCGGACAAAATAAAGAGGGGCTAAAAATGGCAGAGGAAAAAACAGAAGAAAAGAAGCTGACCGCAAAGACCGTCAGCAAGGTTTTTAAATTTATCGCAACCGGCGGGCTCGTAGCCTGCGCGGTTATGAAATGGGCGGGCGTATTACCAAACGCAACCGCGGGGGAGATCTGCTTAATATGGGCGACCGTTTACGGATTGGGAGCGGGAACAATCGACTTAAATATTATGTTCGACAAATTCACGGGGACAAAATGAGATACACCTGCAAATATTGCAAGCAGCAATATTATATATGGAGAATGAAAACAAAGGATATTTGTATTGATTGTTTTAGGAGAATAGCGAAATGACGGCTTTAATAATTATGGGCGCAGTAACTGCGGTTATGGCGGTTTTTGGAATCGGCGCGGCGTATATTGCCTATGAAAATAAAAAAGCAAAAAACGAAGCGGTGCTGGAACTAAGGGAGATTAAAGAAAATGCGCAGAAACAAGCAGACGCAATCACAGAGGCAGAAAAGGACAAGAGCGAAGTGCGCACGGGCGACCATGCTCGCGATTTGCATACTATGGCTGACAAGTTGCATAAGTACGCGAACAACGGGAAATAACGCAAGTCCGAAATATTACCCGCCCGACCCATACGACGAAACGGGCGCGCTTGTTTGGGAATACGACGCAGAGCGCGACGTGGTAATAGTTCCGTATTGGTATTGGGAAAAAGTATTTGACTACATAGCGAACACGCAAGCCCAGCAAGAAAAATAAAAAAACAACTTACACGAAACGGGCTTTAATATGACTATAAAGGCAGGAGGAAACCAACGTGAAAACATGGGGAATCATCGGCGCGCTGTTTTTTGTAGCAGCGGTCACAATCGGTTATTTCTGCAAGTTTGACGGCGCGGTTATCGTCGAAATCGGCGCGGCAGCGTTCGGACTTTGTAGCCTTATTATTGGCGCAATCAAGAGCGGAAAAACCAAAAACGTGAAAACATGGAAAACCGTTTTAATTATTTGCTTTGCAGTAATTGGCGGCGTTTTGTGTTGTATCGGCGGATTAAGTCAGAATATTTTTGAAGCATTAGCAGGCGCAGCACTTGCTTTATTGGCTGTAATTTTTGGCATAATTTTCGCAAAAACAAAATAATTAAAAATAATAAGCTCCGCGGGCGGTAATCGCACCTACTACCCGCGGGGCGTTCATTGCAAACATCGCGCAGATTGGCGCGTTAAAAATAAATCTAACCTACGGCCACGGCGGTGGCGTAATAAATTACGCGTAAGGGGACAAAATGAAAAGAGAAGAACTGACAGCAGCAGGGTTGACCGAGGAACAAATTAACACGGTCATGAAACTTAACGGCGACGACATCAACCGCGAGAAATCAAAATATAGCGATTATGACGACGTAAAAAAGCAGCTTGAAAAGGCAAACGCAACCATTGACGGCATGAAAGACTATGAGGAAGTAAAAGCCAAAGTTACACAATACCAGCAGGAAGCGGAAACCGCAAAAAAGGAAGCGGCTGCAAAGGTTCAGCAGTTAGAACTGCAACAGAAGATTAGAGATTTTACAGCTCCAAAAAAGTTTGTAAATGACCTAACACGCGACGCAATCAACGCCCAGCTTGAAAAGGCATTGAACGACGACGCAAACAAAGGCAAGTCGCTCGACGATTTGCTTAAAGCACTGACCGACGGAAAAGCCGACATTTTCAGAAATGACGACACACCGACACCGCCGACAGTTACACAAATGGCAGCCGCCGGAGCGACACCACCAACACCGCCAAGCGCGGGCGTTGCAAACGCACCAAAAGCGAGCTGGAACAGATTTAAGATTTAAGGAGATTAGACATTATGGTTAATACAATGAATTATGCAGAGCAGTGGTCAGACGAACTCCTGCAGATTATCGACGACGGGACATATTCAAGCCCGTTCTTGACACCAGCCGAGCGCGTGAAATGGCTCGGAGCTAAGACATTCCACTTCACACGCATGGACGTTAGTGGATTTAAGAATCATTCACGCGACGGCGGATACAACCGCGGAAACGTAATCGAAGAAGATAAGGAATTCACCCTCGAGCACGACCGCGATGTTGAATTCTTCATCGACGCAGCTGACGTGGACGAAACAAAGCAGACCGCGAACATTCAGAATGTATCGCGCGTATTTACACAGAAACACAGTGCGCCGGAAACCGACGCCCGCTTCTTTGAGCGCGTAGCAAAGGCCGCAATTGCTGACGGTTTCTATGAAACAATGAGCGGATTTACAAGCGCCAATACATACGGCCGCCTTGTAAAAATGTTTCAGCGTAAAGAGCTCAAGAAATACCGCGCAATGGGCGGATTGATTGCTTATGTATCGGGCGAAGTAATGGATTGTTTGGAAACATCAACAGAAATTACAAAGACCCTTGATATTAAGACTGTATCAATCAACGAGAAGCAGGGAATCGAAACACGTATCGCAACAATCAACGGCGTTACAATTATCGAAGTTGTAGACGATACACGCTTTAATACATCATTCGACTATAGCGACGGTTTCGTTGGAAACGGCTCAAAAATCAATGTATGTATTGCACACCCTAGCATGGTCAAGACCGTTAACAAAATTTCGTCAATCAAATTTTGGGCTAATGGTACACACACAGAGGGCGACGGAGATCTTTACCAGCGCCGCGAATATTGGGACACATTCGTCTTCCCTAACGGCTTAGACGGTAAATGCGACGCCGTATACGTAAATATTGAGTCAAACGACCCAAGCGTTGCAAACTATCCAAAAAATACATACACAGTAGCAGGTCAGAAGCTTAAAACAACCGGCACAGATGTAGCAATTAGCGCAGGCGGCACCGGCGGCGTTGATTATACAATCGCATTGAGCGGAAAGCCTGCAGCAGTTAGCGCAGAAGCAGTCGCAGCAATCGGCTGGGACGAAAACGTTAAAAATGCAGACGTATTCTGTGTAGAAATTGCCGACAACGTAACACACTACGGACGCGGCGAAAGCAAGGTTACAAGCGGCATGTCTGAAATCACAGATAATGACGTAGTAACAATCGGCGGCACACGCTACCTCGTCCTTGCAAAGGGATTGAAAGCCGACAAGTCAATCGACGGCGGCGCATATTTCAGCGTAGGAACAGCAGCCGGAACTGTAAGCAAGTCTTACATTATCGACGCAAGCGGCGTAGTTTTGGCATAGCGTAAGGACGGCAGAACATGGCACTTTTTGACAATGTAACATATACATACTACACGGGAACGTTAGGACGCACGAAAGTGCCAAGCGAAGCCGTCTTTAATGAGTACAAGCTGGAAAATGAGCTATATATCAAGCGGCTTATAGGCGACGGTTTAATTATCGAACGCGAGGCCGGCGGATATGACAACGCGTGCTGCATGATGATTGAAGAAGACTATTGTGCAGCACAGGCAGAGAGCGGAGCGGACGACGTGCAGACATCGGAAAGCATAGGCGGTTACAGCTACAGCGTGAGCGCCAAAGCGTCAGAAATTGCGATAGAAAAAAACGCATTGAGTAAAGACGAGAAAAAATATAAATGGCTTTCCCTTTTCTGCGAAGTAACAAACGGCAGGCGGTAGAATGATAAAGAGCGACTTACTTATACATTCTGTACGCGTATTGAGCCAAAGCGGAATTGACCGCGACGGCAACAAGACGACGACCGAAACCGTAATAAATCACGTCCGCGTGGAGTATTACAACGCAGTGACACAGGGCACGGCGGGGGCGCAGGCAGCGGACACAATGACGTTATTTTTAGATCCGGCAAGGGCGGAATATCAGACAACGACAGGCGAAAGCGCAGCGGCGGTTATACCAGCCGAGGGCGACGCGGTAGTTTTTGAGGGGAAGCAATACGAGGTCAAAAAGGTAACGCCACGGAGCACGCAAAAAAGCGCGGTAATACATCATTACGAGGTGGATTTAACATAATGGCAGGATTGACGTTTAACGCGAAAACGGTATTAAACGAGGCGGAAATCAAAGCGAAAACAGCCGGCGAAATAAAGCGTTTACAAGCACCGCTTGACGCTATGGTGCTGGCGGATAGTAACTATTTCTGCCCGATTAAAACGGGAACGTTGCAGAAATCGGCCATAATAAATACACAGATAGGCAGCGGCGAAGTCAAGTGGGTAACACCATACGCACGCAAGCAATACTATGAATATTCAAAGCCGGCATACCAGCCGAACCCAAACGCCTGCGGGCGGTGGTTTGAAGCGGCAAAAGCGCGCTGGCTTGATAAATGGGTAAGGTTCATAAATGAGCAGCTTAAACGTAGCTAATATTATAAATACATGGGTAGAAACAGAATTGTCCCTGCCCTTTACAATTTATAACGACGTAATACCCGAGAGCACCGGGGACGCGGCGTGTTTGAGGCACGACCCAGCACCGGCAGCAGAAAGGCGCTACACGGACGGCACGCGGCTGCTTAAATGGAATCTGACTTATTATATACGCTGCAAGAACCGAACGAACGCGAGGGACTACGCGTATAACATCACAGAGAAGCTGGACGGCGCGGAAATCACCGACCAAGCAAGCGGGGTCAAGATTGAGTGCGAGGCGCAGACGCTCCCGCAGTTTATCAGTCTTGACGATAAGCAAAACACAATCTACAGCGCGGCCGTTACGGTAACGTATTTAGAGCCGGGCGAGGGAGAATAAGACTATGAGCGATTTAGTTAAAAAGACAAAGGTTGTACCATTCATCAACGGCGGAACATCGGAGCTGCCAAGCTGGAAGCAGATTAAGAAAAGTACAACTTTCACACTTTCATTGAATCCACAGACAAAGACCTTTGATTTTATTTCATCGGAAAACCCCGAAGAAGAAATTGAAAGCTACCAGCCAAGCCTTGCGCAGTCAATCACCATGTTTAAAGGGGAAGACGACTACCAAGAGTTTTTTGACATGATTTTTGAACGCCCTACAGGCGAAAGCGCACACCGCGAAATCTTGCTGGCGTTCTACATGGAATCATACAGCACAACAGGCGAAACCCCGGTAACATACTATAAGGCATGGCGCGTTGATAGTTTGGTAAAACTTAACAACATGGACACCGTAAACGAATCTATCGACGTAGATTTGAGCCTTAACGTAATTACAAAGGGCGCTGTGACAGTATCAAGCGGCACACCTACGTGGGTGGCTGGTACATGGAACGGCGGCACATTTACACCAGCGGCTTAGTTTAATGATTGATTTATTGAAAGCGAAGCTCCCGCAGGCCGTACAGGTTGGCGGGGGCTATTTTAAAATACACACAGATTTTCGCTATTTTTTAATCTTACAGGAAAAGCTGGAAGACAAAACAACGCCGATAAACGGCTTTGATTTTATGTACATCGGGGAAGTACCACCGAGCAGGCTTGAGGGAATCCGGGCTTTAATTGAGTTTATGAACCCGAAAAGCGAGCTGCCGAGGCGGACGGGCGACGAGATCAGCGAGGCCGTTTTAGATTATCACATAGACGCGGACTACATCTACGCGGCGTTTATGGAGCAATACGGCATTGATTTAAGCGAAGCGCCGTTACATTGGTACAAGTTCCAATCATTGCTTAGAGGGCTGCACGATACGAAATTAAATACGATTATCGGGTACAGATTGTGGCGGAATGAAACGGGCAAAAACGACAGATACACGAAAAGCCAAGAGAAGCTGAAAGAGGCGTGGCGACTACCACAGAAAGAAGACGAAGAAGCGGACGAAGCGCTTAAAGCGTTCGAGGCACAATTAAAGAGGTAAACAATGGCAGACGGCGAAGTTAAAATAGACACCAAACTAGACACCAGCGG
>JAEEGL010823704.1_pt1 | contig 15141 bp, 7 predicted proteins | sample 9134231 | NCBI WGS metagenome assembly JAEEGL01 (sample SAMN16246548, study PRJNA631951) | gut metagenome | biome: gut microbiome; feature: rumen; material: fiber-attached | host: Bos | place: Iran: Karaj | collected 2018-10 | reverse complement strand
TCGAGCATGTAAAAATCAATCTTTTCGATGAATCCGTTGGTCTCAAAGATCGAGATGAATTCTCCGGGCGGGATGATCTCCCCGAGCCCCTGTTTCCAGCGTACCAGTGCTTCCGCCGCAATGATATGGTTGTTCTTCATATCCCATTTCGGCTGCAGGTACGGTACGAATTCTCCCGCGATCAATGCCATTTCCATCTTGGATTCGATGAACTCTCTCCGTCTGGTCTCCTCCATCAGACTGTCTTCGTAAGTAACCACGAGATCCTTTGTCTGCGGGATAACGGATTTTCTGGCAAGATTGGCTTTATCGATCATGGCCGCGACATTTTCCTTGCGGTCCGTCACCTCATAGAAGCCGCTCTTGATCTTGATCGGATAGTTGATCATCTCTTCCGAAGCCGCCTTGGAAACGCGCTCCTCGAGATGTTTCACACGTTCGATGATCCTTCCGTCATCAACAAGCAACGCAACGAAACGGTCCGCGCCGATCCTTGCGTATCCTTCCCGGACGCTTAAGTCTTTCTCCACGTTTTTGACCATGAGCCTGAGCAGTTCGTCCGCCTTCATGTGTCCGTAGGACTCGTTTAAGTAGCGGAAATTCTGGATATCGAAACTGATCACGCAATAAGCGTAATCCGCATAATCTTTAAGCAGTTTTTGCGCCTGCGCAAGGAAATAGCGTTCATTCGGCGCCTGCGTTAAGCTGTCCTCAAATGCCAGTTTTAACATTTCGCGCTGCTCGCTCATGACGAACTTGAAAATGATAAAGCAGAGCAGGAGCATCAGAAGGATCACGAGCGCCATGGAAATCGTTGACTCCACCTTGATCCCTTTGACAAGCGCCGCCACGTCACTCTCTTTGACGACATTCACATAGGTCCAGCCTCGCGGCTCGCTTAAAGGAGCAAAAAAGATCTTCCAGTCATCCGACTTGGCATGGAACGTCAGAACGGAAGTCGTCCCCTGCGCGAATGCCTTGCGCAGCTGTTCCTCCATCAGATCCCTGTTTTCTTCCTCCGAGAGTTCTTTCAATACATCCGTATAAAAATCATCATTCTGCAGCACGAACATGACATCCGAATTGCCTGTTGCCATGATCGTTCCTTTTTCATTGATGACATAGGATCTGGAGATCTGGGAATAGGTGTCCGTTTCGGTTCCGTGCAGAAGCTGTGTCGTGGAATTTAAACCGAACAGATAACCCTGTACGATCCCTTTGTGCACGACCGGCATCATGATACAGTAGGATGCCATGCCGTCGCCGAAGTCAAAATAGGTTTTTGCAACAGTCGCAGATCCGTCCTCCGCGCTCTGATCGATCAGTTTCTCAAGACCGGACATCGTGGAATAACGCTCCGAGGAATAGGTGGTCCCGTCCCGCATGATCAGTACGACCCTGTCAAGTCCGGACTTGTTGCGCACACCTAAGAGCAGCTTGTAGATCTGCAGTTCGTCCATGTCATAGTTTTCATTCTGCTGCAACTGTTCTGCCGTGGAACGGATGACCTGGATATCCGCGTTTAAGTTCGAAGAAACCAGTTCCGCATCCAGTCCCGTCTGTCCCGTGATGGAAGAATCCACGAAACCGCGGTAGGTACTGATCAGTCTGTAAACATGGGTCGCTTCCAGCGCCAGACAGATCATCAGCAGAAACAGGCTTCCCACCAGAAGAAGCGTCGTATTCTTATTCCATTGCAGATTGTAGTCACGCTTTCGTTCTTTTTTGCGCATTGGCTTGTTCTCCGTCCTGCCCGTTTCCGGGGACAGGTACTCAAAAGATTATCTGAAATAGCTGACGCCGGATTCAAAGATCTTCATATCCTGTTCGCCGTAAATATTGACGGCAACCCCTTTTCCGATCCTCTCGCAGTGCCCCATCTTTCCGAGCACGCGGCCGTCCGGGGAAGTAATGCCTTCGATCGCCATATAGGAACCGTTCACATTCCACTCTCCGTCCATGGAACAGTTGCCTTCAGGGTCCACATACTGTGTGGCGATCTGCCCGTTTTCGGCCAGTTTTTTAAGCCATCCTTCATCTGCCACAAAGCGGCCCTCCCCGTGGGAAGCGGGAATGACATAGGTCTTGCCGCATTCGGCTTTCTTCAGCCAGGGCGACAGGTTGGAAACCACTTTGGTATAGACCATTCTGGATATATGTCTGTCGATCGTATTAAACGTTAATGTCGGAGAATTTTCATCCTGCCCCGTGATCTTTCCGTGTGGCACAAGCCCTAACTTGATCAGGGCCTGGAATCCGTTGCAGATCCCGAGGATCAGGCCGTCTCTTGCAAGCAGTCCCATGACCGCTTCTTTGAGTTTCTCATTCCGGTAAGCCGTTGCAAAGAATTTTGCAGAACCGTCCGGTTCATCACCTGCGGAGAAACCGCCCGGGAACATGACGATCTGTGCCTCGTCCATCTCTTTTTTGTAACGCTCCACGGATTCTCTGATATCTTCCGCATTCCGGTTCGTAAAGACCACGGTCGAAACATCTGCGCCCGCTCTCTCAAAAGCTTTTTTACTGTCATATTCGCAGTTCGTGCCGGGGAAAACGGGAATGAACACTTTCGGTCTAGCTACCTTGTTTTTGCAGACATAAATGTCCTTTGCATAAAAAGGTTCCGCGCTGACTGCTCCCGATCCGTTTTTGACGGAGGGGAAGACTTTTTCAAGCGGCGCTTTCCAGGCATCGAGTGCCTCTGTAAGCGGCAGCTTCATATCCCGGTATATAAAGACGGGATCCGCCTCGATCGTTGCGATCACTTCATACGGGATCGACAGTTTCGAAAGATTTTCCTCTGCCACCTCCGCAAGGATCGATCCCGGCAGGGGCAGGAACAGATCCTGCTCACTGATGCCTTCTTCAACCGCAAGACCGAAACCGTTTCCGAATGCCATTTTGCTGAGCGCCGGCACGATCCCGTCCGTTCCGACTGCATATGCGCTTTCAAACAGGCCTTTTCCTGCATCCGCATGGAATTTCTCATAAAGCGCAGCGATCTTTTCATATTCCGGAAGATCGTAATCGTCTCTTAAGGAGCGCATCAGAACGATCCTGTTTCCTGCTTTTTTGCACTCTCCCGTGAGCACATCGCCCTCTTTTGCCACATCCACCGCAAAGCTGACGAGTGTCGGCGGAACATCGATCTCGTTGAAGGTTCCGGACATGGAGTCCTTGCCGCCGATCGACGGAAGACCGAACCGGATCTGTGCCTCGAACGCGCCGAGAAGTGCCGCAAACGGCTGGCTCCAGCGCTTCGGATCCTCACTCATCCTGCGGAAATATTCCTGGAAAGTGAAGCGGATCTTTTTATGGTCGCCGCCCGTAGCAACGATCTTTGCAATAGATTCCAAAACCGCATAAGCCGCGCCGTGATACGGACTCCAGGAGGACAGATACGGATCAAAGCCGTAACTCATCATCGTCACGGTATCGCATTCCCCTTTCAGTACCGGAAGCTTTGCGACCATCGTCTGTGTCTCGGAAAGCTGGTACTTCCCGCCGTAAGGCATCAGCGTGGAAGCTGCGCCGATGGAAGAATCAAACATCTCCACAAGCCCTTTTTGCGAGCAGGCATTGAGATCCGAAAGAGATGCGATCCAGGCCTTCTTCAGATCCGCCGCATCAAGCGCATCCTGCACGTTTTTGACTTTTATCTGCCGGAAGAAATTCTTTGTTTCATCAGGGATGTCCACGCTGACATTGCATTCCTGATGCGCACCGTTGGTATTTAAGAACGCTCTGGAAAGATCCACGATCTTCTTGCCTCTCCACAGCATGGTAAGCCGCGGTGTTTCACTGACCGTAGCCACCTGCACCGCTTCAAGGTTTTCTTCTGCCGCATATCGTAAGAACGCATCCACGTCCTTTTTGTCGAGCACGACCGCCATACGCTCCTGGGACTCGGAGATCGCAAGTTCCGTCCCGTCAAGTCCTGCGTATTTCTTCGGCACCTTATCCAGATCGATCACAAGTCCGTCCGCAAGTTCCCCGATCGCCACCGACACGCCGCCGGCGCCGAAATCGTTGCATTTTCTGATCAGACGGGATACCTCGGCCCTTCTGAACAGGCGCTGCAGCTTACGTTCCGTAGGCGCATTTCCTTTCTGCACTTCCGCGCCGCAGGTTTCAATGGACTGCTCCGTATGCACCTTGGAAGATCCGGTTGCGCCGCCGCAGCCGTCACGTCCGGTCCTGCCGCCGAGCAGGATGATCACATTCCCGGGATCGGAAGTTAAGCGCATAACATTCTCTCTCGGAGAAGCGCCCATGACCGCGCCGATCTCCATACGTTTTGCCACATAATCCGGATGATAGATCTCTTTGACATAGCCGGTCGCAAGGCCGATCTGGTTTCCGTAGGAAGAATAGCCCGCAGCCGCGCCGCGCACCAGTTTCTTCTGCGGCAGTTTCCCTTTGAGGGTATCTTCCAAAGAGCCCGTAGGGTCTGCCGCGCCCGTGATCCGCATCGCCTGATATACATAGGATCTTCCGGAAAGCGGGTCCCTGATGGCGCCGCCCAGACAGGTTGCCGCGCCGCCGAAAGGTTCGATCTCCGTCGGATGGTTGTGTGTCTCATTCTTGAAACTGATCAGCCACTCCTGCGTCTTCCCGTCGATCTCAACGGGCACGACGATGGAGCAGGCATTGATCTCATCGGATTCTTCCTGATCGTTCAGCTTCCCTTCTTTTTTCAGTTTCCGCATCGCCATCAGCGCAAGATCCATGAGGCAGACGAACTTATCGTCCCTGCCCGCAAAGATCTCGTTATGTGTCTTTAAATACTTCTCATAGCTGTCTCGGATCGGCTTGCCGAAATACCCTTCATCAAACGTAACTTCCTTCAGTTCCGTTGAAAACGTCGTATGTCTGCAGTGATCGGACCAGTAGGTATCCAGCACCCGGATCTCCGTCATGGTCGGATCCCTGTGTTCTTCCTTCGAAAAATAGTTTCTGATATGCAGGAAATCCTGATAGGTCATCGCTAAATGAAGCGACTCATAGCAGGCTTTAAACGCCGCATCATCCATGGTAAGAAAGCCTGCAAGAACAGGCACGTCGTCAGGCTCTTCAAAATCCTGCAGAAGTGTTTCCGGCTTCTTCGCCGCGGTCTCCCTTGAGTCCACGGGGTTGATGCAGTAGTTTTTGATCTTGGAAAACTCCTCATCCGTGATCTTTCCGCTGAAGCAATAGGTCAGGGCCGTCTTGATCACGGGATCCTCATTCTCGTTTAAGAACCGCACGCACTGCATCGCGGAATCGGCCCGCTGGTCAAACTGCCCGGGCAGGTATTCCACGGAAAAAACAAGATCCGTATCTTCCCTTGCAAAATCCTCTTCATACAGAATGTCCACCGGCGGTTCCGAAAATACGCAGGTACATGCCAGCCGAAAAACTTCATCGGAGATATTCTCCACATCATAGCGGATCAGTTCCCGGACCTTTGTGATCCCCGTGATCCCTAAATAGGATCTGATCTCTTCCGCAAGTCCTGCTGCTTTTTGTGAAAATGCTTCTTTCTTTTCGACATAAATCCGTCTTACCACTGCTATGCTCCTCTTTGTTCCGATTTTTTCACGGCCCTGATGGCCTCATTCAGATCCGATACCCCGATCAGGTTCATTTTGGTATCGATCTGTTGTTTCTCCAATGCGCTCTTTGGCAGAATACAGGTGGAAAATCCCATCTTCTCCGCTTCTTTGATCCGCTGGGCGGCAAAAGAAACGGAACGGACTTCCCCGCTCAGGCCCACTTCTCCGAATACGACAACCGATTCGTCGATGGGCATATTTTCATAACTGGATACCACACACAGGCAGACACCGAGATCCACTGCAGGCTCCTGCAGTTTCAGCCCGCCTGCCACATTGACATAGGCATCGCAGTCGCCGCTCTTGATCCCGATCCGCTTTTCCAGAACCGCCATCAGCAGATTGACGCGGTTATAATCCACACCCGTTGCCTGACGTCTCGGCATTCCGAAACTCGTCCGGCACACCAGTGCCTGGATCTCGATCAGAAGCGGCCTCGTTCCTTCCATCGTGCAGACGACCACCGAGCCGGAAGCCCCCTTCGGTCTTCCGGAAAGCATATGCTCCGAAGGGTTCAAAACCTGTGTCAGCCCTTCGCGGCACATCTCAAAAACGCCGATCTCATTGGTGGAACCGAAACGGTTTTTGACACTTCTTAAGATCCGGTAAGCGTTATTCGAATCGCCCTCAAAATAGAGGACCGTATCCACCATATGTTCGAGAACCCGCGGTCCCGCAACGGTGCCTTCCTTGGTCACATGGCCGACGATGAAAACGGAAACCGGCAGGCTCTTTGTAAGCCTTAACAAAACGGCGCAGGCTTCCCGCACCTGGGACACGGATCCCGGCGCGGAAGAGATCTCTGACGCATACATCGTCTGGATACTGTCGATCACCACGATCTCCGGTTTCATTTTCACGATCGCGTTCTCGATATCCGTCAGATCCGTTTCGCAATACAGGGACAAAGCGTCTGAAAAATCACCCAGACGCATTGCTCTCATTTTGATCTGTTTTAAAGATTCCTCACCGGAGACATAGAGGATCCGGTGACCTTTGCCCGCAAGCTCTCTGCACATCTGCAAAAGCAGTGTGGATTTTCCGATCCCGGGATCGCCGCCGACAAGCACCATGGCACCCGGTACGACGCCGCCGCCAAGCACGCGGTCAAGTTCCGCGATGCCGGTTAAGACATGGTCTTCATCTTTCAGATCGATCTCGGACAGTTTTGCCGGGGCATGGTCCGTCTGAAAGATCCTGCCGGATGCAGCGGATCCTGCGCCCTTTTTCTTCACGACCGGCTCTTCCACCAGCGTGTTCCAGGCTTTGCAGGCCGGACACTGTCCCATCCATTTGGAAAACTCACCGCCGCACTCCGAGCAGAAGAACGCCGTGGTTTTTTCTTTAGCCATTCGCCTTCACGATCCTGATCTTTGTGGTCTTGCCGGGCTCTAAAGAAACGGACAGGCTCAGCTTTCCGCCGAGGTTCGTTTTCATTGTGCCGACACTGACACCGTTTTCAAAAACTTCGTAACCGGTATCTTCGATGAGGCCGACAGTGATCATCGTATCCTGCGTACCCGTTACGTCAAACTCCAGGCCGTCCGCTGTCTGGTCAAAATCACTGACATCGGTTCCCGGTTCCGATTCATAGACGAACATTTCGTCACGTTCCAGTTTGGTCAGCTCACAAAAAGTCTTCACCTTGTAGATGTTTCCGCCCAGGGAAAATCCGTCCAGTTTCGCTTTTTCCTTCCGGCCAAGATCGCCGAAATTCAGTTTGCCGCCCTTTGCGCTGATCAGTTCCTTCTCTGCCATGTTCTTCCTCCTCGAAATAATAAAGTCCCCTTTGATCGTTATTGTTTTTTCTTCTGTTTCAAAACCGTCAGTTCGATCCGCTCTTCTTTGCCTTTTGTAAGAAGCCTTGCTTCCACCTCATCGCCGTCCTTGATGGTCCCGGCAAGATACTCTTCTGCCAGAAGATCTTCCAGCGTAGTCTGGATCGCTCTCTTTAACGGCCTTGCGCCGAATTTCTTATCCGTTCCTTTTGCAACGATATATTTTTTGACGCCGGCCGTAACATGCAGGGTGATGTTCAGTTCCTCTTTGGTCCGCTTTGCAAGATCCTTGATCTGCAGCGTCACGATCTTGGAAAGATCGGTTTCGTTCAGTGCGCGGAAGACGATGATCTCATCGATCCTGTTGATGAATTCGGGCTTGAAGATCCGCTTCACCTCTTCCATGACACCGCGCTGCATGTATTCATGATCCGCTTCTTCGCTGTTATCGGCACCAAAGCCCAGCTTTTTGGGGTCCACGATCCGGTTTGCGCCGGCATTGCTCGTCATGATGATCACGGTGTTTTTGAAGCTGACGCTTCTGCCCATCGAATCGGTGATCCGGCCGTCATCCAGTACCTGCAGAAGGATATTGAAAACATCCGGGTGCGCTTTTTCGATCTCATCAAACAGCACGACCGAATACGGATTCCTGCGGACTTTTTCGGACAGCTGTCCGCCATCGCCAAAGCCGACATATCCCGGAGGCGAACCGATCATCTTGGAAACGGTGTGGGCTTCCATGTATTCAGACATATCCACGCGGATCAGTGCGTTTTCACTTCCAAACAGCACTTCCGACAAAGTCTTTGACAGTTCCGTCTTGCCGACACCGGTAGGCCCCAGGAAAAGGAATGAACCGATCGGCCTGTTCTTTTCCTTAAGTCCGACCCTGCCGCGCTTGATCGCTCTTGAGAGCGCGCTGACCGCTTCTTCCTGTCCGATCACGCGCTTCTTCAGTTCCTTTTCAAGGCGGACCAGTTTTGCGGATTCCGCTTCTTTGAGTTTGCTTACAGGGATCCTGGTCCACTCGGAAACAACGGATGCGATCTGTTCCTCATCCACAACGACCTGTGAGCTTTCCTGTGCCTTCTCGAAGCGTTTCTTCTTACGAAGGTAGCGGACATTGGTCTCGTCCTGCTCCTCCCTGAGTTTTGCAAGCGCCTTTAAGTCGCCTTCCCTTAACAGTTCTTCTCTTCTTGCATCAAAATCATGCAGTTTTTCCTCTAATTCCTTCAGTCCCGCCGGGATCTTCATGGAAGAAAGCTTTGCCTTGGAAGCCGCCTCATCCATCAGATCGATGGCTTTGTCCGGCAGGAACCGCTCACTGATATAGCGGGAAGACATCACAACGCAGGCCTTCACAGCCTCGGGTGTGATCTTTACATGATGATGTTCTTCGTAATGGGATTTGATCCCGTTTAAGATCTCAATGGAGGTTTCCTCATCCGGCTCTTCCACGTCGATCGGCTGGAACCTGCGCTCTAAGGCAGCGTCCTTCTGCACGTACTTGCGGTACTCCTCGTGCGTGGTCGCGCCGATCAGCTGGATCTCGCCTCTTGCGAGCGAGGGCTTTAGGATGTTGGAAGCATCGATGGAACCTTCCGCACCGCCGGCGCCGATCAGGGTATGCATCTCATCGAGGAAGAGCAGGATGTTGCCTTCAAAAGTCACCTCAGCGATGATCTTTTTGATCCGCTCCTCAAACTCGCCGCGGTACTTGGTGCCTGCGACCATTCCGGAAAGGTCAAGAGTCAGAACCCGCTTCCCCTGAATGGTCTCAGGAACGCTCCCTTCCACGATGCGCTTTGCAAGACCTTCCACAATGGCGGTCTTGCCGACACCCGGTTCTCCGATCAGGCAGGGATTGTTCTTGGTCCTGCGGCTTAAGGTCTGGATGATCCTGTTGATCTCCTTCTCGCGTCCGATGACCGGATCGAGCTTGTCGTCCATCGCAAGTTTCGTCAGATCCCTGCTGTAATGGTCGATCAGAAGATCGCGGCCGTTTTCCGAAGCGCGCGGCATTTTCAGGCTCTGAATGTCCTCTTTATGGTCCGCCGGATTCTCTCCCATGGCCACCAGAATGTCCATGTAGACTTTCTGCGGATTGACGGAGATCGTGTTCAAAAGGCGCACGGCCAAATTGTCCACATCACGAAGCAAAGCCAGAAGGATATGCTCTGTCCCAATCTGGCTTGCGTGAAATCGTTCTGCCTGTATCTGACTGTTGAAAATGATCTGCTGCGCTTTCGGCGTGTAGCCGTCCCGCTCCCTGACGGAAACGGAAGAGGGCGGCGCGATCTGCTTGCTGATGAGATCCAGCACGGCAGATTTGGAGACGTCATTCTCCGAAAGGACTTTCGCGGCGACGCCGTTCCCCTCTTCGAGGAGGCCCAAAAGCAGGTGTTCGGTCCCCACATATCCATGCCCGAGATCCCTGGAAAAAGCAGCCGCCATCTTCAGTGCCTTTTCTGCATTTTTGGTGTATCCTGACATCCGTTAGATGCTCCTATCTCTTGATATCGATGAACTCGAATTCAAAATCGTCGTCCAGATCGATGTTCTGCGTATTGTACGGATTCTGTCCGTAAGGGTTATAGCCGTACTGGCCGTAAGGATCGTAGCCCTGCTGATAACCCTGCGTATATCCCTGCTGGTACGGATCGTACATCTGGCCGGTGTTTCCGTAGGCTGCCTGCCCGTAAGGATCGTACATCTGGCCCGTATTTCCGTAGGCTGCCTGCCCGTAAGGATCGTACATCTGGCCGGTGTTTCCGTAAGCTGCCTGTCCGTAAGGATCGTACATCTGGCCCGTATTTCCGTAGGCGGCCTGTCCGTAAGGATCGTACATCTGGCCGGTATTTCCCGCCTGCTGGTAAGTGCTCTGCTGATCCTGCCTGTAAGCACTCTGCTGATCCTGCGCATAGGCCGGTTCCGTATACTGCTGCGTGGAGCTCTGCTGCCAGTATCCGCTTTCCTGCTGCGGAACCGTTTCCTTGTGGATCTGGGAAGCCGGCTTCACGGCCTTGGAATGATCCGGTTTCGGGATATCCGTCGGAATTTCGACCTTCGACTTTGCGGTTTCCACAACGGGAACGCTTGCGGGGGCCTTGGGTGCTGCAGGTGCTGTCTGCGCGCTTGCAGGTGCTGCAGACTGAGGCGCAGCTTGAGGCGCCGGTGCGGATGCCGGTGCATTTACCGGAACTTCTGCAGCCGCCGCAGCAACGGTTGCCGCAGCCGTCGCATTCACGCCGGCATGTTTGCTGTAAGGCGATTCTCCACCCTTCGGTCTTCTCTCATCGGTGTTATCCTTGATCGTGCCTTCCAAAGAGGACCAGTCGATCTCTTCGGGCTCATCAAAATCTAACGCTTTCTTACGTTTCTTTTCTTTCTTCTTCTCCTCACGGCTCTTGCGCGAGAACAGGCCGGTATCCGCCTCGTCCTCGTAATCGTCGTGGAATTCCGCTTTTGCGCTCGCGGCCTGATCCGAAGGTGCCGCAGGCGCGGGTGCTGCCGGTGCGCTCTGGTTTGCAGCCTGATTTGCCGGATGGACAAAATCGCTTACCGAAGCCGCGTTGATCCCGGTATTTTCTTTCGGCTGCACAGGTGCTGCCGCCGGTGCGGGTGCTGCCGGTGCGACTGCTTTTGCTGCTGCCACATTTGCCGGTGCGCTCTGCGAGCTGCCCGTTGCAGGCTGGTTTGCGCTCTGGGACGCCTGGGTGGCCGGCGCCGCCTGATTGGCTGCCTGCGGAGGCGGTGTGCCGAGCTTTGCGGCTGCATCCGCCGGTGTCGTTACGGACTTGGCCGGCGCTGCGGTTGCAACACTCGTCTGTTCTTTATGCGGATCGTTGACCAGTTTGTCAAAATCAACCGGTTCAAACGTTTCTCCCATTTCCATTCTGGCAAGCTCGCTTGCGCGGATCCTGCTCGTTTCCTCAACGGAAGGCTCCCTGCGCACGGTCTGCCGTTTCTCTTCTTCCTCTTCCTCATCGATATAGTCGTAACTCTGATAATCCCTGAGTTTTAAGAAGAAGTTCAGTAAAAAGATGAACATGACGATCATCACGACAGCCATGGCCCCGATGATGATCAGTCTGCGAAGCGCGACAGCGCGGTAATCCGTTTCCTCGCCGCTTCCGCCTGTTAAGACGCTTAAAAATCCGCCCTCTTCTTCCTGGCTGTTAACGCTTTCGTTTGCGATCGGAAGGTATCTCTGGTAAGTGCCGCCGACCTGGTCATACAGATACCAGCCCTTATTTCCTTCCGAGCTGATGGCATAGAGCAGGAAAAAGTCTGTCGCAGGAACATCCGTGATCACGGTGGAATCAATGGCGTTCACCGCATAGGCTTCTAAGGTCATGCCGTCCCACTGAAGCGCCGCCTTGGTAAAGCCGTTGGGGGCCTGGACCGATTCCGGTGCGCTTAAGATGATGATGTAGCGGTCTTCGATCCCCTGGATCATCTTGAAATCCGAAAGGGTCTCGGTAGCCTGGTCGTAAATATTGAAGTTCCCGTTTTCTCCGGTGTTGTCCGTTACATAGAGCAGCAGAAGATCTGCCGAATCAAAAGAAGCCGCTTCCACGGTCTGTCCGTCATAGGTTGCCGTGGTCTTGGTAAACAGAGGCGGCATGTATTCGTCCGCAAACACGGTGGAGATGATCTTGGATCCGTCTTTGGAAACGATGGTTCCCGGCTCCACGCCGGTGGAACTTTCCGCAGCCGCAGCAAGAGCTGCAGCCGTGTCTTCTCCTTCCACGCTGATGGTCGCCGCGCCCGTTGCCTGATCCATTCCGTCCTCGTCAAAAATCACGGAGCCTTCCACCTGCGCGATCCCGCCGGAAAGCACGGAAAATGTCATTGTCGCGCTTGCGCTTGAAAGCTGCACGAGTCCGTCCCCGCCGCTGTATTCCTGATCACAGTCCACGAGGGAAAGGCGGTTCGGATCGTAACTGATCCCGACCTGCGGTGTATCTGCAGCACCGTCCGGCGCCTGTGTCTCATAGGTAACGCTGACACTGTCTCCCACAACCGCAGCTTCCGGGTCCGCCGTGATCGTAATACTGCCGTCGGCAAATACCGGGACAGCGCACAAAACGGCAACAAGCAACATGACCGTGAAGCCTGTCAGTTTTTTGAACACTCCCCGGCCGCTTTTATTCTGATCCATAAAATCTCCTTTCAACCGGTCCGTCAGCCGTTCCGGTCTTCTGTTTCTTGATTATCACTGCAGCGCCTGCAGGCTAATCTGTCCGTTGTCCGTTCCCGAAGTATAGGAAGGTTTCGCACAAGCCTCCTGCGGCATATTTTCATAATAAGGGACCTTGAATTCCAGTTCCAGATCCGGATCCGCATATGCACGTTTCAGTCTGGCGGCTTCCGCGGAGGCCGCGCTGATATTGTTCATATACTGATGCGCATAGATCCCGTTTTCCTTATTGACGACGTTGAACTTCTGAAAATAAAGGGTATCCTGCCCCTTCTTTACATACTTTTCACTGACATATCTGGCTGCGCCCATGATGGAACGGTATCTGGTATTCCAGGGCCTTAAATAATCCGCGTCGGTCCCCGAAGCGTAGATCAGACCGTTTGTCCCGGCGGAAGCCCCGCCTGCCGCATAGGCGCCGATATTGAAATAATTGAACAGGTTTTCACGGCCCGGCACATCGCCCCTGACGCAGTCGCTCTTGCCGTAGAGCCCCTGCTCCTGCAGGCATCTCGATGCCAGGTGATAGGGACTGATCCCGTTCTGTTTGCCGGCATCCAGAAACGTATTGGCATAGGATCTTGTGATCCCGTCGCTGTCCGTATAGGAACCGCTCATAAAGGAATTTACAAAGATCGCGCTGCAGCCGGTTTCGTTCTGATAACTCTTGTACTCGAGTGTTTCAAACTGGAAGATCCCGTTGTCATCGAGAAAATTTCTAGGATCCAGATAGTAGCAGATCACTTCCGGTGATGCCGCTGCCCAGGCGCCGCCGTCAAAACCGTACCACTGGTTCTTCTCGCTGTTATACGCTCTCGGGTCTTTCGATTTCCAGGACGGGATCGAAGAAATGGATGTCAGGTTCTTCCCGATGACGCATTCTTCTTCCACCGTTTTATTCCAGTCAAGTCCGGTCTTTACCGGAACGATCTTCCATTTCGGATATTTCTGATGCAGAAGACGGAGCGGATTCTTGTAGCTTTCCGGGAACTTTGCGATGCAGTTTTCGAAATCCTCATCGGCGATCTCCGCCTGTTTGCTTCCGCCGCCGGAAAAGTTTACAAAATCGCTTCTGACATACCCTTCTTTGATGCTTCCCTGATGATCGAAGCGGATCCTGTACCAGGTATAATTGTCTTCCGCCCGTTTTTCATCCAAAACCGTGATATCATAACCGGCGTTCAACTGTACCACAACAGCACCATTGACTTCCTTTTCCCGGATTCGGACACTGGTGCCTCTGATAAACGCTTTCTTTTCGGTTGTTTCTGCCGCTTCGCCCGCAGGTTCTTTTCCTGCTTCGCCGTCAGGCTGTTCCGCCGTCTTTTCGGCCTCAGCAGTTTCCGTGGTTTCTTCCGGTTTTGCTTCCGGCTTTTCTTCCGCGGTCTGTGCCGTATTCTCTTGCTTCGGCTCCGTATTGAGCGTAACGGTTTCCTTGGATTTGCTGACCAGATCGGAACGGATGTATCCGGACTGGTCCTGCAGACGGATCTGATACCACTTATTCCCGTCAGAGCCTTCCGATTCCGACAGGATCAGGATATTCTCTCCTTCTTTTACGCAAAAGGCGCACTCAGCTGTTGTTGAGGCTGTCTTTCGCACAATGCCGCTCCTGCATTTGACCGTCCCTTTTACGGCCTCATCTGCACGCGCGGGCACTGCTGCCATGGTCAGTATGATGATCGAAAACATCACTCCCGACAACACGGGCAGCCACGGATGACGCCTCCCTTCAGACGCATCCTGCCATAGTGGCAAAAAATTCATATACCGATTCCCCCTTCAGTATATAAGACCCCTTTTTTTACTCCACTATCATACAACCATATGTTGTTTATGTCAACCATATCTTGTTGGCACCAACTGCCTTTTCAACAAGATATAGAGCCTTTGTCTTTCGCATGGCAACCATTTTCTTACATATGGTGCCTGTTGCCTTCTGTATGTTGCTTATTGTCTTTCGTACCGCCTGCGGCCCTTTGCGTCATACGGGTCGGAAGAAAGGTATCCGGCCTTTTTCTGCTGCTGTCTGACCACTTTGTTCACCTTATCCTCGCCCATCTTTACTTTCTTTGCACAGGCTTCGCAGTACATGCCGGACCGGATCTCCGCATTGCAGAGCGCGCAGTGCATAAAGACCGTGGAACCGGGCGCCACCTCGATCCGCTCCTCGATCAGAAGCTGTTTGATCCTGGACTGGGAAACGCCGGTGGCAAGTGCCACTTCCGACTGCGTTGCTCCGGGATGCTGTTCGATGTAATTTCTCACCTTCCCGTAATCGTCATACATCAAATGCCCGCATTTTTCGCAGCTGTATTCCCCGACGCCGCGATAGACCATATTTCCGCCGCATTCCGGACATTCTGACGGCACTTCTTTGAATGAGATCTTCTTATCCATACACAACCTCTTATATTATGAATTCCCATGCCCCGCAAATATCCGGACATCACGCCTCGTCAATGGCATGTCCGATATCGCTTCTGCAAAATGCATTGTCAAAATCAACCAGTTTCACGGCTTCGTAGGCATTCGCCCTGGCCGCCTTCAGATCATCTCCGAG
>JAEEGL015857546.1_pt1 | contig 15142 bp, 5 predicted proteins | sample 9134231 | NCBI WGS metagenome assembly JAEEGL01 (sample SAMN16246548, study PRJNA631951) | gut metagenome | biome: gut microbiome; feature: rumen; material: fiber-attached | host: Bos | place: Iran: Karaj | collected 2018-10 | reverse complement strand
GGGACCATACGTGTCCGGTATGAGAGTTCTATAAGGATTGCCAATGCTGTCATATCCATCGATTAAACCGAAATAGTTCCGACCATTCTCTGAACTGAATGCGTTGATGATATTATGAAGGCCATTGACGACTGTATTGTTGTGCGTTTCATCTTTACCATTATATGCAACATCAGTACCCCAGTCAACGCGAAGACCTGACATATTATAGAACGAACGATATGAACCGTGTGATGGGACTGTATCTTCTCGTATGATTTTTGTTAAATTCACACTGAGCAATGTTTTGTTATTACTGTAAGCTTCAGTGGGTTCATCATCATCATGATAGATATAAGGGTGATGCCAGTTTCCAGCAATACGGGATCCGTACGGACGTGTTGTGCGATCACCTATGGCATCATCATAGTTGAAAGTGTATTCAGCACCCATTGGACCTTCGTCATCGGTGGTTCGGTTGCCGGCGCGGACCATATTCATTGGCATAACACACAATGTTCTGTCCATTTCCATGAGCAGACCACCTTTTATCGTCACTCGTGTGCCTGAGTTTCCACCTTCGTCAAAATCCCATGGAACAGTGATATGTGGACCCCAGCCAATACTGAGTGGGTCTTTTACTCCAGATGGATTCTGTTCAGTATTCACGTCTTTTCGAGTATTGAACGGAGTTGCATTAAACACAGGAGTTGAATTACCACTGTTGGCGATATACAACGCAATCTCTTTATCGTGTACAACATCGTCTTGATGCGTATCGATCAAACGCAATCCATAACCAACACGTGGTAAAATTGCGTTGAAGGACACGCTGTATGGATCGTCTGGATGATCGAGTGACGGTGCTGATGTGATAACACCAATGCTCGTGTTTCTGAACACAAATTGTTTGTCGCTTTGTTCCGGTACTAACTGCACATTTGATTCAGTACCACGATCACTGAATTCACCATTGAAATTACATATAATCAGGTCACCAACGCGGTAGTCGGCAACATGATATTCTGAATTTAATTGAAGATAATGCGTACCGCCAGCAGTCACACCGTCGATCATAATAGATATTTCAGGACCTCTGTACGGAGTACCTTGACCCTCATCCCACAGAAATCCATTATGTGCAGGATTAATATACACACTATCCGGATACTCTGGCTTCGTGTATGTTGTATCATGTCCTCTGTATATCTGACTGAAATAATAGACTCTCGGAACGACTTTAGATTTATCGATGGCCAAACCGGATTCACTCTTGATTCCATCTGGATTACGGACGAACAAAGCATCTTCTTGCACATGGATGTTTACGCCGATACCACCAATTGGAAGAGGCGTTGTATTACCACGGAATGTTTCATCTTCGTCTTTCACATAGACAATAGAATTATCCGACCAACCGACAACGTTGATCGCCTTCATATCTCCGATATCAACATGACCTGTCGAAGCATTCCACACGAAATAACCGATATATGCACGATAATCCTGGATTAACTGAGTAACACCATCGATATCTTTGGTGATCGGTTCACCAGACTTTGCATAGAACGGAATATTGTTGTATTCTTTTCCATGTGCAGCTGCATCAACCTTCGCCTCCGTGATAGATGCATACAGTCGAAAATGACCTTCTCCGAACAACTCATCGAACGTATCGAGAACCCATTGTTTGATCTCTTCATATGATACGTTGTCAACATTTCCAAGGCCAACGTCTTCCGAAGTCAGAACGACGACACCGGTTCGACCATTCACAGAGTTAACATTTCGAGAAAGTTTGTTATTGAGCGCTGACCACATTCTCGAGATTGTCTCTGTCATGGGTAACCCGTTCGCAGAGTCTTCGATGGATTTCGTGTTTGTAACAGGATTAATGTCGGAAAGTACAACTTGACCGTCTAGCAGTTCTTCCTGTTTCAACTGGACTTTATCCATACTCATGTTCGAAACTCCTTTCATATAGATTTCATGTATAATAGTATAGGATTACATCAAAACGTTGATGTAATGTTGTTCGAACACCATATTGTTAGGTGTTAAACATTACATTTGGGTTTTCGAACCCACAAACAAAACAACCAAGGAGGGTTTCTAATGGCTGATACAGTTACGCTGAATAACTATTCAGATGATGCTCAAATCAAACGATACATTTCAGACGTATTGATGCCACGTGTATTCAAAGATATTCCATTGAATATTCTGAATACAGGCTCGTTCTCGATCATCAATGAGTACATGTCACAAGCAATTGAGAACATGGCATTTACTGCGTCATTTTATCATAATGAATCATTCATTACGAAAGCGATGCTGGCTGATTCCATTTACTCAGAGGCAGCAATCTTCAATATCGGTTATTCATATGCAACTCCGTCATGCTGCAACTTCATGTTGGAACTCCGCATCAAAGATTTGATGGCGAATGCAACATTCAATTCTGACAATGGATTGTATGAGTTCATTCTTGACAAGAACACGAAGTTCAATCTATCCAACGGCAGTGTGTACTCATTGGACTATGACATTCTAATTCAGTACAAGAGTGAGGCAACAGCAACCATTCAATCGTCTGCGCCGGCGTGGAATGTCCAGTATATCAATATGGATCAGATGAATTCTGTTGCTGTGAACAAAGATCCATACATCTTGTATCGTGTATCTGAAACATGGTTGTGTCTATTCGTCAAAGCGTCAGAGTATGAACGCGAGACACATGTCGTCGTGAACAACATGACGAATGGAATTCCAAACGAGGATACTTTGATCACATGTACAAATCATATTGCTGGATTTGATATCAAGTATATTGATGGATCTGGTAAAGAAGAATACATCCCACATGATCACATTCTCCCAATTCATTCGGATGTTAATGATCAGAAACCATATATTCATTATATCATGGATTCACCAAAGACAATCCGATTCATGTTTCAGCTGAACGGCACCCGTTACTTTGTACCGAAGTTGAATTCGTCATATGAGATCACTGTATACACATGCCACGGTGAAGCAGCAAACTTCGACTCATTTAAGACTGATGAACAGCCTGGTGTGATCACATCGTCATCTAAGTATTCAAATAACGGAAACGTTATGAAGGCTGCATTCGTGATTTCTGGAAGTAAGGCAGGTACAAATATTGGTACGATTGAAACAACGCGTCGTGAAACTATTGAGGCATATAATACTGCGAATGTGATTTCATCTGACCATGACATTGAGGAATGGTTTAATACATTTCACTTTAAGAATGTACTATATCCATTCTTCTTCAAACGTCGTGATGATCCATGGGGTCGTATCTGGAGTGGATACATTGCATTGAAAGATGCTGAGGACAACGTGTTCCGTACGAATACGCTACATGCAAAGATTCCGTATCAGTATCTCTACATGAATGATGACGGAAAAGGCGACATGTATGCAACCAATGAAATTATCATTCCACCAGGACTTGTGTGGTTGTATACAAGCGGCGACGCTAGAAAGTATACGGTTGAACCACTGCTTGGATCGAATGGTAAATTCGAAACAGCTAAGACATCATTCGCAATCGGATCTAAATTCATCTTTGCGAATCCGTTTGGGATCCGTATCCAGAAAGATCCATTTGCAATTGGATATTTCAATCCATGGATCAATTCTGTTGTAACTGCAACAAATGTCCCAACCAACCATGAATATGTCCAAGATGAAGATGATACGGCGCTGATCTATCACGCAACACCAACACTCGTCCAAGTAACAAGAAACTTCATGGAAGACTACTACAGACTGAAGATTGTTGTGTCACCATCAACAGGCGGAACTATCGATGGAGAGAAATTTGTTACAGTCACGAAGACCATGATCAGTACACCGCAGTTCAATCAAGAAATGTGGAATTACTTCGAACGGCCTTCTGAGTTATATGAAGTCAATGTTCCGGTTCTTGTTCAGAATCCAAAGGATAAATACATTTTGTTCGATCCAGAGAACACATATATGTGCGTCCGTGACAGAGTCGTTGATACAAATGATCCAAATAAAATCATTCTGTCAGATTTCTGGATCGAGGAAGTTGATCCTGTTACTAATGCAAAGAAGCTGACCGCAATGCGTATTCAGGGATACGATAAATATATCGGTTCGGCTGAATTGTGGGGTGACAATGGTGTCTGTATGCAAGAGGGTAATAAAGTCTACCAGCGTGATGACACTACTATCACAATCAGTGGTATTAGCGTCAATGGTGCAGGAACAGACCCATATGTATTTGAACAAGCTGAACATTCACAACATTATGACCTTCGTCTGAAAACATCTAAACATGGTTATGTGATGGCAATCAAAGTTGACGCAAACTATGTCACCAAAGAAAAGTATCAGACATTCAATGAACAAGACTTGTACCGAATCGGTATCCAAAACAGAAGCGTCAGCTTTACGCTGGTTGATGATGGTCATCCCGAAGGTGTTATTGTAACGATCGATAACGCAATGTATGTTGATATTCCCATTGTACCTTTTGAAGATCCTCAAACGGGTGTGATGGTATTCGATCTGACCAATACGATTGCATCAGATACAGAACCTGGAATCATATTGTATGCACAGATGAAACCTGTTCCAAGTGAGGCATCCGTCTTGTATACGCGTGTTCCATTCTCGACATTTGCGAGCACACCTGACATCCCAATGTTCACGATGGTAAACACACAGATTCCACTGAATCAGAACAAGATGCGTGTTATGCTGGAAACTCGTATCAATGGAAATACAAATGGCTGGTTGGAGATGATTCCGAAGAATGTTGATTCTGACGGAAGTGTTGAATTTGAGGCGATTCTAAATCCGTTGAATAAGCTTATAGGATCTGACAATCGCATTCGAATTGCATCTGTTGATCACGGCGGTGGTGCATGGCATCCCACATCATACAACGGTGAGATCGTTATCAATGCAATCAATCCAGAGATTCAAATATCCATATTGTTTGAATCAAGTGATCCGTTACATCCAACTGAATTTCTTGATAACACTGACTATACTGGATATCGATTGATGGATCGCTGGAAGGTCGACAATATGTCGCTACTGCAGGAACTCAAAGAAATGCGAAGTGTCGTGAAGTTTGGTGAGAATCATGTTCCGTCTCAAAACGAAATCGATTCTTATAATGCATTCATGGAACTATGCAGCAGTGATAATGATGCTGAAAATCTGGTTGACATTCAAGCATATGCGTTGAATCATTCTAGTACATCAGACTTCCCGAGAATACAAAAGATTGCTGGCGATGTGTTGAACAAATTGGATGAAATTCGTCATACATACAGTATTAAGTATAAGATCGGGAAAGTGAATATCGAAGCCGGTGGTACAGGATACGGCCGTGATATTGTGCGCATTATATTTGCCAATGGTGCTACATCAAAAGGTGCATTTATCGTTGATGGATATAACAGTGCGTCTGATGATAAAACTGGACCAGTATGGAGTATCACACCTTTGACAAATGTTGGTGACAATATTGAATGGGATATTGGAACGGCTGCAATCACTGTCGATTATGAAGATTACGATTGGTCTGAAATGATGGGTGGTAGTGATACCACACAACTTATGACCGAACGTATTTCAGGCAGTGATGGAACTGGTCTGAAAGTATCCATCAATCAGGCTGACGTTGGTGTTGAAACAAGTATTCCACCTGTTCAAAATCAAGAGCATTATATCAAACTGGAATTGCTTCTTGTGAAACTGAAGAGTGTGTTCACAACAACTGATCTGACCGAAGGTGAATGGTCTGAACTCGCTTGGGAGATTGGAAATTATCCGACGATGATATCCGAAGCATATGCCGGCACATCGGTTGATTCAGCAATTGAAATTCAGTTGGTCCCATTCGTTCAGCATACTCTGATGAATTCTGAAAAGTTCGATGAGTTTGTTGCCTCATTCACACAGATTCACAAAGCGATTGAGCCGGTTATCTTCAAACGTCTTGAGGGTAACAACTATCTGGATTGCAAATTAATTGCGACATACGGATATCCTCACTCGTATGCATCTGATGTGAGTAAAAAGATCTATGAATCTCGTACAGATACAGAAACTGCGGATACGAATGAATTATTCTGGCCATCGCTGGATGTACAACTTGAGTTCGATGTTCATCTGTTTAATCCTGCTATGGAAACAATCACATTCAAGGAAATCAGAAATATCATTAAGTCGTACTTCAATAGATTGACCTCAATTCATACACCGGTTGATATGATTTCGATGGATAACAATATCTACATCTCTCAGCTGATTCAGCAATTGGAATCACATCCAAACGTTGCGTATCTGAAGTTCAAGGGATGGTACACTGACGAAAAGGGAGACCCACACGGAAACTACATGAATGCTGATTATCAGTGTATTGTTCAAATGTGGGATACCATCGAAGACTTCCCAACAAAAGAGCTTGAACGGTATGTTCCTGAAATGTTTGTGTTGGATGATGCAAGCATTGTACTCAACGCAATCTAAAAAAAAACAAATGGATTATGGGGGCCGATGGCCCCCATAATCCCATTATCGTTACAAAAAATGAAGACACATGAGGCTGTCAATATGGTTCCATATGCTGCACCCCAGTCTAGGCACGAACACATATTTCCCCATACCGCATATTATTCATACCGCAACCGTGATCATTGCGGATACTTCCAAATATGCTTGCACCTCATGCGTCTTTGAATATGAAACACCGACAGTTTGCAATCTTGTGGCAGAAACCTCATGTGAGGCGGAGAACACCCGGCAGGTCGTCAGACAATAACCTGTTGATCCGGAACCACACAGTTCTGTCAGTATTCACCTTAATAATATATAGATGTGAAATCAATTAAATCGGAAGCGTTGGTATCCGATTACTAATTTTCATTGTAATCGAACCACCTGAAATATTCTTTGGATTATTGTATGCCTGAATGGTATATGTGGTACCTGTTACCTTATGAGGTAACCAGCATGACAATGGAGACCATCTGATTTTTCCAGGAGCATATGCAATGATGCCGTCATCGAAATATGTGATTACTGAGTTTGCTAACGGTGCAGTTCTAAATGCTGGTTGTTGAATGTAATAATATGGTTCTGTCTCGTCACCATATCGATATGATTGACCATTATTCATATACATTCCAACATCAAATACTGTGTAAGAATTTGATAACCATCGATTCGATATTCGTCCAATACCAAGTAAATGCTTACCATCATCCGTTAGAATCAACCGAGTCACACCTGCTGTTATGGTACCATTACCACACGGTGCTGCCACATATGTTTGACTTTTATATGTGTAAGTGGTTGTTCGAATACTCTTATTCCATTTACGAGGTTCATCGGAAGTAATTGTTCCATTATAAACAAAATCTCCATCATAATAATAATAACCTGTTAATGAAATCATATCACCATCAGTGAATCCAGTTGTTGCAAATCCAGCCCAGCATGGATCAAAATTCAATGACAAAACACTATCCTCATTCCAGTCATACCCGTTATTTATGGAATTGAAATTTCGATATGAAATGTTATACAATGTTGGTGATGTAAATGTGTCAACTTCTTCCCAGCGTTGTGATTCAATATCACATAATATCACAGTTTCTTTGCTTCCATTTTTGCATGGCACATAGATGTAGTGTCCGATATTATATACCTGAGAATACACGTCGATTGTATAGGTGCTGTCAATTGTGAATGTACAAATTTCTGTACGATTTTCGAGATCATATGCGTGGATTATATGTGCATTAGTTGCATCAAAATATGAGCACCACTTGTATTTTTTACAAAGTTTACACCCATATCCATCACCAATATAGAACATTTCAGCATCATTATCAGACGGATCTGATGTACCATTATCGATGGCATATAAATCAAGACCAAATACTTTCATTGGAACATCAGAGCCCCACTGAGTATTTGATCTTGATATAACATAGAATCCGGTATATTCGTCAAAACTGGTCATGAGACTACTTGTCATGTTCCTATACGGCACATGAAATGGGAAATTTATAAGTTGAAATTCAGGTGGTACTGTTGGATCTGAACCGACCTTTGCAATGAGAATATTACAGTGCGAATACTTTCCCGCAACATCGGATAAACTGGAATCCGGTCGATATGCTGTTTCCGAACCATGGCATTGATAAACATTCGTCATTAAAATTCGATCTTTTGTAGCATAACGTTTGTTCAGTGCCGGTTTAAATTGGAATAATTCACAGTATGACAATTTCTGTATGACACTCGGTGATTCCACAGAACCCTGCCTATCGAATCTCCAATATCCAAAGCGGACATATTTCACATTATCAGGAAGATTATCAAATATGCCGTTTTTCAGATTTTGATTAATTCCTCGTGTATCGGTTGAATTTATAAGTGAGATAAAGTTCTCATCCGCATCATATAGATAGTAGATGATTCTGTCTCCGCGATTCTGTGTTGGGGTGAATGTGCCTTGCCAGCAAAGATGTTGATATCCGGTGATATCGAAAATTTGGTCAGTATACCAGGCATATGAATCTGCAACGAACGCTCCGGATGAATTAAATCTACCAGATGTCCATGTGACTTCATTGATATTGTTTTCAACATCAATCAACACATGATTTTTCATAGGTCCATTTAATTCATACGGTCTCAATGAATGCACAACAGGTCCACCCTGGGCATATGGATATACGACATGATCAAATGTCGCAATCCATCCGTTTGTTGTTGATGCCAGCAGATTAAGTCCTCCGGTAAAACTGCTGGATTCACTTTCCATCTCGGGAATTTCAATATCGAATGGCTGACGAGCTGATACAATGTGTGGAACGTCATCTGGATTAGAATAGACGTATTCTGCACGAGCACTGATGTCTTGTGTAAATAAATAATACTTGAAGTTCCGATATTCTGCTGGGATATCACTTGCATATGTTGGGATCTTTACATATGTTGATCCATCCCAGTATTTGTTCGTTCCATAAACTGTCATGGCAGTCCCATCAGTCATGAACTTTTTAATCGGAATATTAGTGTGCTTATTTGTTCTGATATATACACTAACACCAACCCCATCAGCATCATTAATCCAAAGACTAGAAGCACCTTTCCATGAATTACGATCATCAAATGCTTGATATCTAGCATTACCCGTTAGGTCGTTATCAGATTTGAAGAATGGTACAAATACATATTTTCCGGGATCAGGATTGCTGAACTGCTCTTGTATCGTCCAATCTTTTGTTGAATAATCCCACATATATGACGATGTAATGACGAAATCATTAACAGGTATACAACCATCCATTCTATGCGTCGAATTAAAATTGTATTGTGTGTTTTCTCGACGTGCTGGATATCCGAATGGACGCATGAACTCAAATGATTGATTTCCTTCAGTATACACACAATCACATGTGATTTCTTCAGGTTGTGACATTTTGACATCCGCATGTAGAAGCAATCCACCATACCAGTTCACGGCAAGTGATGATACATATTGAGCATTGTGTGTGATCAATGTACTGGTGCCGCTTTGTCGTGAACGGACCGAGGTGCGTTCATGGGTTGATGCATCAACTGTTTCACCGTTACCAAACGGAATTTTATAGCTGCTACCAGACGGTATATATCCATAAAAATAAGATCCGACAGAGGTTTGCTCGTTATCATACATCATACGGATATACGATGAATCATACAATGTTAACAATGTAGAATGAAATCCGACGAATGATGCATAGATACCGCTGTTATAGGCGTCTGTTATCAATTTTGATAACATGCATCCTTTCAGATACACAGTGATTACAACTTTTTCATTTGGATGTTTCGTGAACGAAGACTCCACACCATTGGCATCATATACTTTTGAATGAACCATAAGTTTTTGACCAGATTCACTATTTGTATATATTCCGAAATGAGTAACTTCAACGTCAGATGATACACCGCTGAGATTGTAATCAAGCGTTCCAGATCCAAATGTACAAACTTCTGATATCAGATCTGTTTCAGAATCATATTTCATGGGATATCTGGTAATCGATAACGTGATATTTGGATATACACTGAATGCCAGATTTGTCATCGTGATATCAGCGAAATCGGGTGTCACATTACCTGTACCAAATATCAAATAAAATTGGGTTTTCGACGATGATCCAGTATTATTGACACGGAATAAACCATGATCAGTCCATAGATTCATTCCATATTTTTCATCAATAACATGACCGGACATATCGTATTTTCTGATCAAATACAGATTATGATAGTTTGCATTAACGTTATTCTTATCAGACACATTTTTCACAAAACGATTTAGCTTTTGGAGATCAGCATCATCATGTACATTAATCATGTTATCCCTCCTTCTTTAATTTCTCGAAATCGTGCTATCGCTTGACGTAAATTGTCTCAGCGTGATCGTCGGTTGAGGATTCTGTAGTGATCTGATGATCTTATATGTCTCGCTTGTTAACGATGCGTCAACAGATAAGGCTGTAAACGATAAAACCGAATCATCATACACTGATACGTTTGATGTTTCATATGATGTCATCTCTGGCAAACTAATATCAAACCCAGTGAATGCTAACGCAGAATCATCATATAATGACGCAGTAGCTTGATAATAGTTCACAACTGATATATCACCGATCGTCAATCCAGTGAGAGCCAATGCGGAATCATCATAGACTGATGTGTTTAGCTGGGTATAATGAACAATTGTACCGTCGTTAGACGTGAAACTATTCACAGTTACAGCATGATCAATATACCACGGTTCTTTGTGTAAACCGGATACATATAAACCACGAACGGGGACTAACTTGTCCCCGTTCGCTGTTGGTGTATACCGATATACTTCTTTTGATTTATGGAAATCTGACATATTACATCACACTCCAGGATCAACGGTTCCATTCGATAAATAATATGTGAAAGTTTTTCCAGAGATTCTACGTGGGTTGTTGTATGATTGAATCGTTCTGGTCGTGCCGGTTACCTTATGAGCTAACCAGCCTTCTAAAGGAAACCAGTTCATCGTCCCAGTGCTATTGGTTGTCACAATGCCGTTGTGCCAATATGTAATGCCACCCGATTTCGCATAGTGCCAGCCACTGCTGTAGCCGGTTTCTCCACACCAATATGCAGCTTGAAGTTCAGGTACATCCGATATAGTGTTACCATCGAGCAAATACCCGATATCAATAACAAAATAGTTTATTGACGCATATCTTGGAACTGAACTGTTGGCCCAATACGGAAGCCCTTGATCTTGGTATTTGTTTGCAGTCAACCATAACAAATGTTTTCCATCAGGTGTTAATACAATTGAATCTCGACATGTTGCCATTACACTCAATTGATTCTCTGTGAGATACCCTTTAACAGCTCGCATTTCAGAAGATGTTATATAATTACCAGACAAATTTTTAGGATTTGTTGGATCTTCTCTTCTATACACGTACGTGTATGTATGACTATAATCACCCAGTCTGCGACATGAAGATGTGATCATAAAGTCATCGAATGCAAGTATCGTACTTCCATTATTCGTTTGATACGCACCGTCTATGTTTTGGCATGAATATGTGGACTGTGTTGATGTATGTAACGCAACATCGTCCCAGTCTGGCATATGAACAAGTCGATGTTCATTCATCAAATAAACAAACGTTGATAAACTGCCACTGCTTGTTTCGGTTACTGTAAAATATATACAATTACCGAATCCAGCTGTAACCCGAGCACTTTTCGTATATCCATCTGGAATCGTAAAGGTGTCAATAACGGTTCTTGTTTCAAGATCATAAATCGACATAGTTTGATGGTCATCTTGATGTTGATACACAACAAGCGAAGTTCTGTCAATAGCATTGCCCCATATTGCGTTCGGTATCTTAAATACCTCTGGTGTATAACCATCTTGACCACCATACAAATTCAAGCAATATGAAGATAGGTCACCATCAGTATCAGATGCAACAAGATAACCTTTACTGCTCCATGATAACCAAACTCGGTTAATATTGGTCGTTGATGTATTAGCACGAACAGGGAATTCCATCTCATATACATCTTTTATACCAGTTGGATTGGATGGATCATCAACAGTGTCGTTCCAATTATCATATAATCTGAACACTTTGAAACGTTGATGTTGTCTTCGATATTGACCGTCAGTGCCGTATTTATTATTCGCATAATGCATAATGACGATAAAATCATCTGTTGCAAATCTATATATCGGATTACCATAAAATTTTGTGTCGTTTAGTTGATAATAGTCGTCAGCCTGGCAATCACATAGAAATATAGATTTGTCGCTTGCACCGGTTGTATCAGTCAAATCAGGATATACAACATAATCACGTCCGGCGATCCAATTGTTTTTGTCAGACGCAAACATCTTATGTCCAGGATTGCTATATGAATCGAGTAGGTATCTACCGTTAAAATCACCATTGTTCTTATTCGGAGTGATATTAATGGTTCTTGATTCATGTGCCGGGACGTATCTATGGCATGTCTGATTTCGAATTGGGATCATATAACGAGCTTTATCGGTTATGTCGATATAATACCTCGCCGTTTGACAATTGAAACCGTTGTCATCACTTGGGATATTGGTGATATCTATTTCATGCCATTGTGACGGATCCCAATATGCATCGGTTGCGACGATTCTGACATTGGATACAGATGCAGAAATTGCAGTGATAGGGATGTCTGTATGTGAATTTATAAAAACAGAACACCATCTGTTCACATTGTTATGATCTGTCAGATATGCACCGGTCATGACAATGAATGAATTCCCGTACCATGCATTCGGTGCATTGATGAAATTATCCGGGATATCCCAATCCTTTGTCACATGATTGTACATATATGATGATGTCATGTTAAAGTCGACAACAGGTAATTCACCATAATGGGTGTACCAGGTTTTTGGCATTAAATAACGAACTTGTGCATCAGTTTGATTATTCGAAGATCCGTCGGTGTTGGCGAGATCTTGATGTGGCAGAGCGAAAGTTTTTGACAAACTCATATCAGTTGGTGAATTTGTATACACTTTGGTCGAAACAAGTTCTTCAGGTGTTTCCAGTTTATCATGATCATCTAATATTGAAAAACGCCAATTATTGTCCCATATCCATATGCCATCGACATATTCATGTCGATTCTCCAATAAAATTTCTGATATTGGATGAGTTCGTTTCTTCAAAAGACTTCCGTCCGAATTTGTTTGTTCATTAACACAATACTTCCCCATATATCCAACGTCATAAAATCGTTGTTTCATTCCAGTATAAGGATTAACTTGATTGACCTGCTCATTATAAAAATTCGGTAATTGACAATTTCCTTGAAAATAATTTGAATACACTCCGTACAATATACCTCTGGATGTCGCAGGCCATATTAATATTGCCGGGCAAATGACCATGTAAATCCCTCTTGACCACAGATCATTTATCGTGCTTGCATAGATACCTGCACTGAAATAAACTGTGATGATCAAACGTTGATCCTTGTTTTTTGTGATTGGTGCAGGGTCTCCATTCGCATCAACTACAGTTGCTTTTGTTGATAACGCCTGGTTTTCAGCATCCCAGTCATAATCATTATAATAAAAAGTCAATCCTACTTCTGAAATATCTACAGAATCTGGAAATCCAGAAGGATTGTAATCGTACATGAAAGTACCGATTGTTGAACGTTGATAAATTAGACCGGAGTCGCGATCAAACTGCATTGCAAACATGTTCAGATTGTTCTGTCTATATACATAACCTGTTGATTGATCATCATAATTAACGGCTCGTATTGTTGTAATTCGTGATGTCAAAGTTGTATCAGTAAATGCTGGTTCTGGTAATGGTTGGCCATCAGGTGTTTTACCAATCCAGAGACGAACATACAAGCCATAGTTAGCTGTATCTGAACCGGATAATCTGTTAAAACCATCATTTGTCAAAAGATTCATTGCGAATCGTTCCGATGTAACATTTCCGTCAGCATCGATAATTTGTAAATGATATATGTTGTGTGCTCCTGCGGGAGCACGACCACCATATCTTTTATGATTATATTTTTCACAGAACGCGTTAAGGCTTTCTGGAAAATTCTCAATTTGCTGTGCGTGATTCATTTTATCACTCCTTATTGAGCTGATATTGTTCCAGCGGTTGAAGTAAACTGTGTCATCACAATTGTCGGTTGCGGATTTTGTGGTTGTCGATTTGTGATATAACGTGTAAATGAAACACCCGTAACACTGGCATCAACAACGTTCATTAGATGATCAGGTTGAAGATATTCCCTTTTACTGGTGTATGAATATACCGATGCTGTATTTGTACTAACATCGATAAAGTTCATCAAATGATCTGGCTGTAATTTCGTGGATTTCACAGTATATACAGCCAATGTGACATTGTTAGTAGTTGCACCAGCAAAGTTCATTAGATGATCTGGCTGTAATGATGCCCTCTTATTTGTGTAATGAACGATTGTGCCATCATTTGATGTAAAACCCGTAACTGTAACCGCATGATCAATATACCACGGTTCTTTATGTAAACCGGATACATACAAACCACGAACGGGGACTAACTTGTCCCCGTTCGCTGTTGGTGTATATCGGTATACTTCTTTTGATTTATGGAAATCTGACATACGTTTTCACCACCATTACATTTGATTTCCTGGCGGTTTACCTTGCCATTCAGAAATATTCGAAACCGTTGTTGTCCAACGTTTGTCACGAATATTCTTGATGTTATCGATTGTCGAAACAGTATCTGTTGTTCCAACAATTCTGTGCGGAATTAGATTCGCAATTGGAAACGCATTCTGTTCACATATGATATGATCGCCATACGGAATCCAACGGCGTTTTTCAGTACGGCTGAATTCGAGCATACCATTCGTGTCGGATTTGTCAGATTTCATATAGCGTCCAAAATCTAACGAACGTTGCTGACAACCATTTCCGGTTGAAGATGTCCAGTAGCTATTTGTGATAATCAGAATGGTTGTTACACCGTTCTCAGTCTTATTCAGTTCATGCAAT
>JAEEGL012861139.1_pt1 | contig 15142 bp, 8 predicted proteins | sample 9134231 | NCBI WGS metagenome assembly JAEEGL01 (sample SAMN16246548, study PRJNA631951) | gut metagenome | biome: gut microbiome; feature: rumen; material: fiber-attached | host: Bos | place: Iran: Karaj | collected 2018-10 | reverse complement strand
GCATTGGTAACTTTGCAACAATTTTAAATAAACGTGACGAAAAAGGCATTGATAACTTTGCAACAATTTTCAAGAAACTTGACGAAAAAGGCATTGATAACTTTGCAACAATTTTAAATAAACTTAACGAAAAAGGCATTGATAACTTTGCAGAAATTTTAAGTGAACTTAGCGAAGATGGTTCTGCTGACTTTGCAAAAATTTTAAATCAACTTAAAGGAGAAGGTCCTGCTGCTCACTTTGCAAAAATTTTAAATGAACTTGACGAAGATGGCTTAGGGAAATTAATAGATGGCTTAAATAATAAAAGTTTTGATTTATTTAGTTTTGCTGATAAAATTAATAATTTAAAAGACAAAGAAGAAATAAAAAGACTTATGGATAGTGAAGATAATGTAAAATAATATACAAAAGCGAGTTACCTCAATAATTAGTTGGTGCAAAGTAAAATATATTTGTTAAGATATACAGTACGTATAAGTGAAAGTGTTATCCAAAAAGTAATTTCGTGTTGTATTTTAGTTTTTGGTATGCCAAATGATTTTGTACTTTTTTGAATAAAATAAAATAAAATAATAAATAGCAAAAACACGTTTAGTAATCTTTTATTAGTTTTTCGACCAGTATATTTTACCCATAAGCTGTAATATAGATTACTATTCACTTTTTTTGTATATTTGACCAATTTGATTAAGATATCGCTATATTTTTTAATTTATGCTACAATATAAGTATGTGTTATTTTCTTTTGGGTTAGTAGCTTATGAAAAAGCCGAGTTTAATTTTATTAGCTACATTTTCAGTAGGTTTTGCTGCAAACAATACTTTAAATGCACTGGTTAGTGCTGAAGGCATGTCAGCGGCAAGCGTTCATAATGTTTCAAAAAATTCAGATTCATCCAGTAAATCTGCTAAAGATGATAAAGAGGAAATTAAATACAACAAAAGCACAAAAGATTTTGTAAAAGTCTTGTTAACAACTATGGTGCCTTTGTGTGCTTTTACGTCTTCATCAATTGCCATAGTAAATAAACAGTTAGAATTAAAGAGCGAAGAAACATCAGAAAAATCATCAGAAGAAAAACAACAAGAAGTAGATAAAGAAGAAGAAAGCGAAGATAACAAAAAAGTAGATAAAAAACAGAAAAGCGAAGATAACAAAGAAGTAAATAAAGAACAAAAAAACAGAGATAACAAAGAAATAGTCCAAAAAAGTAATAAAAAAGAAAATAACGTTATAAAGAAAATAATAGCTGTAACATTGTTAGTAATTTCAATTCCAATAATTTACATAATTTATTATCGATCTTTAAAGAAAAAGTTAAAAAATAAACTGTTGGAATATGAAGACGAGAAATTTGAAGACGAGGAATCTGGAGTCAATGAATATGGAGTCAAGGAATATGGAGTCAAGGAATATGGAGTCAAGGAATCTGAAGACGAGGAATCTGGTATAGATTTATTATTCGAGTACCTAGATATCATTTTTGGTTACATAGGTAGCATTCCTAGTCTTAGAATACTATTAAAATTTGATAAATTAATAAGCTTACTTGAACGTGAAGCTGGCGTTGCTAACTTTCCAAAATTTTTCAATAATCTTGACAGATATGGCATTGTTAACTTTGCAGAAATTTTAGATAATCTTGAAGATAAAGGCATTGCTAACTTTGCAACAATTTTAAGTGAACTTAACGGAAATGGTTCTGCTAACTTTGCAGAAATTTTAAATGGAATTAATAAAAATAGTTGTGGTAACTTAATTACTCTTATAAATGGTAACTATGCTGCTAAATTTATTGAATTTTTAAATAAATCTAAAAAAATTGACGATTTATTGGTGTTTTTTAATTCAGATAATTTTGATCCAGAAAATTTTGCTAAAAAAATTGAAGAAGTTGTAATTAAATTGGTAGAACAAGGAAAATGTGACAATAAAGACAATAGTGCGGAAAATGTTAGTTATAAAGATTTTACAGGAGGATTAAAAAATAATGATAATTTTTTTTCTGAGGATGAAAATTATTTAGATGAACAAGTTGAAAATGATGATCTTTATCAAAACAATAAAGAAAAAGACTTTTCTAAACTTTCAATAAATGATTCATTGCTTGCTGCACTTTCTAGTAAATTTTCTGGTAATTAACTGAATTAAAGGCCCATATTTGTAACGCATTCCTATATACATCTATCTTTTTGAGATTAATTTGTATTTTTAATAGTATAAAAATTGTTATATTGCTGTACAATCCTAAACTATTGCTTAGAAAATTACTTTTCTAGCAAGTTTTCAAAAATATAAAAATAATTGAATTAGAAAACAAACATAGCATCACCAAGGCTATAGAACCTGTATTTATTTTCTACAGCTGTTTTGTATGCATTTAAGATGCAGTCCTTACCCGCAAATGCACAGACTAACATAATTAATGTACTTTTGGGTAGATGAAAATTTGTAATTAAACCGTCCGTAATATTAAAATTAAACCCGGGGTATATGAATATATCTGTTTCGTCAGATATCCCTTTTATTTTGCCGTACTTTTTAAATACAGATTCTAAAGTTCGGCAGCTGGTTGTACCTACGCATATTACTCTTTTGCCATTTGCTTTAGTTTCGTTAATAATTTTTGCGCTCTCTTCTGGTATTGTGTACCATTCTGTGTGCATTTTATGATCTTTTATATTATCAACTTTAACAGGTCTAAAAGTTCCCAAACCGACGTGTAAAGTAACGTGGACTATTTTTATTCCTTTTTGTTTTATTTTATTTAAAAGATCATTTGTAAAATGTAGTCCAGCAGTGGGTGCAGCTACAGAGCCGACTGTTTTTGCATAAACTGTCTGATATCGATCTCTATCTTTTAACTCCTCTTTTATATAGTGCGGAACTGGCATTTTACCAATTTGTTCTAATATATCGTAAAAATTAGTTCTATTGCCATCACTAGTAAAGCAACTGAAATTAAACTTAATTAGTCTATTGCCGCTTTCTAAAATTTTTATAACTTTGCCAAAAAGAATTCCACCTTCAAACACCAAATTTGTGTCTTTTTTTATTTTCTTGCCGGGCTTTACTAAAGTTTCCCATATATTACTGTTTCCAGTATATTTAAGTAGCAAGATCTCCACATCCGTGTCTTTTTCAACGATTTTGCCATAAAGCCTAGCTGGTAAAACTTTGGTATTGTTGAGTACTAAGCAATCTCCCTCATTTAAAAGATCCGTTATGTTATAAAACTTCCTATGCTCAATGGTACCAGTAGCCTTATTTAAAACCATTAACCTAGAATTAGTCCTCGGTTCCACAGGTACCTGAGCAATTAATTCCTCAGGTAAAACATAATCAAAATCTGAAGTTTTCATAATTAAATTGACACTTTAACATAAAAATACAAAACTAAATAAATTTTACATATAAATTTTAAATTTTGTCTATTTCATTTTTCGTAGGAACATTTAAATAAAGAATTTAACTCTGTTTATCAAGAGTTTAACTCGCTAAGTGTATTTAATTTTAATTTTTTTTGGGTTAAATAAATTTTAAAATACTAGGCTACTGTTTATTATGTTTATTTTAGCAAAAACAAATAAAATAAATAGAATAAAATTAGCGTGTAAATCATTAATTTTAATTTATATAAATAGACGAAAATGAATCGTTTTAATATATTTTTAAATTTAGGGATGATTTTTTTGTTTAATTTGATTTTTAATTTAAATATTTTATTTGTTTTATTACAAAAGCCTGCCCGTATATTTTTAAAGATTTGCCAAAATAAGATAAAATGCTTACTATAAGCTATATATGCTTTGCATTTAAGTTAGATATTTGGAGGAAATATGTACATATGATATCTGCAGGTGATTTCAGAAACGGAACAACGTTTGACATGGACGGTAATGTATATATTATCGTAGAATTTCAGCACGTAAAGCCAGGAAAAGGTGCAGCATTTGTTAGAGCAAAGATAAAAAACGCAATAACTGGTTCTGTAGTTGAAAGAACATTTAACCCTAACGAAAAGTTTGAAACAGCATTCATTGAACGTAAAGATATGCAATATTTGTACAATGACGAAGATATATACTATTTTATGGATCTTGCATCTTACGAGCAATTACCAATAAATAAAAATATACTTTCAGAAAATTTTAAATTTGTAAAAGAAAATATGATATGCAAGGTACTTTCTTATAATGGCAATGTTTTTGGTGTAGAACCACCGTATTTTGTTGATCTCAAAGTAGAAAATACAGAGCCAGGTTTTAGAGGCGACACTGCAACTAATGTAACCAAACCTGCAATTTTAGAAACAGGCGCGGAAGTCCGCGTACCGATATTTATTGACCAAGGCGAAATGATAAAGATAGATACAAGGACAGGCGAGTATATGGAAAGGGCGTAGAATATAAATGTGCTAAGCAAGATATGATGTATAAACTTAAATCTGCAATTTTAGAAGCAGAAGTTTAAATACGTGTAATAAATAATACTTATTGACCAAGGCAAAATGATAAAAATATATACAAGAACAGGCAAATACATGTTAAAGTATTAATAATAAATGTACTGATGCATAAACTTAATTTGGCAGTGCTAAAAGTGAGTAGATTAACAACTGATACCTTATGTGCACCGCGTTAAAAAAATTCTGATAGCCAATTTTTTAGTAAAAATCCCCACTTAAATTTTTAGTCTTACTGCCTCTGTAGAAGCACCTAACCATTGGAATTTAGCGCGGCTGCACGATATCTTTACTTGGCTTTTATGATTAAATATTTTTGAAGTAACATAATTTTTTAATATGTTAAAGTTTTTCACTACCTAAATACACAACTACTTAACCAATACCAAACTAAAGGTCTCCACATTTAGTTATGCTATAAACCAACATGTACTATATTTTAGGTACCAAAAAATCTCTATGGTGTTAGGAGGTTAACCAACAACAAAAATGGTCGGAGTGACAGGACTTGAACCTGCGGCATCTTGCTCCCAAAGCAAGCGCGCTACCAACTGCGCCACACCCCGAAAAGGACTAAAAAATTCATAAAAAACAGAACACCCAAAAATTTTACTTTATTGCAAAAACATCTAAAGAGATAATTACGTAACCTAATTATACAAAAATAACCAAAACAAAAAAATAAACTCAAATGCCTAAATACACTCGACAACAGTCCCCATACTCAACTAATCCCAAAATTCATCTGTAATCAAAAACTTACTCACAAAGAAAAAACTAAAGTCTAAAAAACTATATCTTAATCAAACAAAGACGACTCAGAGTTTAGCAAAATTCATAGACTGTGTCAATGTAATTAGGCACCAAAAAATTGGCAGTGCAAAAAGAAGATAGATATATTTATATAATATGAAATTCAAAGTATAGTTTGATAAAAACTGCGCGCTTTACTATCGATAAGCAGAAAAAGCCATTTCTTAACTGCTACGTAGTTCAGTTTGTACAAAAAACTTAGTGTCAGTCGAAAATTAAATTTCTATGTTAATGAGTAGTAATTTAAGGTTATCTATGCACTTTTAGCACTGCCCCAAAAAATTAGTAAACTAAACAGAGCTCTGTACTTAAAGATGATACAGTAAAGCATTTTACAAATTTTTCAGTTTTTCAGATTTTTTTATTTGGTATAGTTTTATTTAAATTTTTTTCATTAATTTTTAATAACCAAATTATATTGGATAACTATATGATTGTTTACAAATTCTAAATAAAACCTATATTCTTTATTTACTTAATTAACCTAATAAAACAAAAATTTCATACGACAACCTTACAAAAAAACATCTTAAATATTCTTCTAAGTTTATCGCGTATCATAAGCATATTTTTTACAATATAACACTTTATAATATAATTTTTTATTTTAGGAATATACATTTATTGTGTATTTTATTATTTTTAGGGGAAATTAAAAATAAAGAGGTGGAAATTTTGAACTGGCATGCGTTGCCAATAGAAGAAGTTTTAAAAAAGTTAAATACTAATAAAGAGCGTGGACTTAATGAAACTACGGTTTCACAAAGATTAATTCAATATGGTAAGAATAAATTAAGGGAAAGTAAACCTAAAAGTTTATTTGCTAGATTTTTTTCTCAGTTTAAAGATTTTATGACTATTATTTTGTTAATAGCATCTGTTATTTCGTTTGTTGCTGCTATTATTGAAAATAGGGGGGAGTTTTTAGACCCAATAATAATTCTATTTATAGTTGTAATGAATGCTATTATAGGGACTTTAGAAGAAACAAAAGCTGAAAAAGCCATAATGGCATTAAAAGAATTGTCAGCACCAAGATGTAGTGTAATAAGAAATGGAATTAGTAAACTTATATTCTCCGAAAATTTAGTGCCGGGAGATATATTAGTTTTAAGTTCTGGTGATCTAGTCTCTGCGGATTGCAGATTAATTGAAACTAACGATTTTGCTACAAAAGAAAGCTCTTTAACTGGAGAATCTAGTGCTGTAAAGAAAAATGCAAATTTAGTTTTAAAACAAAATTTATCAATAGGCGATTTAAAAAACATGGCACTTTCTTCTAGTGTTGTAGTTTCTGGTCATGCCAAGGGCATAGTCGTTAGTACTGGCATGAATACCGAGATTGGTAAAATTGCAAACTTAATTAATGATTCTGAAAATCCTAAAACGCCTCTTCAAAAAAAACTAGAAAAAACTAGCAAAATTTTAGGTGGTATAGTAATAGCTGTAAGCCTAATTGTATTTCTTTTAGGAATTATTCAAAAAATCAATTTACTTGAAATGTTAATGGTCTCTATTAGTCTTGCAGTCGCTGCAATACCGGAAGGATTAATTGCTGTAGTTTCTATTATCTTAGCAATTGGTGTAAGGAAGATGTCTATGCACAGAGCCATAATAAGGAAGCTACCTGCTGTAGAAACTTTGGGTAGTGCCACAGTTATATGTTCAGATAAGACTGGTACCCTTACTCAAAATAAAATGACAGTTAGCGAAATAACAGACGGAGCAAAAAAATTAAGTTTAGGAAATAAAACGTACGAAGAAATATTGTCTTTAGCTACTTTATGTAGTAATGCAAAGTTAGATGAAAGAACTAAAAAAATATCTACAGGTACACCTACAGAAGGAGCAATCGTTGAGTGCTTTGGTAAAATACCTAATAAATCTCAAAGTGAACTTTTTAATAAATACCCTAGAGTAAAAGAGATCCCTTTTGATTCTACAAAAAAAATGATGACAACCATTAATAAAATAGAAAACGGTAAATACAGATTAATTACAAAAGGCGCACCAGATGTAGTTTTAAAGATGTGTAATACTTATAAAGGAAGAATTTTAACTAGTAATTTAAAAGAAGAAATTACTAAAAAAAATATTGAAATGGCAAATAGGGCTTTAAGAGTTATAGCAGTTGCCTTTAAAGACATAGAAAGTATTAATGAAAGTAAAGACGTTTTATTAGAAAATGACCTTAACTTTTGCGGACTAATTGGAATGATAGATCCACCAAGACCAGAGGCTAAGATATCCGTAAATGAGTGTAAAAACGCAGGCATAAAACCTGTAATGATAACGGGAGATTATATTGTAACGGCAAAGAGTATAGCTAAAGAGCTAGGTATTTTTGATGAAGAAAAAGATAAGGCAATTACCGGACCTGAGCTCGAAAAAATGAGTGATGAAAATTTAGAAAAAGAAATTTTCAAATATTCTGTTTTTGCAAGAGTTTCACCAGAGCATAAAGTTAGGATAGTCAGAGCATTTCAAAAAAACGATGCAGTAGTAGCTATGACAGGTGATGGAGTAAATGATGCACCTGCACTAAAAGCTGCAGACATTGGTTGTGCGATGGGTAAAAGTGGAACGGAAGTTGCAAAAAGCGCGTCTGACATGATATTAACAGATGATAATTTTAATACTATAGTTGAGGCTATAAGACGTGGCAGAGGTGTCTTTGAAAATATAAAAAGAACTGTACACTTTTTGATATCTAGCAATGTCGGAGAATTGGTCACTATATTAACGGCTTTTGCCCTAGGACTTCCTACTCCTCTTTTAGCTATTCAGCTACTTTGGGTGAACTTAATAACCGATTCTTTCCCTGCGCTTGCTTTAGGGGTTGAACCAATAGACAAAAATATTATGAACAGGCCTGCACGAAAAAAAATAAAAGGACTATTTTCTAAAAATGAATGGGTAAATGTAATATTAGAAGGATCTTTCATTGGGATAATTTCTATGTTAGCTTTTACAATTGGTAGAAATTTTTTTGATTTTTCTAGTTTTAATCCAGTAATCGGCAGAACTATGGCTTTTGCTGTTTCCAGTCTTTCTCAGGTTATGCATTCTATTAATCTAAGAAGTGAAAAATCTATATTTAAAATTAAAATGTTTTCCAACTCTAAAATGGTGTTTTCTGTAGTCTTGTGCATAATTCTGCAGATGTTTGCTATTTCTATTCCTGTTTTTAATACTGTGTTTAGAACTAAATGTCTAAATTTTATGCAATGGGCTATAGTTGCAATTTTAGCTGTTTCACCTATTATTTTAGTTGAAATAGAAAAGTTGTTTGGTAAGTTTGACCTTAAAGATAACTAACATATATTCATTTTTTAAAAATTTTTAAATAAATATATCCCTATAATCTACACTAAACTTTAATAGATAGACTAAGATTTTGTTTCATAATAGGCAGTCGGTCTAAAAAATTAAGTTTAGATTATCTTTTAAAGACTAGTTTTTGAGTTTTATTTTTGCTACAAAGCTAAGAATGTATTCTATCTATTTATTTTTATCATCCCGGCCGGCGGCTGCAGTGCTTCGTATTCCTAGCACTTATTTTGTTTTTGCTAGGAATATTTCGCGCTAGCAGCCGCCGACCGGGCAAGTAGACACAACTAAGCCAAAAATTTAGCTAGCCAAATAACGATTATACAAAACCAGCTCAAATAAAATAATAAACATGACCAAAGTTGGTATTTCGTCAGTATATTAAGATATCTATTTAAATTTTTGAACTAACCATACTGTTAAGGCAGTGCAAAAAATGAATAGATTAATAAATGATACTTTATAAACATCACGTTAAAAAAATTTCAAAGACCAATTTTTTAGTAACAATTTCCACTTAATTTTTTTATACCTCTGAAGATACAAAAAATATCTATTATGTTTTAGTATTGCTATTACCACTGTACTGTATTGTTTTGAAAAATATTTAATTAGTTATAATAAATAATTAGAGCTAAAGATTAATTTTTACTAAAGTTTTAAATATACGGTTTAAAAATCTTAAATTTTAACACCATAACTCACTTCGCATTATAATAAATAAAAAAGAGTTTTAGATATGAAAAGCCATTTAAGAAAATTTTTAGAAAAACTTAAAAATAAAAAAGTAGCATTTCTAGGAATAGCAAGAACAAATATACCAGTAATAAAGCTGCTTTTAGATTATAAAAATAGCTACAATATAGAAATTTTGGCACTAGATAGTATAAAAACAAAAGAGGATAATTTTATTAAATATCTAATAAATAAGGAAGTTGAGTGTAGACTAGGTAATGATTATCTAAAAAAGTTAGACATGGATATTATATTTAGATCTCCTGGAATCTACTACAGTAGTGAAGATCTAAAAAAAGCTAAAGAGAGAAATATAGAAATAACTTCTGAAATGGAAGAATTTTTTAAAATATGTCCTTGCAAAACGTTAGCTGTGACGGGAAGTGACGGAAAAACTACAACTACAACGATAATTAGTAATATATTGAAAGAAGAAGGATACAATGTATACCTTGGTGGTAATATTGGAGAACCGCTACTACATAAAATAGAGAACATAAAAGTTACAGATATCGCGGTCTTAGAGCTTTCCAGTTTTCAGCTAATTTCTATGAAAAGTTCACCGGATATTGCTGTATTAACTAACATCAGCCCTAATCATCTTGATGTACACAAAGATTTGGATGAGTATGTAAAGGCAAAAGAAAATATTCTAAAGTACCAAAATAAAGATTCATTAGCTGTTTTGAATACAGATACAGAGAAAAATTATAAACTGAGAAATAAATGTAAAGGCAAAGTACTATTTTTTAAAAATAATGATAAAAAAATTTTAATAGATAAAAGTTTAAGCTCCACTAGTTATAAAGAAATTAAATTTGTACAAAATGGTGCAATAAAAGAAAACGATAATATCTATTTTATTAAGGACAAAATTAGAGATTTTATTATTAAAAATGAAGATATAAAATTAAAGGGTAATCACAACATTGAAAATATATTAGCTGCAATTTGCGCAACATATAATCTAGTTAATAAAAGTTCTATTGTAAAGGTCTTATCGGAGTTTGTGGGAGTACCACATCGTTTAGAATTTGTTGCAGAAAAAGAAGGAGTAACTTATATAAACGACTCTATAGCTACCACTCCGACACGTACAATTAAAGGCGCACTTTCATTATTTAACAAAAAAATAATTCTGATAGCCGGTGGCTATGACAAAAATATTTCATTCGACTTATTAGGAGAAAAAATACTAGAAAAAGTTAAATTACTAATTTTACTTGGCGATACTGCAAAAAAAATTTTTATAGCTACAAAGGAAGCAGCTAATAACGATTCTTTAGGTAACTATCCAGAAATTATATTTACTGATAATTTAGAATCTGCTGTAAAAACAGCCAAAACTTTTGCAGCAAATGGTGATAAAGTAGTTCTTTCGCCAGCATGTGCAAGCTTTGACCTTTACAAAGATTTTCAGGAGCGCGGAGAACACTTTAAAGAATTGGTTAAAAGGCTTTAATATTAATTATCAAAAGTAATTAAATATCCAAAGATTAAATAGAAAAAGAATACTTATATTTTGCCGATTGTTATAATTTTCTGGATACAACAATTTTTTCTAGAGTATAAAAGTTTATGTGTAAGTATTTATGCAAATTCAAATTGTCATTTTATTCTAGATTTCTGTATTGATTTTAAATTAATGTTATTTAAAATTCTTATATATACCTTTTAATCTTAATTTATTTTTATGTTAAGTTTTTGATTTATTCTTTAACATATTAAAGTTCATTGTGTGTTTTGTTTGAATAATTTTCATAGTCACAATGTTACAATAAAAGTATTATTAACGACTTGGACCTAATTTTAGCGGTATATTGTTAATTTTCATAAATAATTTACAGTATCATTTTTATAAATTTAAAAATGACTTTTTCTAGTTTTATGCTTTACCCTCCCTACAGATATGAATTCTAATTTTGGTTTAAAATAATATTCTGATTCCTAGCCATAATCAAGTTCTATTAATCTTATAATTGAAAATACTGCACATAAATTATTAAGTATATTTAAACACTTTTACTGTTTTTTGTTATATTGTTTTAAAGCTTTAAATGAATTGGTTTTTAAAATAAAACTTAATCTACAAAGCTTTTGTATTTTAATAAAATTCAGGTATCTAGCTTATTACCAACTGGTTTAAGAAGGATCAGTTCAGTAAAAAAGCAAACTAATGTGCCAGACGGCGAATTTTTAATTTATATAGGGTAGTAACATTGTGACGCTAATTTGTATAAGAAAAATAGATAACGTATGATATCTCTTAACTTTAGCTATTATTAGCTATTAAGATCTTTAAATAGCATTTAAAAGAACACAATTTTGATAAACTGTTTTTAAGTCAACAAAATAAACTTTTAAAGTATTTTTAACTTCATCATGTTTGTTTCATATGTCAACTATATCTTTACGAAATTATTATCTTTATTGTATTAAAAAGAAATATATATTTATTTATAAGGTTTTTTATAAATTATTCTTGAATTTAGTTTATTAATATGATAGTATTTAGCGCGTAATTTTATCTTAAATCGCATGCTAGACTTGTTCCTTGGTGCAGGGTTTTGACTGTTGGGTTGGTTTAGCAGAGGAGTAACCGAGGAGGGTGTTTTCTTTTATGTCTATTGTTTCGATGAAACAGCTTTTAGAAGCAGGAGTGCATTTTGGGCATCAGACGCGTAGGTGGAACCCTAGAATGTCTCCGTATATTTTTACGCAGAGAAATGGAATATACATCATAGACCTGCAAAAGACTTTGAGGAAAGTAAATGAGGCTTACCAATTTATTAGAGAGGTTGCGTTGGATGGAAAGCATGTGTTATTTGTAGGAACCAAAAAACAAGCTCAAGAATCTATAAAGGAAGAGGCTTTGCGTTCTGGTTCTTATTATGTCAATACTCGTTGGCTTGGAGGCATGCTTACTAATTTTAGGACTATTCGTAAACGTGTTGATAGATTAAAACAGCTTCGCAAAATGCGTGAAGATGGTACTTTTGAATTGCTGCCAAAGAAGGAAGTTATTAAATTAAACTTAGAAATTACAAAACTTGAGCGGTATCTAGGTGGAGTTGAGGAAATGAGTGAGCTGCCAGGTGCGTTGTTTATTGTAGATCCTAGTAAAGAAAAAATAGCCGTAGCTGAAGCAAGAAAACTTAAGATACCTGTAATTGCAATAATAGACACAAACTGCGACCCAAATGATGCTGATTTACCAATACCTGCAAATGATGACGCTATTCGTTCAGTTAAACTTATATCAAGTACTATGGCTAATGCTATTTTAGAAGCAAAAGAGGGCGAGGGTTCGGTTGATGAAGAGGAAGAATCTGAGCTAGATGAAATTCATATTGAAAATGAATCTAGTGTATTGGGGTCTTCAGGGCCTTCCACGGAATGAACTAGTTTGGAAGCAAAAATGATAAAGTTTCAGGTAAAATCTGAGCTAGATAGGATTAATCTTGAAAATGAATCTAGTGAATTTGAGTCTTCAGAGCCTTTCACACAGATGTTCTGATGGGGGGCGTATGGTAATTGGTTAATTAATCTGGGTAGGTTGTGGGGTTATTGGTTAAACTGAGATAAATTAGCGTGCTTTTTTAGTTTCTGGTTTCATTGTGTTATTTACTTTATGTTCTTATGTTTTTTTATTTAATCCTTTTTTGATTTCTTTATAGTGAGTTTTTTTGAAGTCGTAGTTTTTGAATTATGCTATAATGTCAGTAGTTTTTTGAGTTTATCTGATTAATTTAGGTTTTTCTAAGCTGGTTGTTTTTAAACTTTAGCACTTGCGGGTGTGTTTTATTATTAAAATTCTGGATGTAAAGTGGCGGAAAATGGGGGCTGAAATATATTTTTGTATATTAGTAGGTTATTTATAGGTTGTTTTATTTGTAGGCTATATATTTGAGAATATTTTTTATTTTAATATTATGAAGAGGTGTAATTATATGGCTGATTTTACAGCAGCAGATGTTAAAGCTCTTAGAGAAAAAACGGGATGTGGCATGATGGATTGCAAAAAAGCTTTAACAGAAACCGGCGGAGATATGCGTAAAGCTGCAGATTTTTTGAGGGAGAAAGGTCTAGCGGCGGCTGCGAAGAAATCTGCAAGAGTTGCTGCAGAAGGAGTTGCTTACGCAAAAACTAATAAAAATTCGACTATAGGGGCGGTTGTAGAGGTTAATACGGAAACTGATTTTGTAGCTAAAAATTCAGATTTTATGGATTTTGTAGAATTGTGTGCTGATACTATAATTGAGAATAATCCAAATAATATTGAGGATTTAGTTTCTTGCAAGACGTCTAGCGGTGAGATTTTGAAAGATATTTTAAACAAAAAAATTGCTACAATTGGTGAGAATATAAAAATACGTAGATTCAAAAGGTTTGAAGGCTTTGTTACAACATATGTTCATGCCAATGGTCGTATAGCTGTTATGTTGAATGTAAAATTAAATGTTGATGCTAGTAGTAACCCGGCAATTAAAGATGCGCTTAAAGATATTGCTATGCAAATTGCGGCTGTGAATCCAGGATATTTAAATAGAGAATCTGTGCCTAGTGAAGTCTTGAAAAAAGAGAAAAATATTCTTAAAGAGCAAGTGTTAAACGAAGGTAAGCCAGAGTCAATTGTAGAGAAAATTGTGATGGGTAAATTAAATAAATTCTATAAAGAAAATTGTCTTTTAGAGCAAGATTTTGTTAAAGATAACAATATAACTGTTGAGCAATACTTAAAAAATACAGGTAATTTTGCTGGTGCTAACATTTCTATTTTAGATTTTACTAGATATGAAAAAGGGGAAGGAATAACAAAAAAAGAAGAAAATTTTGCGGAAGAAGTGGCAGGCTTAGTTACCTGGTATTAAGAGTTATTAAATATCACTATTTTTCTTAATTCTATAGAAATAAGATGACCTTTTTCTCCAATATGTCTTAATTTTTTATACATATAACTTGCCACCAACGCTATTACTATAACAAAAAAACAAACAGTCAACGGTAACGATATTAAAAGATTATTTTTATACCACGCTCCAAAGCCTCCTTTTTCTTCTTTTTTGTTTGGTTCTGGTTTTGGTTCTGGAGTTGGTTCCGGGCTTGGTTCGTCCTTTTTACCATTCCCAGAAGATTTCACTAATTTGCTAATACCAAAAGTAGAACCACTTACTGCACTTGCACCAATACCCGCAATAGCAAAGCCTTTAACCGTTTCTACACCATTACCTTTTTTAACATTTTGTTTTTCATCATCAACAAATACATAACCTTCGTTTTTACTATTTTGGTTAGTTGAATCCTCTAATAAATCTGCTTTATCTTCTATGTCTTTATCTGAAACTTCTGTATCGGCACTCGCATTATTATTATCCTCGTCTGTGCTATCATCTTGTGTCTCTTCGTCTATTGTTGTTTCAGCATCAATATTAGTTTCGTCAGCATCAACCATTGGTTCATTGCTAACTTTAGGATCAATCGACACTGAGTCATCGTGAGAACTAGCACCTTTATTATCTACTACACTCGCCAAATTAATATCACCCTGAGCGCTTACCGCACTGCTTGAAGCAACTCCCGCTGAAAATACACCTAGCATTATTAAACCTGCAAACTTACCTTTACTCATATGCCAAAAACTCCAGTTCCTGCTGCAAAACAGCATATATATATATATATATATATATATATATATATTTATATAAATATATATAGAGTATAAATAAATTTTTAGAGAAACCGATATATTCAAAAAAATAATTAATGAAGATACATTCAAATAAATTTTTTAATAT
>JAEEGL013706570.1_pt1 | contig 15143 bp, 21 predicted proteins | sample 9134231 | NCBI WGS metagenome assembly JAEEGL01 (sample SAMN16246548, study PRJNA631951) | gut metagenome | biome: gut microbiome; feature: rumen; material: fiber-attached | host: Bos | place: Iran: Karaj | collected 2018-10 | reverse complement strand
CGCCTTCCATAACTGCCACACATGAATTGGTGGTACCTAAGTCTATGCCTATAATCTTACTCATAATTTTATGTTTTTTTTTGTTTTACAATTTTGAAAAATTCACGACTTCAATATGGCAATCCTTGTGCCAGCGGAATGAAAAAATGTTGACAAAAATGGCTGTTTTTGTTTTTAATATGCTGAATGTTAGTGTATTATAAGGATAGTGAGATTTTTTATGGCGAAATTCTTCATGTCATACCAAAAGTTTTGTCGTGCTTTTTTGGCACAAAAAAGATTGATTTTTTGAAATTTGGTGTCAGTGTGGGTGACAAAATGGCAGTAGCATCGCGCCATGACGCGATGCTACTGCTGGAATAAATTTTATAATAAATTTATAATAATAAAAATTATAAATTATTCATTATCAATTGTCCATTGTTTTCCTCCCCATCAACATTATTCCCGTAAACAAACAGAAGAAAATTATTCCATTGATAATGCAGAACATATCTTCGATGCAGAAGAAGCAAAAAGTTATTATGCACCACCATATCATGGTGCCGTTGCGCATCTTGATAGCTTTGCGGAACATTGCGAAGAACAGCAGTAGGAGAGAGGCGATTCCCAAGATTCCGAACGAGGCAAACGAACGCAGGAATTGGTTGTGGGAAGCACAGGTGCCATTGTAGTCGTCGCCCATGCGCAGCTTCATCTTTTTCTGCAATTCGGCATATACGTCGCCTTCGCCAGTACCGATGAGCCAGTTTTCGGAGATGACATCCACTGCCGATTCCATGCACTTGATGCGGATGGTCGTCGATTCGTTGCGTGTGCGCACTGTTTCCACCCCATCGTGTTGAGCCTTTAGGCTATCCCACATGCTGTCGATTCTGTATTTTACCATTGGTAGTGAGTAGATTGCTGGAATTGAAGCGATTGTCAGCACAGCAACAAGTATCGAAAGCCATTTGGGAATTCGTTTCGACAGGACCATGCGTACAATTAGGTACATGGCGTATATGGCGAGTAGCAAGATTGTAATCTTCGACGAAAGCATTCCGATGAAAACAACCATTATCAATGCAGTTGCAATTTCAATGGCAATGTAGCCTTTGCTGTGTAGCTGTCGGTTGCGGAGTATGTCCTGTGTGATTATTATTACGGCAAACATTGCATAGTAGGAGTGATGATGAGGCGAACTTAGCAGCTGTGTGTAGAAAAACACATCGGTGTTATGAGTTTCCATATAGTTGCCGCATGCGTTGATAATGCTGAAAATCATAATTGCAAAAATGCCCGCTATCAGCGAAATGTTCAGTATGCTTAATTTTCGTTCGATGCCGTTTAGTCTGAATGCCGTTGCAATTAGAGGGAAAGTAAGCAGCGAAAGTGCGGTTTCTGTATTGTGTAGTGCTGTAGTAATGTCGTCGGAATAAGAAAGACCTATTAAATATAGGAGGAACGGAATTAGCATAGCCCAGAAACCGAGTGTGCGGGCGGATTCGCGCAAGGCCTTGTAGTTTCGTGGACGAACTAGGAACAGGAAGCACAATGTTGCTATTGGAATAGGGGTAAGAAATACGTGTACGGGAATAAGGAAAACTATGATGCCAAGTAGCACCACTTCGAGCAAATCAAGGTAATATGAAGACTTTGTTGTATCCATTCCAATTCGCAAAGTTATAAAATCCATGTAGATAAAAACAAAAGTCTTCAATATTTATTAAAAAAAACGGGGAACAAATCGTTTCCCCGTTGTATTTCTGCAATAAAATTCTCGATTAATGCTGGTTGATGAATCTGTTAAGCTCGCTGACCGATGAGGAGAAAGTGAACACTTCGTTTACTTTAAAGTAGTTTCTGCGGTCGTAGCAGTGGTCGTATGCGTACTTTGCAAAAGTAAGTCTGTCGCTGTCGAAAGTAAACAGACGGCATATTTCTCTAACTTGTTCTGCGCTTATGCAGGTATACGAGCATGCTTGTTTTGCAATTGTCATTTTTGTGCTCGAATATGGTGTGTTGTTTATCATCTTGCGCAGTTCGTTGAAATCCTGTTCCGACATGATGTAGTGGCAGTCGGGATTGTCGCTTTGGAAATAGCCGTAACCACCTTGATAACCACCATTGTAGCCGCCATTATTATAACCGCCGTAAGGATTCTGGTATGCTGCCATCTGGTTGGTGATGTACCTGTTGAGCTGGTCAACCGACGATGAATAAGTAAATGCCTGACCTACAATATAGTATCTGTATCGGTCGTAGCAATATTCGAAAGCGTATTTTGCAAAGTCGAGCCTATTCGACTCGTATGAGAATTCGCGGCACAGGTCCCTAATCTGGTCGGAGGTCATGCAGTTGTAGCGGCATGCTTGTTTTGCCACTGTTAGACGCGAACTGTCGAAATACCTTGCTCTTACTTGACTTCTCAGCGAGTTGAAGTCGTTCTGTTGCATCGGCATGTGGCAACGTGGGTTGTCTGACGGACCGTAGCTATTGCCCCAGTGTCCTCCGTTGTTGCCTCCATTGTGATAGCCTCCGTTGTGGGGCGGATTGTTGTTGTGTCCGTTGTTATAACCTCCATTGTGGGGCGGATTGTTGTGTCCGTTGTTCCCATGGTTGTTATTGTAGCCGTTTCCGTGACCGTTGTTGCCATTGTTGTGTCCATACTTGTCGTCTTTTGTTTCGGTAGAACCTTCGTGACCAGAGTTACCGTTGGACGGATTGTTGTGTTGACGGGGTGTCGTGCTGATAATCTTCGTCGAGTACACATTTTCACGGCCTTTTACCAGTTGCACCTTTATTTCCTTGTCGTTGCTGCTTACCGACAAAGTACGGTTGAATGCTGGTACACCGCTGCGTTCGAAGACAACCCTTACGTTAATGTTTTTGCCACTGATATTTGTGGCTTTGACATTTGTGGCTGCGGTTTCATTTTGCTTTACACTGTTCAAGTACAAGGTAAACAGGTCACCATTGTCGGTGTAGAATACAAAGTCGTTGTTTTGTGCTATGCCAGCAATTGTAAGTAGGCACAGGATTGCAAATGATACAAAAGTTCTCATGTCAATATTTTTATTTTCGCAAAGGTAGTGAAAATTATTAAATAGCAAATAGGTATAATTCCCAAAATCATTATCTTTGCCATTGTATATAAATTTGAACGACATGAAAAAAGTTATATCTGTAGCCATTACAGCAGCGACAATATTGCTACTTTGCAGTTGTGCTATTTTTAGCGGCGACAAGAATAAGTTGAATGCAAACGACCTTGTACGTTATTATTATAAGGTACACAACGGCTATTCAGGAATCTCCCGCGAATACGAAATCGAGTATAAGGACAGCGTTGTGACTGCCACGATGCGCGACTGCAACTTCATTCTCGATTCGTGCGAAGTATATACGGTAAGCGATGTCCCCCGTGAAACCATGGTAGAAATTGGCGAAATGCTCATCAATGCCAAAGTTCAGAACTGGGAATCCAGCTATACTAATCGCGATGTCTTCGATGGCGACAGCTGGTCGATGGATGTAAAGTTTGGTAAAAACCTCATGTGGTCGAGCGGTTATATGGCTTGGCCCGACAACGACCCAACCCGCGAGATAAACAAAATTATATACAATTTGTGCAAGCCACAAGACGACAAATCAAAGCAATAAAATTTAGGTATCTATATACGTGTTGATGCAATGTACTTAAAGCATTCAAACTTGCGGAACCTTTAGCTCGCGCAGTGAAATATGCAATGACAGTTTAACAGTACATTCTTTCGTCAACTTGTCGATTGAAGGTTATTGTCTACCTGTCAAAAAAGTCCTTCATATTGTCAATCTGCTGGTCGTCGGAAATATTCTTGTTTTTTTGATATTTGTCTCTGAACTTTCGCCAATAGCTGAAAGGAGAGGTTTCTACGTGTTCTGATATTTTGTTCAAACAGATTCTCCACAGCATGAAAATAAAGATATAGAAAGCAATTGTTAGCAACGCTGACCATCCAACAGATACTACATCCGAAACCATAAGTATGGCATCGTATATGCCATGAGCCAAAATTGGAGCAACCAATGTCATTGTCCAGTTGCGGAACTTGTGCTTTACTGTGAACTTTGCCAGCGAGAGGAAGAATCCCATAAGCACGGCAAAAAGGAAGTGACCTGGTACAGCGAACAATGCACGCCCCCATGCGCACGACGGATCGTCGAATACGTACAAAATATTCTCTATTGTAGCAAAACCCATCGATACACATACGGCATACACTATTCCGTCCATGCGCTCGTTGAAATCCTTGCTCCACCAGACAAGTAGGAAAAGAATTACAAATTTTGATATTTCTTCGGGAATTGCCGCCGAAAAAAAGGCTGTTCCGACCTGCTGTAGAATTTCTCCATCGAAAAGGTATGGCAATTCGTCAAGGTCGAAAATGCTAATTAAGGCAAGGTCGAGCGGAATGGACACCATTCCGACAAAGAATGCAAGTACTATTTTCCCAATAGGTTCGTGCTCGTACTTGTCGCGTATAATTATGTACACGATAAGCACAGCAGCGGGAACTACAGCAACAAGAAGTTTCCACATACTACTTGTTCATGAATTTTTCCACGTTTATGACAAAGCGTTCGTGCGTGCCGTCGCCGATTACATCGCCCTTGTCGTCGAAAGCTTCTACTTTGAAAACTACGCGGCGGCGGTCGATTTCGATGATTTCGGAACGGCAGGTGATTACGGTGTTAAGTGGACTTGCCTTCTTGTGGGCAACGTTTATGTGTGTGCCGACAGTCCCCTCTCCTTCCGAAAGGTAGGGCATTACGGAACGATAGCAAGTCTTTTCCATGAGTGCGATCATTGCCGGTGTTGCATAAACTTCTACTAGTCCGCTGCCGTATGCAGCTGCGGTGTTGTCGTGGCGAACTACTTCGCTTTCTTCACCTTTGATACCAAGCTTTATGTTCATAGTTGTTTCTAAGTTTCAAGTGGTTTATGGTTGTTTCAAGTGGTTTATGGTTGTTTCAAGTGGTTTATGGTTGTTTCAGGTTGTTTCAAGTGGTTTTTATGTTTATAGAGTTTTTATTTGTATTTCAATCCATTAATATCGGTTTTCTTTAAATAACTGATAAAATTTGCTATTGAGACTGATTCGGAGATACATTTTGTTCTGAACTCTTCATAATTTTTTTCATCAATATATCCACAATCGTATGCTCTTGCTAACTGGCTACGAACTTCACCACATGATGCCTTTGCTACATATAAAAACTGAACGAACTCTTTTTTGCCATTTCTTTCGAAACCTTCAGCAATGTTATCCATTATTGAACCTGCTGCCGAGCGTATTTGAGAACAAAAACGATAATCCTTTGAGAATGCTTCGTTACCAGTAATTGCATATATTTCTTTTGACAACACTCGTGCGTCCTGCCAAATCCTAAGTTCTTCAAAATCTTTTACCGTTGCCATCTTTAACAACTTCAAACAATTTCAAACAATCTCAAACAATTTCAAACAATTTCAAACCATCTCAAACCTTAAAACTTGAACGTTATCGTCTGCTTTACCTCCGGGCTTAGCGAACGCGAAACCGGGCAAGTGTCGGGAATGCGCTTTACTATCGTCTGCTGCTTTTCGTTGAGGTTGCACATCGAGTAGTCGAAGTCGATTTTTACTTCGGCAACGCGGCGTGGCGACTCGTTCATAATCTTTTCAATCTGCGCGGTTGCTCCGTCGATTGAGAAATTGTAGGTCTGTGCAGTTATGCCAGTTATTGTGAAAATGCAGTCGCACAGAGCTGTTGCCAGCAAATCGGTTGGCGAAAAAGCTTCGCCTTTGCCGTGGTTGTCGAGCGGAGCGTCGGTTATGATTCTGTTGCCCGACTGGAGGTGAGTGTTTTCGGTGCGAAGTCCACCCACGTACTTTGATGTCATTTTGGTCATAACGAAAAAGTTTTTAGTTTCAAGTTTCTTGTTTCTTGTTGTGTCGTGGCGCGCCGTGACCGTACTTTTCTAGTTTTCTGCGCTTGCAGTCTAACAGTCTTGCAGTCGACTGGTCTTCTGTTAGCCTGTTGGCCTGTTAGACCATTAGATAATCAGCATTGCGTCGCCGTAGGTTGCAAACTGGTACTTTTCCTTTACTGCCACCTCGTAAGCATTCATCAAGTTTTCGTAGCCAGCGAATGTTGCCACCGACATCATCAACGTTGACTTTGGCAGGTGCAGGTTCGAAATCATGCAGTTTGGAACCATGCATTCGTATGGCGGGAAAAGGAACTTGTTTGTCCAGCCGTCGTATGGTTTCAGCAATCCGCTTGTGGTAATCGATGATTCCAATGCGCGAAGTACGGTTGTTCCTACTGCACAGATGCGACGGTTTTCGGCTTTCTTGCGGTTGACGGTGTCGGCGAGTTCTTCGGAGATAAACATCTGTTCCGAATCCATCTTGTGCTTTGTGAGGTCTTCGACATCGACGCTGCGGAAGTTGCCAAGTCCTACATGAAGAGTCAAGAACCCGAATTCAACGCCAACGAGTTCAAGTCTCTTGAAAAGTTCGCGGCTAAAGTGCAAGCCTGCGGTTGGTGCAGCAACTGCGCCTTCGTTCTTTGCGTAGATTGTCTGGTAGCGTTCGGCATCTTCGGGCTCGGTCGGGCGCTTAATAATGTGCATTGGCAGCGGAGTTTCGCCAAGCGAATACAAGGTTTTCTTGAACTGGTCGTAGTCGCCGTCGATGAGGAAGCGCAAAGTACGTCCGCGCGATGTTGTGTTGTCGATTACTTCGGCTACAAGTTCGTTGCCGTCTTCGCCGAAATACAACTTGTTACCAATTCTAATCTTTCGTGCCGGATCGACAAGAATGTCCCACAGACGCTGGTCGTGGTTGAGTTCGCGGAGCAGGAAGACTTCGATTCTTGCACCTGTCTTTTCCTTGTTGCCATACAGACGGGCAGGGAAAACTTTGGTGTCGTTGAAAATCATAAAGTCCTTGTCGCTGAAATAGTCCTTTAAATCCTTGAAAATCTTATGCTCGATTTCTCCAGTTTTTCTGTTTAAAACCAAAAGTCTGCACTCGTCACGGAACTTCGAAGGATACTGAGCAATGAGTTCCTCCGGCAAGTTGAATTTGAATTGAGATAACTTCATCTGTATAAATTGTTATAAATCAATATATTACTTTTTAAAAGTCCGCTATTTACCCATTATAAATTCGGAACTGCAAAAGTACAAATTTAATTTTGGAAATACAATAGTAAAAAAATGTAGCGCCGCAATACATTGTGACGCTACATTTTTAATCGTCCATTATCAATTGTAAATTATCAATTATCCATTATTTTCACCATGTATTCCACAAACTCTTCCAGTTTCACTGCCTTGCTGATGTCTGCTTCGCCGCTGCGTGTTCTGCGGAGTGATTTAAGGTAGGCACCATTGCCGAGACTTCTGCCAAACTCATCGGCCAACGAACGGATGTATGTGCCTTTGCTACACGTGATTGTGACATCTACGAGTGGAAGTTCGATTTTGTTGACGGCAATGTCGTAAACTGTGATTTGCTTGTGCTTTAGTTCTACTGTGCGACCTTTGCGGGCAAATTCGTAGGCGCGTTTGCCGTTTACCTGAACAGCAGAATACACAGGTGGCATCTGCTCGCGTTCGCCGCAAAGATTTGCAAGAGCATCGCGCACCTGCTGTTCGGTAATGCCAGAAATGTCGAAGGTCTTGTCGATTTTTGTTTCAAGGTCGAACGACGGTGTAGTGGCTCCTAGGCAAAATTCGGCTTCGTAAACCTTGGTGCCGCCTTGCAATTCCTCTATCAGTTTGGTTTTCTTGCCAGTACAAAGGATAAGCAGTCCTGTAGCAAGCGGGTCGAGTGTGCCGGCGTGACCAACCTTGAACTTGCGTATGCCTGTGTATTCGCTGATTTTCTTGCGCACCTTGTTCACCACGTCGAACGAAGTCCACGAGTATGGCTTGTCGAAGATTATGACTTCGCCTGTTTCAAAATCCGGCAGTCTGTCGAACGAGAAATATTCCATTAGCTAAGGAAAAATATGGAGACAAGACCTACGATAGCACAATATATTGCGAACCATATCAGCTTGCCCTTCTTCACTATGTTAATCATCCACTTGCAAGCGAGACAACCAACCACAAATGCGGTGATGAATCCTATTGCCAGTGGTAAAAATCCTATCGAATTCATTGCGGCGTCGGCACTGCCCTTGGCCATTTTCAGGACATCTAGCAAAGCTTCGCCAAGAATTGGCGGAATTACCATAAGGAATGAGAACTGTGCAAGTTTTTCCTTCTTGTTGCCCAGCAGAAGTCCTGTTGCTATTGTACTTCCCGAGCGCGAAAGTCCTGGCAAAACTGCCACAGCTTGCGCAATACCGATAATGAATGCGTCGAGCATCGAAATTTTTTCCTTCTGACGTGGCTTTGCGAAATAAGCAAAAGCAAGCAGAGCTGCCGTTACAAGCAGGCAGATGCCAACGATAAGCAATCCAGATCCGAAGATTTCTTCAACGGTATCCTTGAACAAGAACCCGACTATTGCAACTGGAATCATTGAAATTAGGATGTTGACTACATATTTCATCTCGTCGTTCCATTTGAACTTGAAGAATCCTTTAAATAGCCAAACTATTTCTTTCCATAAAATTACCAATGTGCTAAGTACAGTTGCTACATGAACTGCGACGGTGAATGCAAGGTTTTCTTCGCCACTAAGTCCGAAAAGCTTTGCGCCTATTGCTAGGTGTCCGCTGCTACTTACGGGTAGATATTCGGTAAGACCTTGAATCAAACCGAGTATTAAAGCTTCCAACCAATCCATATGCAATTCCTATTTTGAGCGGGGACGCCACATTATTGCAAAAATTTCTACTGCGAAACCGATTATCAGCACTATCGGAGCTAGTGTTATGCGGCGGAAACTGAATATTTCGGGGTTGAATACATTCGGGTCGTCAGAACCGCCACCAACCATAAGTGCGTAACCGATTACAAGGATTACGAAGCCAATAGCAAGGGCAATATAGTTTTTCTTGCCAAGAGCAAATCCTGTTTTTCCACTTTCGGAAACTGTTTTTTCGTTTAGAGCGTCATTTTTTGCCATATCGTAAAAGTCAAAAATTCATATTAGAAACAAACTGCAAAGATAGTACATTAGGCTGGAAACAGAAAATGGAATTTTGTATTTTTGAAATTTGCATTTTCGAACTTAGATTTTTCTTCCCATTTCGTACGCCTCTTTCAACTTGGCATTCCCTGCAATATCGTTCGGAGCACCTACGCCTCCGCAGAAAACATGTCCTTTGAGTGCAGACTTTCCATAGCAGTCTATCCAGCCCGTCAGGCCACCTTCGGCACGCTTTGGAACAAATTCCTCGTCTTCGGCTGCCGTTGTAAGCAGATAAATGTCGCGGAAACGGTAGTCCTTGGGATACATTGCGTTCATACGGTCGATGAGGGTTTTCATCTGTCCCGACATTTCGTAGTAGTAAATTGGTGTCGCCCAGCACACTACATCGGCATTGAGCACACTGTCCATAATTGCAGGAACGTCGTCCTTGAATACACATGCACCAGTCTTCTGGCACGACAGACAGCCGACGCAGAACTTGATTTCCTTGCCTCGCAACGAGATAAGTTCCACTTGATTTCCAGATGCTTTTGCACCTTCGGCAAACTGCTCCGCCATTGCGTGGCTGTTGGAGCCGGGGCGGAGACTTGTTGAAATAACGATGACTTTTTTCATTGCACTTTTATTTTGCAGGTTCCCACTTGCAGCGTACTGGCGAGACTATTGCGCCTTCCTTCTTGAGTTCTGCAAAAGCCTTGTCAACCTCCTTGCGGTCGGCACCGAGAGCCGTCGTGATTTCACCAGCCGAGACGGGCTTGCCAGCCTCGCGCATTGCCTTTAATACTTGTTCTTTCATCGTGATGTGTTTTTAATTTATAGTGTTGCAAACTTACATAAAAATTGCGAAATTTATATGCTTTTCAGAAAAAACTTTGTGTGTTGATAATTGATGACAGAGAAATATTATGCAATACGTTCCACAAACTTGTTGAGTGTGTTATTTTCGTAACTTTCTGCCATAGTTCAAATTCTTTTCGGTAATGCGTACTTATTGTTTATAAGACAAAAATTTATGAAAAATACTTGTAATATTGCTAAGAATTAGTAAATTTGCACTCGTAAATAAAGTTTAATTAAATTTATTATCAAATGAGTACACTATTTTCTTGGCACTTTTGGGAAAAGCCGATAGTTCTTTTCTCGTTGATTATGTTTTTTGCTCTTACTGGATGGTCGCAGAATGCACCAATGCTTAAAACTACAGTTATACCGCATTCAGACGAGCCGACGCTTCGCAATGGAGGCTTGCTTACTACGACATGGACACAGGAGGCACCTTTCAATATGCTTTGTCCGATAGATCCATTGGAGAATAACGCCCACTGTTATACTGGATGTCCTGCAACTGCTATGGGGCAGATTCTCAATTATTTGCAGACGACAAATAACGCACGTTTTAACGACGGCGACGACTATAATCACAGCTACGCAGGACGCAACTACAGAATAGATGACGACTGGCAGACTATGCAATTCCCGTCGTTTCCACAGTTGAATGACATGTTGGATGCTGCTGATGCAACTTTCCAACGTGGAGAGGAACTTTCTGACTCGTTGATTGCTGCATTGATTTTCGCATGTGGGACTGCCTGCACACAGATCTACACCGCATCGCCTAATTATGGGTCTGGTACCTTTTATGTCGATCAGGCGTATGCTGCTTATCAGCGTTTTGGCTTTGCTGAATGCCAATTGTACCGCACTGCAAGCGATGAAATGTATGCTACCTTAATTTCCAATTTGCAAGCAGGTTATCCTGCACATCTGGCTGTAGAAAATAATGCAGGAAATAGCGGACACAACGTCGTGGTCGACGGCTATCGCGAATCGGACGGAAAGTTCCATATCAATTTTGGTTGGGGCGGTTACAAGGATAATTGGTACAGCCTTCCCGATCCTAATGGTTTTGGTTACGGATGGACAAAGATTGAAGGCATCATCGTGAATATAATTCCTACGACTACGCCTTCGGATATTATATCATCCAACCAACAGCCTCTCGAAGTTTTTCCTAATCCTGTTTCCGATGTCCTCTATCTGAAGAATCTTTCTGGCGAGCAAGTGAACTATTCCATTTTCAATGTATTGGGACAGGAGGTTACAAATGGAATTTCTTGTGGAACAATTTCTGTCGCTGGTTTGGAAAAAGGTGTGTATTTCTTGCAAGTAGAAGGTGAAAATTCACGTGAAACTGTTAAATTTATTGTAGAATAAAGGAATATTGCACAAAAAACACCGCAAAGTACACTTATGGCTTTGCGGTGTTTTTACATTCTTGTCGTCAGTACAACTTTTTCATTTCTCAAAATTAGATTCTGGAGCAATTGACACCGAGGTTTTCCGGGTCATTTTATATTCAGTTCACCTTTGGCAACAATTGCCGCTGTTCCGCCAACATAGATTGTGCCGTCGGCAGTAATGCGCGTTGCCACCACCGATGGTCGTCCCATTGCTTCGCCTTGTGCGAACGAATAATCGCCTGATGCGGTGATTATGCCATTCTGCTGCAAGTAATAGGTAAGTGCGGCATTCGCGGTTCCTGTTGCCGACTCCTCGGGAATTCCGTATAGTGGAGCGAAATCCCGCACGAATGCAGTGTACTTGTCGTTGCCAAAGGCAAAAACATGAAAGCTTACCGCATTGTATTTCTTTGTGATGTTTGCGATGGCTTCCATATTGGGGTTCAGAGTTTGCAAAGTCGCTACATCTGGCAGAGGAATCATAATGTCGGACAGTCCGGAGTATGCAATCTGTACAGGCAGTGTGGGCTTATAACCAGTAAGGCCAATTGCGCGATAAATTTCTTCTGTATTTCCAATGGTTGCGACAATGCGCGGTGCCGCCATTTGCATCATCACCCGGTCGCCAATCTCGATGTTGAGGTCTCCAGCATTCGTGTGGCACAGACAGCATCCCGAAATGCCCGTTTCCTGATGCAGCATGCCGAAAGTGGCAATGGTGGCGTGACCACATAGCTCAACTTCGGCCTTCGGGGTGAAGTAGCGTATTGTGAACTCATTGTCGGAATGCCGCCTGACGAAAGCAGTCTCCGAATATCTAAGTTCGGCGGCGATTTGAAGCATAACCGCCTCGTTGGGAAAAGTGTTCCCGTCAAGCATCACCACACCTGCAGGATTGCCACCAAAAAGCTGGTCGGTAAAAGCGTCAACAATATAGTATCTCATTTGTTTCTTTTGTTGTCTGAAAGGATTTTTTCTAGCGTTTCCAAGCCCCGATAACTTCACCTACATACACCGAATGGATGCCAGCCTCGAAACCGTCGTACCATTTCTTTGGGGTGTCGTTGCGGAAGTCCTGTTCGGTTTGGTGCCATACCGACATTGTTTCGCACTCGATGACTATGCTAGCCTCTTCGTAATAGGGTGTACCGTTTTCGGTATAGGCGACATGCAGACCGAGGGCAGCGGCCTTGTCGCCATCGCGACCGCTGTGCTTGCCCATATATTGCCAAACTTTCGGATCGTCGAACTGCATAATGGTAAATCGCGGATATTTCTCCAGAAATTCCCAAGTGTAGCGGCCTGGCGCCACATAGACGGTAACTGCTGGGCGATTGTGTCCTAGATAGTTGCCAATGCCGCCCCAACCGATTGTCATTGCGTTGCTACGGGCGGTGTCGCCACTGCAAACTATGAGATTCTCTGTAAACCAAGAAAAGCCGTTCTTCTCAAACTCTTTCTGTACATCGAAGGCTGTCAATTCGTTGTTCTTATTCTCCATTTCCTTTTGTTCTTGTTTCTGTCCGTTGCAGCCCGTGGCGAACATTGTAACCACAACTGCGAAAAATAATAATCTCTTCATTTTGAGTTAAATTTGTGGCAAAAATAACAAAAAATCCGCAACCCAAGCCTTTGCCCGAATTGCGGAATAATCGTATGTCCGTTTGGCGGATGGAATCGGGACCACCGACACATCGGGTGGAGTTCTGCGATAACATAAATGCAAATGACTATCCGCAAAAAAACACCGCAAAGTCATTAGTTTTCTTTGCGGTGCTTTACATTTCCTATCGACAGCACACCTTTTATTTGCCAATCATTTCATTGATACTTTTCAAAGTTGTACTGCTTTCTCAGTTCTGCCTGACGCTCTGGCGACTGGGAGGTGAAATATGACTTCCAGCCCGGGCAGAAATTTATGTGCCAGCGCCAGATGCGGCCTAATACCGAATTCGGTTTTGCGTCGTAATGGGCGCGAAACTTGCAGTTTTCACATGCTTGTGCCATAACCCATCCGCATTATTTCAACATCGATTCTATCTCGGCTTCCATGTCCTTTGGCTCGGCTACTGGCGGAAAACGCTTGATAACCGTACCGTCCTTCGAAATCAAGAACTTGGTGAAGTTCCAGCGGACATCGCCTTCGCCACGACCTTCCGACTTGCTCAGACTGTCAACCAACGCCATTGTGGCCTTGTTCTTCAAACCTTTCACTTCCTCGGTTGGAACCTGCTTTGTAAGGTAGGTGAAGATAGGGTGAGCGTTTTCGCCGAATACATCAATTTTCTTCATCAATGGGAATGTTACACCGTGGTTTATGCGGCAGAATTCAGCAATTTCCTCGTCGCTGCCCGGTTCCTGATGCTTGAACTGGTCGCAAGGGAAGCCGAGAATGACGAATCCCTGGTCCTTGTACTTCTGGTAAAGTGCTTCCAAACCATCGTACTGAGGTGTGAAACCGCACTTCGAAGCGGTGTTTACAATCATTAGAACTTTGCCGCGGTACTGCGACATTTCAACCTCTGCGCCTTTGTTGTTCAAGGCCTTAAAATCATAAATCGTTGCCATAGTCTTGTTGTTTTGCGTAAAAGCCGTCATAAATATAAGCAGTCCGACGGCAGCACATATATATTTTTTCATTATTACATCTGTTTGATAAGCCAGTTCTGGTAGCCTATTTTCTCGATAAGGTCAAGCTGTGTCTCGCTCCAGTACATATCTTCCTCTTCATCCTTCAGATATGCCTTCATTATGTCGTAGGTGGTATCGTCTTCGCGGAGGTCGTTCATGCACTTGCGGAGGAAATCGATGCCGTTGACTGACACCTCGTGGTCGAACTTGATGTACTCGCATGGGTCGCTTATAAGATGTCCTTCGGGACGGTTTTCGTGCTTGAGTTCGCCGCCGAGGTCGAGCATACGACCGATAAACTGGTCAACCCAGCCCATTTCTTCGTCGTGATGACCTACATACTTTTCACCTAATTTTGCAAAACCTTGGTCTGCAAATATTTTACCCTGCAACTTGTGTCCAAATGCTTGATTTGACAAATTTGTTACAAAAAACTGTAACGCCTTGATTGATTTCTGTTTATCCATAATTCAAAAAATTTAAGTTATTTATTAATATTAGTTTGTTTTAGTCCTTCGATGAGTTTGTCGAGAGTTGGAACAATTTTAGTCAGTTCCTCAATCGAACCTATATGGTTTAGAATTTCGGCACTCAGGCATTCGGGTATGAGCTTTGCCTGTTCCTGCATTGCAAGACCTTTTTCGGTAAGCGTTACAATGCGCTGGCGAGCATCTTCCTTGCCTTTGGTGCGTTTTATCAGTCCCGCCTTCTCCATACGCTGCAAAAGCGGTGTAACCGTGTTGGTGTCGAGCTGCAGACGATGCGAAATGTCCATTACGGTCTGTTTTTCGTGTTCCCAAAGCACCAACATCACAAGGTACTGCGGATAGGTAATTCCCAGCGGGTCGAGATAGGGGTGGTAGGCGCCCATCGTCAGTCGTGCAGCCGTGTACAGACGGAAGCAAAGCTGATTGTCCAATTTTAGTAGTTCGTATGCCATATAAAAATTATATCGTTTGCGATGCAAAATTACAAAATAAAATTATATCGCAAACGATATATTTCATTTTTTTTCAAAAAAAACGCAAGAGCCGCAGAGCCCTTGCGTAATCTCGATATTTGTCAAGGCTTTTCGCACACGTATGTCCGGCTATACTCAGTATACCATGTTCTTCTACTAACCTTTCGAAGTTTTTCAGACCGACTTTATT
>JAEEGL010275870.1_pt1 | contig 15143 bp, 7 predicted proteins | sample 9134231 | NCBI WGS metagenome assembly JAEEGL01 (sample SAMN16246548, study PRJNA631951) | gut metagenome | biome: gut microbiome; feature: rumen; material: fiber-attached | host: Bos | place: Iran: Karaj | collected 2018-10 | reverse complement strand
GGTTGCAGCGGAGAGCGCGGGGCTTTTGGCAACCTCTTTTCGCAGGTGGACTTCCTCTGCCGGCGGTTAGGCATCAGCGATGCAGAGCGTAAGGAAGTGCAGACGGCACGGCGCAACTGCTCCCGTCATTTAGGCAGCGGTGGCGCCGCTGTCCCGTCTGTTACAGGGGATTTGCAATCCCCGCCCCCAAGCGACTGGCTCTACGACGTGCGTGCCGTCTCGCTTTTCATTTCTGCCGTCTTCCATGAGGACGTGCCGGGAAGTCTGCGCCGTTTGCTCCCGTCTACGCCTCGCCAGCGTGAGAAAGGCCTGAAGATTAACATGCGCTATGTGCGCTGCATAGTGCATCACCACGATGACAGCACCATCTGGGCCGATACCGATGAAGGCGAAATCACCATCAACTATGGCACCACGGAGCAGGGCCGCGACTTCTCCTATCTCCGTAGGATTCTCCGTCCGGGCATGCAGCTCAACCTCCTCGACTGTCATGTTGCGAGTTCAACGACTTCAATGGTCAATGGTCAGCGGTCAATGTCCACGGTCACCCCTACTATTATCATTGTCGAACCCGACTTCCTCATCGACATTTCCTCGCTGGCCACCTGTTTCACCTCCTACGGTCATCACCCCCTTCTTTATACTCTTAACCGTCTGAAGCCCCGCGTCAACAATCAGGCTGCCCTGCTTGGAAACTTTGCCGGTGTGGCACTCGACCTGTTAGTGCATGGTGCAAGACCCCACCCCCAGCCCCTCCCCTTCGAGGGGAGGGGAGAGAGTGATGTGCAACCCTGTGAGGGGAGGGGAGAGGTGCGGCGCGACCATGAACGTTGCACGTTGTCTACTGCTCTGAAAAGGGCTTTCCGTGAGGACACCCTCCGCTATCTGGCCTGTCCTGATTTCGACCCTGTAAAGTTCAGGCAGGAGGCCCAACGGCAGATGACGAACATTGCCGAGGCTGTGGACATCCTCCAAGCCGAGGCTCAGGGTCACGGCGGCTTCCTCTTAGAGCCTTCCTTCGTCTGCGAACAGCTGGGCCTACAGGGCCGGGTTGACCTGATGACCACCGACATGAGCCTCCTCGTGGAGCAGAAGTCGGGCAAGAACATGAAGATTGAGTACCAGAGCCACGACAGCCACGGTCTGCAGCTCGAAGCCCACTACGTGCAGCTGTTGCTCTATTACGCCACCTTGCGCTATAACTTCCAGCGGGGCGACCGCGAGGTAGACACCCGTCTGCTTTATTCGCGCTACGAGGCTTCCCGTGGTCTGCTTGCCGTGAACTACTACCGCACGCTGCTCCGTGAGGCGCTGAAGCTGCGCAATCAAATCGTGGCTACCGAACTGCTTATCGCCCGTGACGGCTTCGGTCGCATCCTGCCGCTGCTCAATGCCGACACCATCTACAAGGACGTTCCCCTCGACGGCTACTTCCATCGCTATGTCCTCCCAGAACTCTCAACGATAAACGCTCAACTCTCAACGCTCACTCCCTTAGAGCGCCTCTATGTGGAGCGCATGATGACCTTCGTCTACCGTGAGCAGGTGGCCGCCCGTTTAGGCAGCGGTGAGCAGCGCCTGCACCATAGCGGCGGGGCCGCCAGCGACCTCTGGCTCATGCCTCTTGACGAGAAATTAGAGACGGGAAACATCTACCTCGGCCTCACCATCGCTGAGACCCAGCGCACTGCCCCCGACGGCGGCTACGACCTCATCACCCTTTGTCCTGTAGGTTGCGGCATTGCCGCAACACACCTGACAGCGGTCTCCAACTTCCGTCGAGGCGACATGGTCTACCTCTATCAGTACGACGAAGAGCCCGACGTGCGCCGTGCCATCCTCTACAAGGGCACGCTGAGCGACATCGCCGACGGTCGCCTCACCGTCGTCCTCACCGACGGCCAGCAGAACGCAGCCGTCTTCAACAACGACCGCCCCTGGGCCATCGAGCACGGTGGCAGCGATGCCGGCACGGCGGGCAATATCCGCAGTCTCTTCCAGTTCGCCATCGCTGACCCCTCCCGTCGCGCACTCCTTCTGGGACAGCGTGCGCCGCAGGCCGACGCTTCGGTACAGCTGTCGCAAAGCTACAATCCCCATTACGACGACATTCTCCTGCGTGTCAGTCAGGCTCGCGACTATTTCCTCCTCGTCGGCCCACCCGGGACGGGCAAGACTTCCATGGCACTGCGGTTTATTGTTCAGGAGGAACTGGCGGGCTGGCACGGGGGCCTGCTCCTACATCCCTCATCCACCACCCTCACTTCTCACCCCTCCCTCCTTCTTACTGCCTACACCAACCGTGCAGTGGACGAGATCTGTGACATGCTCGAAAGCACAGGCCTAGACTATCTGCGCCTGGGTAATGCCGCCTCCTGCGACCCACGCTTCAGGAACCGTCTCCTTGGTTCTGTATGTTGCGACTCAGTCGCAACAAACCCAACCCTTGACGGTCTACACTCACTTCTGGAGCGCACCCCCATCATCGTCTCCACCACCTCGATGTTGTTGGCTCGCCCCTTCATCTTCGACATCAAGCATTTCTCGCTGGCCATTGTCGACGAGGCATCGCAGATTCTCGAACCAGGCCTGATAGGCCTCCTTGCCAGTGACCGCATAGACCGCTTCGTGCTCATAGGCGACCATAAGCAACTGCCAGCCGTCGTGCAGCAGGGTGAGCAGGACAGCGTTGTCATTGAACCGCAGCTGCGTGCCATCGGTCTTGCCGACTGTCGACAGTCGCTCTTCCAGCGCCTTTATCAGTGGGAACTCAGCCAAGGGCGCAGCCAGTTCATCGGAACGCTGACCCACCAGGGGCGTATGCACCCCGACGTGGCCCTCTTCCCCAGCCAGCATTTCTACGATGGTCATCTGCTGCCCGTACCCATTGCTCATCAGAAGGCCACGAGCCTCGGCTACGACGCCCCCGCACAGGATCCTCTCGACGAATTGCTGAAGAGCCGCCGCGTCCTGTTCTTAAAAACTAATGACGAGTCTATCTACTCCCCTCCTTCGGAGGGGCTGGGGGAGGTTTCTGAGGCCCGTCTCGTCGCCGGCCTCCTGCATCGCATTCAACGTTTCTACGGCGACCGCTTCGACACAGACAAGACGGTAGGTGTCATCGTTCCCTACCGCAGTCAGATAGCGGCCATTCGCGCCGAATTGGAAAAACTTGGCATTGGTGCACTTCTCGACATCGCCATCGATACCGTAGAGCGATTCCAGGGTTCACAGCGCGATGTCATCATCTACTCCTTTGCCGTCAGTCATGTCTACCAGCTGGACTTCCTCGCCGCTAGCACCTACACCGACGAGCACGGCCACGTCATAGACCGTAAGCTCAACGTCGCCCTTACCCGTGCAAGAAAACAAATGATAATGGTTGGCAATGCGCAGATATTGCGGCATAACGCCCTTTTCCGCCAACTAATCGATGCCTATTCCTTTAACTCCTAACTTCTAACTCCTAACTTCTAACTCCTAACTCAATTGAGGATCCATCCTACGCCAAAGGCCAGCAGACAGTAGCGCAAGAGCTTGCCTATGGTGATGCTCACCAGCGAGATGACGACGTTGGCCCGCATCAGCCCCAGCGTGACAGTGATGGCACTGCCCAGTATGGGCACGAAGGCGAAGAATCCCATCCACGCGCCATGTCCGGCCATGAACCGCTTCGCCCGCTCCATCTTCTCAGGGCTTATTTTCAGCCACCGCTCTATCCACTCCGGCTTTCCCAGTCGTCCTACACCGTAGTTGAACATTCCGCCGAGTACGTTGCCCACTGTGGCGTAGATGACCAGCGTCCAGGCGTCGATGCCCGGCGTTGCCAGCAGTCCCACCATGACGGCCTCGCTGCTGAAGGGAAAGACGCTGCCGGCAAGAAAGGCCGTCAGCAGCATGCCCCAATAACCGTATACGGAAAAGTCCATGATAACGATGTACTCATTAAGAAATAGATTTGGTCGCTGCCGCAGACGGCAGCCTATGTCCCAATCATCTCAAGCAGGTCCTTTGCCGAGAGCTTGTGGCTCTCGCTGGTGCCCTGGAGCATGGCGTCGGCCAGGTTGCGCTTGGTGTCGTGCAGCCGGAGGATTTTCTCCTCGATGGTGTGCTGCGAGATAAGGTGGTAGACGGTGACATTCTGCCGCTGTCCTATGCGGTAGGCGCGGTCGGTGGCCTGCTGCTCGATGGCGGGGTTCCACCAGGGGTCGAGGTGAATGACGTAGTTGGCACCGGTGAGGTTCAGGCCCAGTCCGCCAGCCTTCAGGCTGATGAGGAACACGGGGCAGCGACCATGCTGGAAGTCGCTGACCAGCTGGTCGCGCTTCTTCATGGTGACGGCACCGTCGAGGTAGAGATACGAGGTTCCCCCTTTCCCTCCGAAGGAAGGATGCTTGTCGAGGGCCTTGCGCACCATGGCGAGGAAGGAGGTAAACTGGCTGAAGACGAGCACCGAGTTTCCGCCGCCCACAATCTCTTCGAGCAGCTGTATCAGCGTGTTGATTTTCGAGCACTCGCCCGTCCATCCCTTCTCCGTGAGCTGTGCCGAGCAGGCTGCCTGGCGCAGGCGCGTGATTTCGGCCAGCGTGTTCACGCTGACGCCACTGGCCGCCGTCTCGTCCTCGAGCAGCTTCTTGGCGCGGCGGCGTATCACTTCGTAGACGGCCAGCTCGTCGTCGGTGAGCTGCACGGGCATGTTGATCTCGGTCTTGTCGGGCAGTTCCTCGATGACCTCCTGCTTGGTGCGTCGCAGTATGAAGGGCGCAATGATGCGCTTGAGCTGCTTGGAACGCTCCTTGTCAGCCTGCTGCTCTATGGGCACAATGTACTTCTGCTGGAACTGCTCGTAGCTGCCTAAGAGGCCCGGGTTGATGAACTGGAACAGGTTCCACAGCTCGCCCAGGTGGTTCTGCACGGGCGTACCGGTGAGTATGATGCGGTGGGTGGCCTGCAGCTTCATCACGGCTGCCGATGTCTTCGTCTCCCGGTTTTTCACCACATGGGCCTCGTCGAGGCATACGGTGTCCCATTTTTTCTTCAGCAGATCGTCGCTCTCGGTGACGAAGAGTCCGTAGGTGGTGAGCACCACGTCGCCGCCCTTCGCCTCGTCGAGTGCTGCCTGTCGGTCGGTCTGCGTGTTGAGCACGATGACGTTGAGCGTGGGTGCGAATCGCTGCAGCTCTCTCTGCCAGTTGAGCACCACCGATGCCGGTGCTGCCACGAGGGCGGGGCCTTTGTCGGCGTTCTGCAGAAGGAAGGCGATGGTTTGCACCGTCTTGCCCAGGCCCATATCGTCGGCCAGGCAGACGCCGGCATCCCAGCCCGTCATGCGCACCATCCACTGGTAGCCGTCGGTCTGGTAATCGCGCAGCTCGGCCTTCAGCTGGCGGGGCACGGTGGGCTGCTGATCCATGCTCTTCTTGATTTTCTTCTGTAGCTGGTCTATCTTCTTGTCGTGCTTCACCTCTATCTCGCCACTGAGCGCGCTACCTAAGAGCGAGGCGTGGAACTCGGAGATCTGCATGTGACCACGGCTGCTGACGGCGAGGCTCTCTATGCGCGACAGCTGTCGGCGCAGCCGGTCGCTGATGGCCAGGAAGTCAGTGTCGCTGAGGCGTATGAAGCCTTTCGCCGGGCTCTCGGCGACGAGCTGCAGCAGCTGTGCGGCGGTGAGCACGGTGTCATCGTCGATGGGTATGTCGCCCTCCACCTCGAACCATCCGCTCTCCGAGCGCAGTGAGATGTTCCATTTCGAGGGCTGCGAGGTCTTCAGGTGCAGCTGTCCGCCCTCTGGCCACTCCATGTAGAATCCGTCGGGCTGCTCCCTGGCGAACTCCATGATGCGCAGCAGTGCCACGGCATCAAGGCTCAGCGGCTGCCGGTTGGCGAAGCTGTCGGTGGCGGTGCCCGCGTCGCTGATGTCCTGGTCGTCGAGATAAGTGGTGAGCATCTCCAGGTTGTGACGCTCGCCGCGCATGTCGCGTGTCACCTGGTAACGTGTTCCGTCGGCCTCGGCCACGCAGGGGTTCAGCCCCTGTGCCGGTTCGAAGTATGAACGTCCGTCGCTCAGTGGTCGTGCCATGCAGTAGAGGTTGAACAGGTTGCGCGTTCCCGCCGTGGGCAGCACCTGCAGACACAGTTGGGGCGTGCCCTGCCGCTGCTCCAGCGTGCTGCCGCCCTCCACGAGGTCGCTGTGTACCTCGACCACGTCGCTCACTCGGGGCAGGAAGTCGCGCAGCTGCTGCTCGGCATCTAAGGGGAAGGCCCCTATGGCCAGCAACTTGTTGTAGTAGGTACGCTGGCGGTCGGTGATGGTGATGACAGTGTAGTGGGCGTTGCTGTCCTTGCGGTAGACCACCGAGTTTTCGAGCTTGGCATTGCCCAGGTTCGACTTCACCGAGAAGGCGGTCTTCGTGCGCTCAATGATGAGGTAGGGCTTCTCCTCGTCGATGGTCACGGGTGTGAAGGGTGCATAATGGCCTGTGTAGACACGGTCTGAGCCAATGAGATGTGGCAGCACCTTGCTAATCTCTATGTCGTAGAAATAGGCGCTGGTACTGTTGGCAATCTTGCGGTCGGTCTCGTCCATGAAGTCGGTGCCTTGCTTGAAGGCAGTTGTCGACATGCGCTTGCCAGCCCCCCATTCGCCTGACTTCAGGCGCGTCTGCTCGCGCACCTCCACCCAGTCGCCGTTGATGATGTATGCCACGCGTGTGTTCTGCTCAGTGCTGGCCTTGCCACCGACGGCTTTCGGGGTGAGTTCTTCGAGCAGCAGCTCCCACTTTGGCTTGAAGCGTAGTCGGGAGAAGAGCGACAGTGGTGTGCGCTCCAGTTCCTGTCGCAGCACGAAGATGTGTGGCGTGGCGGGCAGGTCCTTGGGCCATTCGATGTCCATCTGGAAGAAGCGTCCCACGATGAGCGCCAGATACTGACTCTGGGGCGTGGGGCGGTGGTAGGCCGTGTACTTGAGTGGCTGCATGAGCAATTCTTTCGATGGCTCTGCGCCGTTTGCCAGATAGTTGGCCAGGCGGTAGATGCTGTCGTTCTCGGACGAGCGGTGAAAGCCGTCCTTCTTGACCATCGAAGCGAGCTTGCGCCCCTCGTCGTCGCGCTTCAGGTGGTAGGTCATCACCAGCATCAGGTTGTTCAGCGGCTGCACGAAGAAGCCCTTCTCGGACGAGTCGACGAAGCGGTTGTGGTCGCGTATGGCGGCGGCAAACTGCTTGAACGCCGTGTCGTAGTCGCCGTCGTAGAGGGCCTTCGTGGCACGCAGCATCTTGGCAAACTTCGTGTCGAGCACTGCGTCGCCCGGGTCGTAGATGCCCTTCTGCAGGAAGGCGTAGAGGGCGATGACGCTGCGCAGTTCGGCCCGGTTTGGACCAGTGATGCTGGTGGTGAGCGCTTTGGCCAGCTGTCTTACCACGTCTTTCTCGTCGACGATGTCGTTCTTCACCTGATAGACCAGAGCCTCGTCCACGAAGGCCATGAAGTGGTGTGGCGGAACCAGCTGCAGGAGCGGCATAAACACCTCCTCGCTGGCTATCGGCACGAGGTACTGACAGAAGTCGCTGGTCATGATTGCGCTGTTAATCTGGGGCTTCTCGCCGTCCAGACATGCCTCTATGGCTGGCAGTAGCAGACGCAAGGTCTGGCTCTGCTGGCGCTTATAGAAGGCCTTGAAGTCGGCCAGCCACGATTTCTGCTCGCGCAGCATATAGAGGAGCAGCGGCACCACGTGGCTCTTGTCAAGCTCGTACTCCTCGCGGTAGTAGTAATAGCCCTTGAGATAGGAGGTGAGGCTGTTGAGTGTCTTCTTCACCTTCTCGTGCTGGGTGTTCTCGCCACGTGCGTAGAGACGCAGTGTGTCGCTGGTGGTGCGCACGCCCATAAACGCCAAAAAGCAGAGCAGCTTGCGCTGCCCTGCCGTCAGGCTCATATATTGCCGGTAAAGATAATCCATTTTATTTGTTTTTAGCTATAGCTAATAGCGTTGCAAAAGTAGCAACATTTTTTCTAATATCCAAAACTATTCGTGTTTTTTTGCATTTCTCAATGGACTGCCGTCCGACAGTTGGGCAAGTCTTTTACCTTAAAAACTATGCACTAATCAGGAGGTTAACTACCGTGACCGCCAGCGTGACGGCGGCAATGACGAAAAAGGCAACGTTGGTGATGCGCGTAGAACTGAGCGTGAGGAAGTGGGCGATGGGCGGACTTGCGCAGACCACGGCCATGCGCATCAGCGGGTCGAAGTGCTGGGGCTGAAGGGCCGTGAGCAGCAGGCAAGCCGTCGACATCCACGTAAACAGTCCGTAGAGCAGCCGGGTGCGTATCTTCTCGTCGATGCTGTTGCGCCAGAAATGGATGATGCCCGTCAGTGTCAGTACCGCCGTGAGCACCCAGGCGAGCAACTGCTCCTGTGTCACCTGGGCGTAGGCATGGCTGAGGGGAGTGAAGTCGGCCAGGGCGGCGAAATGCTCGGTCAGGGGCGTGAAGTCATGTTGGATGATGAACCACAGGCAGATGAACCACCACGGCGTGGCCAGCCCGATGAGCGAGGCCATCAGCCCGCGTCCTGACAGCGACTGTAGCTGTGTGGCCATGAGCAGCCAGAGCAGGGGGATGAGCACCATCGTCTGTACGGAGAACACGCTGGCCAGTCCGAGGAACACGAAAGCATAGAAGATGCGGCCCAGCGACATTGGCTCCTGGTAGGTGGAGAGCAGCAGGAGCAGTGCGATGATGAAGAACAGCTGTACCAGTGCGCCCGACAGCGAGCCGAAGAGGAAGCTCATGGCGCACGTCAGGGCGATGAACGTGGCCGACACCATGCGGCTGCGCACACGAAGCAGCGCGAAGGAGTTGTTCATCTCCACCATTGAGTATGCCGACAGGGCGAAGCACGCCAGCTGGGGCCACCAGTTATGTGTCACCAGTCCCGCCACCAGCCATATCACCAGTCCGTAGACAGCCATCACGGGCAGCACTACCCCGCTCTCCGCAATTCTGTTCTGTAACCGTTTCATTTTTCAAAGGTCAAAGGTCAAAGGTCAAAGGTCTAAAGTCTAAGGTCTAAAGTCAAAGGCTTAAGGTCAAAGGTCTGCCCCTATATCGCGGCGGAAATAACGTCCCTCGAAGTTGATCTTCTGTGCCTCGTGGAACGACTTGCGCAGGGCCTCCTCCTTGTCTTTGCCGTAGGACGAGACAGCAATGACGCGGCCTCCAGCGGTGACTATTGACCGTTGACCATTGACCATTGAGAAGGCTGTGCCGGCATGGAACACCACGCTGCCCTCCACTTGGTCGATGCCCGTAATGGGGAATCCCTTCTTGTATGCTTGTGGATAGCCACCGCTGACAAGCATTACGCAGACGGCAGCCCGCTCGTCAAACTCCACCTTGCGGCAGTCCAAGTCGCCCTTGGCCACGCCCTCCAACAGGTCCACGAGGTCGCTCTTCAGGCGCAGCATCACTGTCTCTGTTTCCGGGTCGCCCATGCGGCAGTTGTATTCGATGACGTAAGGCTCGCCACTCTTTTCTCCGCCTTCTGAGGCGTTGGGGGATGAGGGGTAACTCTCCCCTCCTTCGGAGGGGTTGGGGGAGGTTCTGTTTATCAGTCCGAAGAAGATGAATCCCTTATAGTCGATGCCCTCCTCGCGCAGTCCTTCCACGGTGGGGCGAATGATGCGGTCTTCCACCTTCTTCATCCATTCCTTGTCGGCGAAGGGCACTGGCGAAACGCTGCCCATGCCGCCGGTGTTCAGGCCTGTATCGCCCTCGCCAATGCGCTTGTAGTCCTTTGCCTCGGGTAGGATCTTGTAGTGTTCGCCGTCGGTGAGCACGAAAACGGAGCACTCTATGCCGCTCATAAATTCTTCGATGACCACGCGGCTGCTGGCGGCACCGAATTTCGGTGTCCCTTTCTCCCCTTCCTCGGAGGGGTCGGGGGAGGTCGTTCCCAGCATCTCCTTCAGCTCTTTCTTTGCCTCCTCCAGCGTGTCGAGGATGAGCACGCCCTTACCGGCGCACAGTCCATCGGCCTTCAGCACGTAGGGTGGTTCCAGTGTCTCCAGAAACGCCAGCCCTTCCTGAAGATGCTCCCCGTCGAAGGTCTGGTAGCGAGCCGTGGGAATATTGTGGCGCATCATGAATGCCTTGGCGAAGTCTTTCGAGCCTTCGAGCACGGCACCGGCCTTCGACGGGCCTATCACGGGCACGTCCTTCGTCCTCGGGTCAGCCTTCAGGTCGTCGTAGATGCCTTTCACCAGCGGGTCCTCAGGACCTACCACCACCATGTCGATACCCTTGTCCACGACGAACTGCTTGACGGCCTCAAAGTCATCGGCCTTCATGCTGACGTTCTCGCTCCTGGGAGCGCGGGCGTCCTCGCCCGCCTTGCCCCCGGCTAAGGGAATGTCTGCAGTTCCCGCATTGCCCGGTGCAATAAACAGTTTCTCCACTCGCTCGCTCTGAGCAATCTTCCACGCCAGCGCATGTTCGCGGCCACCGCTACCTAAAAGCAATAATTTCATTTGACTATTGACTATTTGACTATATTTTTGACTATTGGCTTGCAAAGGTACGATATTTTTTTCTGTAGTGGTAATGGCTTATCCTTATTTAACATTTGAACTATGTCCTGATTACAACTAAGCTTTTGCGCTTAGTTAAATGGAGTTAAACGTATGTGCGTTTCCACAAAAATAGCTACCTTTGCAGCACCAAAACCCTAATCCTAAAAGTATGAGCAGCGACTGCATTGTCATTATCCCAACGTACAACGAGAAGGAGAACATCGAGAAGATTATCCGTGCCGTCTTCGGCTTGGAGAAGTGCTTCCACATTCTTGTCATTGACGATGGCTCTCCCGACGGCACTGCTGCCATCGTGAAAGGTTTAATGGAGCGTGAGTTTGCTGACCGTCTCTTCATCGTGGAGCGATCGGGGAAGTTGGGACTGGGCACGGCCTACATCGCCGGGTTCCGCTGGGCACTGGAGCGCGACTATGAATATATCTTTGAGATGGACGCTGACTTCAGCCACGACCCCAACGACCTGCCGCGCCTCTATGCCGCCTGTCATGACGAGGGCTACGACCTGGCCATCGGAAGCCGCTACGTCAGTGGGGTGAACGTGGTGAACTGGCCAATAGGGCGCGTGCTGATGAGCTACTTCGCTTCGAAATACGTCAAGTTGGTCACGGGATTCCACATCCACGACACCACGGCCGGATTCAAGTGCTACCGCCGCCGACTACTGCAGACCATCGAACTGGACAAGATACGCTTCAAGGGCTACGGCTTCCAGATAGAGATGAAGTTTACTGCCTGGAAAGTGGGGGCACGCATCAAAGAGGTGCCCGTCGTCTTCGTCAACCGCCGCGAGGGCACCAGCAAGATGTCGGGTGGCATCTTCGGAGAGGCATTCTTCGGCGTCATGCGCCTCCGCTGGGATGGGTGGACGAGAAAATATCCTAAATTGTCATAATGAAAGGGGCTGGGAAGTTTTTCCCAGCCCCTTTCTCCTCAACAGGCCTTGAAACTCATATCAAGACCTTTCACGCTGTGGGTCAGTGCGCCCACTGAGATAAAGTCAACGCCCTGCTCGGCATAGTCCCGGATGGTGTCGAAGGTGATGCCTCCGCTGGACTCCGTCTCGTAGCGGTGGTCGATCAGCTTCACGGCCTTGCCCGTGTCGGCAACGGAGAAGTTGTCGAGCATGATACGGTCAACGCCGCCGTGGTCGAGCACCTGCTGCAGCTCTTCGAAGTTTCTGACCTCAATCTCTATCTTCAGTTTCTTGCCCTTCTCCTCCAAGTACTGGTGGCAGCGGTCGATGGCATTGGTGATGCCGCCGGCAAAGTCCACGTGGTTGTCCTTGAGCAGGATCATGTCGAAGAGCCCGATGCGGTGATTCGTTCCGCCGCCAATCTTCACGGCCGCTTTCTCCAGCATACGCATGCCGGGCGTGGTCTTGCGGGTGTCGAGCACTCGGGTGCCAGTACCCTTCAGTCGCTCCACGTAGCGGGCGGTCATAGTGGCAATACCGCTCATGCGCTGCATGATGTTCAGCATCAGCCGTTCCGTCTGTAACAGCGAACGCACACGGCCTGTCACAATCATCGCTACATCGCCCGGCTTCACGTGCGTGCCGTCGCCCATGAGCACCTCGACCTGCATCTCGGGGTCGAAGCGGCGGAACACCTCCTTGGCCACCTCCACGCCGGCGAGGATGCCCTCTTCCTTTATCAACAACCGCGACCGGCCCATCGCATCCTCGGGGATGCAACACAATGTGGTATGGTCGCCATCGCCGATGTCCTCGGCAAACGACAGGTCAATCAGCCTGTCGGTCAATTCTCTGATTTCTTTTTCGGTCATGTTATTTATGTTTTAAGTCTTTTGCGTTTGCAAAAATAAAGCTTTCAGGGCAATTAACCATGCCAAACATAATGAAATATTGTTAAACACTGCAAATATATAGGTCTTGTAAGTGTTTTTTGTCGTAAATTTGTTTCAAAATTATGTTTCACCAAAATTTATCACTATGGAAATCGACCCGCTTTACATTTACATCGCCGCAGGTGTCATCCTGCTTTTCATTTTCATATTCATCTCCTACGTGAAGGCTCCGCCCTCATTTGCCTACATCATCTCCGGTCTGTCGAAGGAGCCACGTGTGCTCATAGGCTCCGGCGGATTCCGCATCCCGTTCTTCGAGCGCATGGACCGTGTCTACCTGGGACAGATTACCGTCGACATTAAGACGGAGGAGAGCGTACCTACGAATGACTTCATCAACGTCGATGTCGATGCAGTGGCCAAGATTCGCGTCACACCCAACAACGAGGGCACGCGCCTGGCTGCGAAGAACTTCCTGAACATGACACCCGACGAGATTGCCACGCAGTTGCAGGACTCGCTTCAGGGTAACATGCGTGAGATCATCGGTACGCTAGACCTGCGCTCACTGAACACCGACCGTGACGGATTCTCCGACCAGGTGATGCAGAAAGCACAGCCTGACATGGCCAAGCTGGGCATTGAGATTATCTCGTGTAACATCCAGAACGTGACCGACCGCGAAGGCCTCATCAAGGACCTCGGTGCCGACAACACGGCGAAGATCAAGAAGGATGCCGCCATCAATCGTGCCGTGGCTGAGCGCGACGTGAAGATTGAGGTGTCGAAGGCCGACAAGGACAGCAACGATGCCCGCGTTGATGCCGACACCGCCATCGCCGTGAAGAACAACGAGCTGGCCCTGCGCCGCGCCGCACTGAAGAAGGAGGCCGACACCGCTCAGGCCGATGCCGATGCCGCCTACGCCATCCAGCAGCAGGAGCAGCAGAAGACCATCAACGTCAAGACCGTCGAGGCCGAGATTGAGAAGACGAAGCGCGAGCAGATTCTCTCTCGTGAACAGATTGAAATCAAGCAGAACCAGCTGGCTGCAGAGATTGAGAAGAAGGCCGATGCCGATAAGTATAAAGTGGAGCGCGATGCTGCCGCCGACTTGGAGCAGCGTAAGCGTGTGGCCGAGGCTCAGAAGTACGAGGCCGAGCAGCGTGCTCTGGCCCAGAATGCTGAGTCCGATGCCGTACGCTACCGTCTGGAGCAGGAGGCCATCGGTATCAAGGCCAAGGGTGAGGCTGAGGCTTACGCCATCCAGAAGAAGGGTGAGGCCGAGGCTCTCGCTATGGACAAGAAAGCCGAGGCCTACAAGAAGTACAACAACGCCGCCGTGATGCAGATGATGATTGAGGTGCTGCCGCAGGTCGTCGAGAACGTGGCCAAGCCCATCGCGTCCATCAAGGACGTGCACGTCTACAGCGGCGGTCAGGATACCGGTGCTGGCGTGGCCTCCATGAGCGGCGGCGTGCCCGTAGCCATCAAGCAGGCCTTCGACGTGCTGAAGTCTGCCACCGGCGTAGACATGGCCGACATCATGCGTGCCGGAACCATCGATGCCAAGGTGAACCGCAACGTCAACCTCAACGACCAGGCCCGCGACGCTGCCGACCATATCATCGGAAAAGATTCCTGATAGCATGAGGTTTCAATAGACGTAGGCTCTGTTCTTTGTACCAAAAAGAGCAGGGCCTACTAATTTGTTGTCTTTTTATCATGATACACCCAGGAGTATTACCATAAAAACAAGATGAAGCAAAAAAATGCTAAAAACTTTGGTGGGATAGAAAAAAATGCGTACCTTTGCACCCGATTTTGACAGAAGGGGCGTTTAGCTCAGTTGGTTTAGAGCATCTGCCTTACAAGCAGAGGGTCGGCGGTTCGAATCCGTCAACGCCCACAAAGAAAGGCGCGAGGTGAATCACTTCGCGCCTTTTCTTTGTGGGTAAGCCCTATCGTCTGATTACTACTTCCTTACCGTCGTAGCTCACTTTCTGGCTGCTGCCGTCGGGGAACACCAGCGTGAACTGGCGATTCTGCAACATGCCGGGATAGCTGCCCTGACGGTCGCCGATGGTGAGGGTTTGTGAGCGGTCGTTCCAGTTCATGGGAATGGTCGAGTAGATGCCCTTCTCGTAGTTATAGCCGTCGCCCTCGTCCTCGTAGAGCAGGAAGTTACCGTCGGCACCGGGATAGACACGCAATTCGAGGTTATCCCACGCCTTCTCGCCAACATACTGCATCTCAGGACCAAGGGGCAGGATGCTGCCGGCACGCACGAACATCGGAACACGGTCGAACGAGGTCTCCAGCGTCACGCCCTGTCCGCCCTTATACTGCTTGCCCGTCCAGAAGTCATACCAGGCAGTGCCCTTGGGCAGATACTTGGTGGCGGTCTTGGTGGCGGTGAAGTCGATGCTTCCGACGGGAGAACCGTCGGACACAGTCTGGCGGTCCCAGCCGGTCATGGCGTTGGTGCGGATCATCTTCTCCTCCGTATATTGCGGGTCAACGATGGGAGCAGCGAGGATGCTACGGCCAAACATGAACTCGTCGGTCATGTCCCATACATTCTTGTCGGCGGCGAAGTCGGCAAAGAGCGGACGCATGTAGCTGTCGTTGTTGCTGGTCACCTGCCAGGCCGTACTATATAAATAAGGTATAGGGCGATAGCGCAGGCGAATCTGCTTCTCAATGGCATCGTAGACAGGCTCACCCTTCTTGCCGAACTGC
>JAEEGL017337906.1_pt1 | contig 15144 bp, 13 predicted proteins | sample 9134231 | NCBI WGS metagenome assembly JAEEGL01 (sample SAMN16246548, study PRJNA631951) | gut metagenome | biome: gut microbiome; feature: rumen; material: fiber-attached | host: Bos | place: Iran: Karaj | collected 2018-10 | reverse complement strand
ATGAGCCTTGTGGGCACCCGCCCGCCGACGCTTGACGAGTGGGAAAAGTACGATTACCATCATCGCGCACGTCTCACCATGCAGCCCGGCATCACCGGCCTCTGGCAGACCAGCGGCCGAAGTAATATCATGGACTTCGAGGAAGTGGTGAAGCTGGACACAAAGTACATCGCAAACTTCAGTATCAGAGGTGACATTAAGATACTTGGTAAGACGGTGCTTGGATTGGTGAAGAGAGAAGGGGCGGTGTAAAAAAGGCTGAGCTTGGTAGATTGGGACGATATTTTTGAACAGAATTCATTATAGAAATTTATTGACATAACACTTAGTGTTAAGTATAATCAAAAGCTAGTGCAATCTATTGGGGAATGGTTTGCATATGTGATATTTTGCGTTATATTTGAGGGAAAAAGGTGGGTTTTTATTACAAGTGAAATTCTGATAGTATACCTTTTTCTTATTATATCTGTTTATACATTTGTTTTACCCCAATATATAGATTTTGACTTTATCCAACTCAACAAAACGCTACAAAATACTGGTAAACACAGCTGAGCATAGCTATGTCGTCCTGACAAGTTAACTGTTACTTCTAATGTGCAATATGCATAGTAAAAGTCGTATATATGGTGTTTTAATGACTAAAAAACACTATATATAGTGTTCAAACCAATAAAAACCACCCCAAATTGCGTCGAAAAGGGCTACAGCGAACGTGAACATGAGGAAAGAAAACTATTACTTCTAATGTGCAGGAAGCATCGAAGGCGCATGTGAGGCTCTAAAGGAAAAGAGATGTGAGAAAGAAAACAGCAGCGATCTTATTGATACTCGCTCTACTCATGGTCCTGTTCTTCACGTTCCAGAATCCGGAGAAGTCCAGAATCCTGAGCGAGAGTGTGAGAATGTGGCTTGGAAACATAGGGATTCAGGTTGAGTACAAGAGCTTACGATCCAACATCCACATACTGGAGTACTTCATCGTTGGCTTGGCGGTGTGCGGATATTGCAGGAGCAGAGGGTGGAAGAATTGGGTCGGAATGATAGCAGGTTTCGGTATCGGTGTGGTTGACGAATGCGTGAAGACGCTGCTGCCGGGGAGAGAGTTCAGCACAGGAGATCTCATCAGAGATTTCGTCGGTGTGGCGGTAGCTGTTTGCTTTGTTGAAGCTTTCAGGTTGATCAGATTGCTAATAGGCCGGGAGAAATCCCGTTAACAGATAAATGAATGGAGAGTTTTTGTGAACGTTATTCTTTTGGGTGCGGCGGGATTTATAGGAACAAATCTGGTCATTAACTTGGCTAAAGATCCGTCAAACAGCATTACTGTGGTAGACCGTAATAAGACACATTTTGCAACCTTGGAGAATCTGAGGATTTCGAACCTTAGGATTATCCAGTCGGACCTCACTATGGATGCAGACTATGAGTCGCTGGTCAAAGGGCAGGATGTCGTTTATCACCTAGTCAGCACGACGGTGCCCACAACATCTAACCAGGCTATTGCCGAAGAACTTAAAGGCAATGTAGTTCTATCTGCTAATCTCTTCGAGGCATGTGTACATCAGGGAGTGAAAAAAGTTGTCTTCTTATCCTCTGGCGGAACTGTTTATGGGAGAGAAGTTGAATGCCCGCTTAGCGAGAAAACGCCAACCAATCCTATAACTTCATATGGAATTCAGAAAGTCACCATTGAGAAACTACTATATCTCTACAATTATATGTATGGCCTTGATTACCGCATTATCCGCCTTACTAATCCCTATGGCCCTTATCAGAGACCGAATGGTGTCTTGGGCGCGGTGACGACCTTCACATATAAGGCGCTTAAAGGTGAAGAAATACAGGTTTATGGTGACGGATCTGTGATCCGAGATTTTATCTACATTGACGATGCAGTCAGAGGAATAATTAAAATAGTTAACGGCAATGACAGACATCATACATTCAATCTGGGTTGTGGATATGGAACAAGTATTAAGCAGGTTCTTGATACAATCCAAGACGCTTTAGGCATTCAAATAAACGTGAGATATACCGAAGCCAGAAAGGTTGATGTGCCGGTCAACTATCTGGAGATCAAGCGGTATGAGACTGCATATGGTGCATTGAAACCGATCAGTCTTAAAGAAGGGATCAAGAAAACAGCGGCATTTATGATAGATTTCTATTCTATTTAATCGGGAAGGTAAGATAAATGATTCGAATTGCGGTTGTAATGGGGAAAATGCATGCAGGCGGGAAGAAAAATCTTGTAATGGAATACTATCGCCATATAGACAGGAATAAGGTTCAGTTTGATTTTTTCTGTGATAGCGACTCGAATTCTGTACCAAAAGACGAGATAGAGGCATTGGGTGGGCGTGTTTATATGATTTCACCTTATCAACATATTTTCGCAAATATGAAGGCAATGAAGAAAGCATTCAGGGAGAACAACTATCAGATTCTTCATGGCTATAACAGCACTATGAATTTGTTTGCAATGCTGGCGGGAAAACAGTGCGGGATTCCCGTAAGGATAAATGAGAGCATCTCCATGGGGCATAAAGATGATAAAAAGAATTTGCTGAAGAGCATTTTAAAGCCGTTTTCTCGTTGCTTTGCCACTCATTATATGTCAAATGGCGAGGCTTGTGGTCGCTGGCAGTTCGGCGACAAACTGGTTGATGCAGGAAAAGTAACCGTGTTTAAGACTGTGATTGACACTGAGAAGCACAAATATGAGCCAGAACTCCGGGCTCAGTGTCGTAGAGAGTTTGGCTTAGAAGACAATATAGTGATCGGTCATATTGGCAGATTTACTGCGCAGAAGAACACACTCTTCATCATTGATATCTTCAACGAGATTGCTAAAAGAGAGACCAAAGCAAAGCTTCTCATTATTGGGCACGGCGAACTTGAAGAAGAGATGATGAGCAGAGTTGAGCAGTATGGAATTGAAGATAGAGTACTGAATCTTGGAAAAAGAGAAGATATTCATCAATTTTATAATGCAATGGACTGCTTCCTGTTGCCGAGCCTATATGAAGGTCTGCCGGTAGTTGGCGTTGAAGCTGAGTGCTGTGGTCTCCCTATGTTTTTCTCAACAGAAATCCCGAGGGAGTCGAGTCCATGTGATGATTTGGGTGTGTTTATCAGCCTGGATGAAGGAGTTGAAATCTGGGGTGAGAAGATATTATCTATCACAAAGAGGAATATACCTATAAGGTTCGATCATAGATATGCTGTGAAAGATAAAGGGTACGATTCCGAAAGTGAAGGGAAGTCTCTCACAGAGTACTATTTGAATATTTTGTGATTGAATCGGGGGATAGCTATATGAAAATGATAGGAATAGTTTCTTGCTATTTTCAGAGAAACTATGGTAGCATGATTCAGGCTTTGGCCACACAGTTGGTACTGGATAAGCTTGGATATGAGAATGAGACAATTGACATTTCCGGATTTAAAAATGAAATCAGGAAGTCGAAGCTATTATATTTTACAAAAGCTGCACTAACCTCAGATATCTTACTTTCAAAAATGGGTATGGCAAAAAATGTTATAAAGAAAAAAATATCAAGAGATAGTTACGGAAAAAACACAAGAATTAGAGATGAAAAGTTTGATGCTTTCAGCAAAAAGTATTTCAGATTATCTGAAACAAAGAACTCAAAAATCGATTTGGGCATTTATTGTAAAGATAGGTACTCATCAGTACTTGTGGGATCTGATCAGCTATGGCTTCCTGGTAATATAGCAGCCGATTATTATACTTTGAATTGGGTACCTGATAGCATTAATACGGTCGCCTATGCTACCAGCTTTGGCCAAGCTACACTTCCGAAGGATTCAGTAAAAAAAGCTGAAGTTTTCTTAAATCGAATTCGACATATTGGAGTAAGGGAAGAAAGTGGACAGAAACTCGTAAAAGAGATTGTTGGCAGGAATGTTCCGGTAGTCTGCGATCCAACATTACTTTTTAATGGTGAGGAATGGATGGCAATTCAAAAAGAAGAGCCAATCTTTAAAGAGCCGTATATATTCGTCTATTTTCTTGGCAACAATCCTCCTCACAGAGAATTTGTTAGAAGGCTTAGAAAAGAAACAGGACATCAGATTGTGGCGCTAGTTCATTTAGACGAATTTGTAAAAAGTGATGAATCATATGCAGATTATACACCTTATGATATCGACCCGGGTGATTTCTTAAATCTTATTCGGAATGCAAAAATAGTATGCACCGACTCGTTTCATTGCTCAGTTTTCTCAATGCAATATGAGAAGGTATTCTTTGCGTTTAGAAGATATACTCGAAAAACAGCGTCATCAACTAATAGCCGGTTGGATACTTTATTTAAAGTGGCTGGAGTTAGCGATAGAATTCTTTCAGGAAATGAGGATGTGAAAGAATGTTTAGAGAGAGAAATTGATTACAGCATCATTAAAGCAAATTTGGAAAAAGTAAGGAATCGATCATACGACTATTTAAAAGCTGCTTTGCTTGATGAAAGGAATACAGACCTGTGATTCAAATAGATGATAAGAGGAATTGTTGCGGATGCGGTGCCTGCACTAATGCTTGTCCTAAACAATGTATATCCATGCAATATGATAAAGAAGGCTTTCTGTATCCTTTGATTGATAAAGACAGATGCGTGAACTGCGGATTATGTGAAAGAGTATGTCCTATATTAAACTATGCCAAACCAGATGTTGAAATAACAAATGCAGCGGTGATTCAGAATAGGGATACACAGGTACTTAAAGACAGTACATCTGGAGGGTTTTTCACGGAAATTGCAAATTATGTCATTGATAGAAATGGCATAGTATTCGGTGTTTGCCTCGATGACAACTATAAAGTAAAACACATTTATGTTGACTCAAAAGATGACCTATATCGGTTCAGAAACTCAAAGTATGTACAAAGTGACGTTGGTAATGCATATTCCGAAGTTAAAAGGTTGCTTGATGAAGGTCGATTAGTATGTTTCAGTGGGACTCCCTGCCAGATATATGCTCTGACCAAATTCTTGAAAAATGCATATGAAAATCTTATTCTAGTTGATATTGTCTGCAGAGCTGTTCCTTCTCCTGGTGTGTGGGATAGATATATAAAAATGAAAGAAAGGGAACTTGGTCATCTTAAATCAATCAGATTCAGAGACAAAGAATTCGGATACCAGTATTCCACAATGTGTTTGATTTCTGATGAAGGAAAATGGGAACGAGGTGGGATAGAATCTGATCAGTGGCTGAGAATGTTCTTCTCTGGTATGACTATCAGACCTTCTTGCACAAGTTGTGTTTTCCGAAGTCCAGAAAGAATAAGTGATTTTACGATATGGGATTGCTATAGTATTCATAGAATTGAGAAGTCTTATGATGAGGATGTGGGGACAACAAGAGTTCTTCTTCATACTGAAAAGGCATCTGCAATTATGAAAGAGATTAAGGATAAATTTATTTATAAAGAGATTCCATATAAGATTGCAATTAAAGGTTGTAATGAACTGACGGAATCTCCGAAACAGAATTCTTTAAGAGAAGAATTCTTTACTGATTATCTGACTATGGACATGAGAGATCTTCTGAACAAGTACTTTCCTTTTTCTTTAAAAGTACGTTCAAAGAAAGCAGCAAGGATTGTATTAAACAAAGTTGGATTGGATAAAACACTGAAACATATGTTGAGAAAAGGGTGAATATATGGATCCATCTATTAGCATAATCGTACCTGTCTATAAGGTTCCAAAATCATACCTTAAGAGGTCGTTGACAAGCCTATTAAATCAGTCTTTGAGGAACATTGAGATAGTCGTAGTAGACGATGGATCTCCAGATAATATAGGTGTATTCTGTGATGAGATGGCAGCGGATGACAGCAGGATAATAGTTATCCACAAACAAAACGGAGGACTGGCATCCGCAAGAAATGCTGGAGTCAAGGCAGCACGCGGAAAGTACATTATGTTTGTAGATGGAGATGACTGGCTTGATGTTGGTTGCTGTGATAAAGTATATAAAACAGCCGAAGAGAATAAAGCACAGATTGTCATGTTTGGAATGTCAAAGGATTATAAAAACGATAGAGTTCCGTATAAATATGCGATAAAAGACAAATACTTGTTTAAGGGCGATGAATGCAAAAAACTGCAAGAACAAGTTCTTAATTATAATAGTAATATTGCAACGGCAGCAACTAAACTAATACTCAGAGACTTTTTGATTAAATCCAACATATGGCACAATGAAGAGCTTAAACAGGGAGCAGAAGGAATTGTATTTACCTTTCAGCTCTTTGGAAAAGCTGAATCAGCATACTTCATAAACACGGCATTCTATCATTATACTTATAATGAGGGGTCTATTTCATCATCCTATACAGAGGATACAATAAAAAGAGTTTTAGATTGCTTTAAGTATATTCATAACGAGAATGGATTTGAGACAAATGACAGATTGTACGATATGTTTAGGACTAGAGTTTTATATGCGGTCATTTCTTCGGTAATTAGTGGATATTTTAATCCCGATAATGATTACACGTACAAGGACAGAAAGAAGAAGTGCACACAATACTTAAACGACGATATAGTAGCGGATTCATTAGAGCATTCGTCTCAGACGGGGATTTCTAAATCAAGAAAGATAGTTTTGATTTTGATAAAAAAGAGACTGTACTTTGCCTTGTACTGTCTTGGATACATAAGAAAATGGCAAAAGATACATAAATAATGGGGGCAGCGAGTTAGTAGAATGGTTAGAATTGCATTATCGTTTGATGATGGGCGAAAAGATAATTATCGTATAGCAAAAGAAGTGCTTGAACCATTGAAAATTCCAGCTACTTTTAATATCACAACAGGGTATATATTGGATGTATTAGAAGAGAAAGATAAACCTGGACCTCATGAGGCTATGAGCATAGAAGAATTAAAATGCTTAGCTAAATCTGGATTATTTGAAATAGCAGGACACGGTTTTCGGCATGATAATGATCTGAATAATCTCATGAGAGGAGTTCTGAAACTTAGAGAACTGTTACCTGGGGTGGAAATTAAGGGTGTTGCAAGTCCTCATTCGCAGTTTCGTCTCGAGGAACTGCAAAACGCGAGAAAAGTGTTTGAAGAGAATGGACTTCATTATTTAAGAATCAGTAATGACTATTCTCAGATGAATACGTTTAGAATATGGGAAAGAAGAATAAATCGCTTGCTCCATATTCCATCAATATATTATAAAGTGAATTATAACGCGGTTATCCAAAAGCAATCTTTTTTGCTACACAGTGTACCAGTTATTAAAGACAATAACATATATGAAGTTAAGGGGTTTGTTGATAGATTAATTGAGAATAAATGCAATGAAAACAAAACATGTATATTCATGTTCCATAGTGTTTTAAAGAAAAATGAACAATACTACGAAGATCTATTTTCATGGGACTATTATACATTTATTGATTTGTGTAACTATTTTAAAATCAGAGAGCAAGAAGATAAGTTGAGTATTATTAAAACTTGTGACATTTGAATGGAGTAATTGAAATTATGAAAGCGAGAGTTATCGCATATTATCTTCCCCAATATCATCCAGTAAAAGAAAATGATGAGATGTGGGGAAAAGGGTTTACAGAATGGACAAATGTGGCGAAGGCAACACCATTATATAAAGGGCATTATCAGCCTCAAATTCCTGCAGATTTAGGATTTTACGATCTGCGACTTCCCGAGGTACGAGAAGAACAGGCAAAGCTAGCTAAAGAGGCAGGTATAGAAGGCTTCTGTTATTGGCATTATTGGTTTGGGAATGGAAAAAGAATTCTTGAGCGCCCCTTTAATGAGGTACTAGAGTCTGGCAAGCCGGATTTTCCTTTTTGTCTTGGATGGGCCAATCATAGCTGGAGCAATAAAACTTGGCAGAAATTAAAGAGATTCCAACAAGATACAGTATTTATAAAGCAAGAGTATCTTGGGGTTGAAGATTACACAATGCATTTCAATGCAGTTCTTCCCGCATTTATGGATAAAAGATACATTAAGGTAGATGATAAACCTTTATTTCTTATTTTTGATCCCGATGCTATCCCAGATATAGAGGTTTTTATTAAGTTATGGAGGGATCTTGCAATAAAGAATGGATTGAAAGGCATTCATTTTGTCGCTAGAGGAGTGTCAACGGGCAAATTCACAATAAACTCAAGTAAAAAGCAAATAAATGAAGGCGTAAAGGCTAGGTATGACGCACTAATAGAGAAAGGGTTTGATGCAATTGCTCCATCTACAATGCGGCAAGCTGAAGTGATGGCAAAGGGATATTATCGAAAGATTTTGAACACATTCTTGAATAGATATAGTCTGCAATTTGGAAGAGATGCATATGATTATAAAAAGATTATTCAATATCTTTATAACGATCAAGATGAACGATTAGATGTGTACCCCCAATTGGTTCCTAGGTATGATAAAACACCGAGAAAAGGTAGAGATGCAGAGTTCTACTATAATAACTCCCCAGCGGCGTTTAAGAGATCTGTGGAATTGGCATTGGATAGAATAAAGGATAAACCCCAAGATAGAAAAATTCTGTTTTTATTTGCTTGGAATGAATGGGGGGAAGGGGCATACCTTGAGCCAGACATTAAATACGGACATGGTTTTATTGATGCATTAAGAGCGGCAATCAATGATTAGTATATAATTTAAAACTATTGATGAGAAAGGAATGCAACAATGGTAATATATTATTTGCTTGGAATAATAATATTATTCCTAGTTGTTTCTTATCTCGCTAATTCGAGAGATATACTTGCGCCAGGAGTTTTGCTTGTTGTTGGATATTTAATAGCCTGTATTAGTTGTATTTTTAATATTGAAGAATGGGGTGTTAATCTTCATTTTAAAACGCTACTCCTAATAAGTGTAGGTATTAGTAGCTTTTTATTTGGAGAGTTTATAGTAAACATTAGTAGGAAAAAAGGCCTATCATTCAATGATATGACTCAACCGAGCACTATTATAGTATCGGATCTTAAGATTATACTATTCTCATTGTTTAATGTTGTGGTTTTTGTTTTGGCCATTAAAGATATGATTAATGTTGCGGGAGGATGGTTGGGCTCGTTAAATACCACTATGAACCAGTATAGGGCGGCTTTTTCTTATAATGACGTTCGGACTGATACTACAGTAGTTCAGTTGATGAAAATTTCGAAAGGGGCAGCATATACTTTTATATATATTTTTTTGAACAACGTAGTATCAGTTGATGATGCACAAAAAAAGGGAATTGTTCGAAAAAATCTGAAGTATATGATCCCGGTGATTAGCTATTTAATATTAACTCTGTTTAGAAGCGGTAGATTGAATGTTATTATGTTATTGGTTGCCGGAATATTCTATTGGTACTTTTTATGGCACAGAAGGGTTGGTTGGAATCGTGTTTTGTCTGGAAAGTTTGTAAAACGAATTATCGTAGTGTTTATTGTTTTTTGTATTACTTTTTTTGCAACCAGAGAATTAGTTGGAAGACAAAACAAATCGACTTTTATAGACTATTTAACGATGTACTTTGGAGGATCCTTTCAACTTTTAGATCAGTTTTTAAAATCCAATGATGTAGTTGGAGGAACGGAGTCGTTCCCAGGTATTTTGATGTCGCTAAGGAAGATAGGTTTATATAATGAGTATATTAGAAAATCATTGGAATTTAGAACTACGCCAACGGGGATTTATTTAGGTAATATTTATACCGGATTAAGAAGATTTTATAATGATTTTGGATATTTTGGTCTTGTTATCTTTCAAATGATATATGGGATTCTATTCTCTGTATTGTATAGAAAAATAAGATCATTACGTTCACTCAACCGTAATAATCTGTTCCTGATAATATTCTACGGGACAGTATTGTTTGCGCCTTTAACCCAAGCAATGGAGGATCACTTCTGGATTGATATTTGTATAGGATATTTCATTGAGCTATTTATTATTTGGCTTACAATGACATATATCTTGGAAATCAGTATGGCAGGTAAAGGACGTATCAGGAGAAAAGCATGGAGAGAAATAAGGAGCATATAGATACAACTAATAATGAGATCCTTAAATCCGGAATTGTTCGAATCCTGTTTGCAAATATAATAAATCTTGCTTTCAGCTTAGGGACAAATTTTCTTCTCCCGAAATATGTTTCTATTGAATCATATGCGCAAATTAAAACATACCAGTTATATGTTTCATATATTGCGGTTCTTCAATTAGGGTATAGTGATGGAATGTACCTAAAGTTTGGAGGGAAGAGATTAGAAAATATACAACATGCCTTACTACAAGAGGACATTTCTACACTTAGGGTATTCCAGGGGATCGTCGGACTTGTTTCCTTAGTATTTGCTATTGTTGTTCGAGATCCGGTGCTTATTGTAGCTTCACTCTCTGTTTTTCCCCAAAATGTAATAGCTTACTATAAGAATTTATATCAGGCAGTAGGGAAATTTGGTGATTATAGCAGAATAATGAACTTTACAACAGGCGCGACATTTGCTATTAATGCGGTCTTGTTGTTTGTGTTTAAAATAGATGATTATGGGTTCTATATTTGTTCATATCTTACTTTAAGCATTGTGCTTATGTGTGCTCTTGAAATACAAACAAATCGCTCTTTTAGAATAGCTTTTGGGATCGCACAATTTAATAAAGTTAATCTATTTCAAAATATTAACAATGGTTTCCTTTTACTATTAGCTAATTTTTCGTCCATACTTCTTACAAGCATGGATCGCGTGTTTACTAAAGTATTACTCGGGAACATAGAGTTCGCTCTATACTCATTTGCAGTAAGTATAGAGAATTTCTTAAATGTTGCAGTATCACCGTTGACTGTTACTCTATATAACTATTTTTGCAATAATAAGACTGAAGAAAAAGTAATTAAGATAAGAAATATGATTATTATTTTTTCTTCTTTGCTTATCTCTTGTGCATTTCCTGTGAAGTTCATAATCGAGCATTACTTGCAGCAGTACAGAGAGTCAGTCAACATTATTTTTTTACTGTTTTCTGCACAGGCTTTTCTTATTATTGTTAGGAGTGTCTACTTAAATTTGTATAAAGCATTTAAAATGCAGAGAACGTATTTCATTAGGATGTGCATTGTTATTTCTGTAGCATTTATTCTCAATAGTGTGTTTTATCTAATAATGCGTGCAAAAGAAGCTTTTGCGTTAGGTACAGTTATTTCGTCGGTCATATGGTTATTGATAAGCCAATGGGATTTTAGAAATTACAGATTTGACATAAAAAATATTTTATACTTGAATCTTGAATTAATTACATTTTTGATATGCGGGAGATATTTGAATTCTATCATGGGGTTTATAACCTATGTATTATTAAGTGTATTACTTGCAAGACTACTATTGAAAGAGGGCTTTCAGGATTTGTGTGCTCTGGCTTGGAGTATCGTTAAAAAGAGTGCTTTTAAATGGAGACGAGGCAATGAAGACGACTGAAAACCGAGTATATGCAGGTATTGATGTAACTAAGTATTTTTTTGCTATTGTTATTGTCGCAATACATTTTACGGCGTTCTCAGATATAAAAATATACGATACAACATTATTTAAAATATTAAATCTGTATGTATTTGACTTTGCTGTTCCATTCTTTTTTACTACTAGTGGATACTTGCTGTGTAAGAAAATAAATTCAACAAAACAATACGATCAAACTTTAAAAAACTATTTTAATAGATTACTCATTCCATATATCTTTTGGGGTGCGTGGTATTTTTTAATTGGCATTCTATCCCAAACAATAAGTGGGAGTAGTTTCCAAATTGTTGTTGTTGAAAAATTAAAGTTATTAGTATTTAGTAGTCCAGGTGGTGGCCTTTGGTATGTGCAGAGCGTTTTGATTTTGGTAATGATTCTTCGTTTGATCAGAATTGATAGATTTAAATTTAGGTTTGTATGCTTATTAGTTTTGCTAGCATTACTAGCGTGTGTGAGTGATTCAATATTTGAGTTGTCAGAAACCGTGGACTGGGCCAGAAACTTTTGTGATCAATACAACAAAATATTTGTTACACGTCTTAATTTTGCTTTTTATGGTGTATACTTTTTGCTTGGTTTTATTGTTTATCGAATTCAAGGGAAAATCAGTTATGAAAGAGTAATGATGCTTGCTATTATTACATACGCTCTTTAATGTGTAATAGAATATCATGGAGGCTACGTAATCTTTATATCTCATATTATCAAACTTATTATTCCGGTTTTACTTGTGCTCTTAGGTATAAATTGGTCTGAAAGAAAATATATAGTAAATAACGACTTTACAAGGTATTGTAGGGATGCTAGCTCTACTTTTTATTTTCTTCATTTTTCCTTTGTTTATGCATCATTATTCGTATCAAGATTACTTAACATTGATTACGAGAAAAACTGCACTTTGTTTTTCCTGTGTTCTATTATACTAATGAACATAATTTGTGGCTTCTTGAAAAGAATAAAATACAAAACTACTCTTTTAAGAAAAATATTCTAATTTTGGAGGGCAAGTTGAAAGAAATGAAAATTGAAGTCATTACGATGCATGGTGTTCAAAATTACGGATCTGCATTACAAGCTTTTGCGACTAAGAAACTGCTTGAAAGACATGGGTGTGAAGTTGTATTTATCAATTATGTACAACCACATCTGCTCCCGGAAAATATAGTTTCCACTTGGGCTAAAGGCAATATTTTAAAAGCTATCGCAATATATCCTACTACACTAAGATGGAGAAAAGTGTTTGGAGATTTTTGTGAACAGAATTTATCTTTGACAACAAAGCGATACACTGATGCTTCTGATTTTACATGTTATAACTCTGATGCTGACGCATATTGCACAGGTAGTGATCAGGTTTGGAATTCAATTTGGAATAGAGGAATTGATTTTCCATTGTATTTAAGTTTTGTCCCCGAGAGCAAATATAAGTTTGCTCTGTCTGCCAGCTTCGGTCAAGAACGTATTGATGAACAAGAAGTCTTGGCAACTAAGCCTTATATAGATCAGTACAAAAGAATATCAGTTCGAGAAAGTTCTGGTGTCAAGATTTTAAAAGAACAATATGGATATGATAAAGCCATACAATTGTGTGATCCGACAATTTCAATTAGTGGTGAAGAGTGGAGAAAGTATGCTTCAGGCGGATATGATAAGGATGAGTATATTCTTGTATATAATTTGAATAGATCACGACAGTTTGATGAATACGCAAAAACTATCTCAAAAAAACTCGGAATAAAACTTGTGAGATTCTGTACGCGCTATGATCAGTTCTACAGATGCGGAAAAAGCATTCTTGTGCCTAAAGTCATGGATTTCATACGATTGATAGATAGGGCAAAGTATGTATTAACAGATTCATTTCATGCCACAGCTTTCTCTTTTAATCTTCAGACAGAACCAATTTGTATATATCCTAAAGAGTTTGGCGGAAGAATAGAGAGCTTTTTAAATTTAGTTGAAAGTTCTCAGAGACATGTTGACGGATATAATGATTTTGAAGTAATTGATCGTCATGTAGATTTCAAAAAAGTGAATCAAATTCTTAAAAGAGAAAGAAATAGAATAGATCTATTTATTGATTCCATAATACAAGAGGCTAAGGAACATAATGAAAACAGTCTGTAAAGCAAATGATTGTAACTCGTGCACGGCGTGTTTGTCCATTTGTCCTAAAAAATGCATAATGATCAAGGATGAGATTAGATCTTCAAATGCAGTTATAGATTTAGAAAAATGCATTCATTGCGGACTTTGCGAAAGAGTTTGTCCAAACATTCACGCAGTTGAGATGGTACATCCGATTAAGTGGAAGCAAGGGTGGGCTGAGTCAAAAAGTCGAGAAAAATCCTCATCAGGTGGTGTTGCATCCGCTTTTATTAGCTCGTTCATTGAAAACGGTGGATATGTAGCATCTTGTTTATTTAATAATGGTGATTTTGCGTTTGAACTAACTAATGATCCTGTTGTTTCCATGCGATTTGCAGGATCAAAGTATGTTAAAAGCAATGCTCTTGGAATATTTGATAAAATTAAAGAATGCTTAACTACTAACAAGGTCCTATTTATTGGGTTGCCTTGCCAGGTTGCGGCCCTTAAAAACTATATTAAGGATCAAAGAAATCTATATACCATAGATATTATCTGTCATGGGACACCTTCTAAGAGGCTTCTATCAATATTTCTCTCTGAGTGCGGATACGATATTAATAGCTTGAAAGACATCCAGTTTAGGAAAAAGTCTAATATGGGCCTTCAAATAGATAGTAGTTCAATCGGCCTTTCAAAAGTAATGGATGATTATACTTGTGCGTTCTTATCAGGAATTAGTTATACTGATAATTGTTATTCGTGCCAATTTGCAACTATCGAACGTGTTTCTGATATTACACTTGGTGATTCGTGGGGAACAGAATTAAAAGCCGAGGAAGGTAAAGGTGTTTCGCTGATTCTGATACAAACCGAAAAGGGAATTGAACTTCTTGGCAAGCAAAAGCTGACTTTGTTTGATGTTGATTTAGATAATGCTATTGCAAATAATGCTCAACTTGTGCACCCATCAGTATTAACATCAAAACGAGAAAGATTTCTATGCTACATAGAAAAAGGAAAGAGTTTTAAAAATGCAACCTTGCTTTGTATCCCAAAATTAGTCCTTAAACAAAAAGTAAAATCTCTGTTACTTGCATCAAAGCTATATAAATCTCGGGGGGGGGGGTACGGAATAACAATCTATAAATAAATATCTGAACTTCCTGTAGAAAGTTCCACTCAATCATGAGCTGAACCAAACAAAAGCGGCTCAAAACCTTGAAAACACTGAATAAATCGGTGAAAAACCCTTGCATTTCTGACGAGAAAATGGTACAATAATGAGTGGAAAATACCACTCAAAAAGGAGAAGAAAATGTACCTGGATTTTCTCGTCGAAGTGCCCAAAGTGGCCGGAAAGATAACAAGAAAAACAAAGAACGGGATCACATACATCAACTACGAATACGGAAGAGAGTATGATCCTGAAAGAAGGTTCAATATCCCGAAACGTGTTACCATCGGAAAGGAATCTAAAGAAGATTCTTCAAGGATGCAGCCTAATCAGAATT
>JAEEGL015945952.1_pt1 | contig 15144 bp, 12 predicted proteins | sample 9134231 | NCBI WGS metagenome assembly JAEEGL01 (sample SAMN16246548, study PRJNA631951) | gut metagenome | biome: gut microbiome; feature: rumen; material: fiber-attached | host: Bos | place: Iran: Karaj | collected 2018-10 | reverse complement strand
TCAGGTCAAAAAAGGCGGTGTAATGGCATCATCTTATGTTGGCGGACTTTCAGGAGCTTTCATTCCTGTAAGTGAGGATCAGGGTATGATCAACGCTGTTGAAGCAGGAGCTCTTACACTTGAAAAGCTCGAAGCCATGACCTGTGTATGCTCTGTAGGACTTGATATGATCGCTGTTCCCGGAGATACAAAAGATACAACTATCGCCGGAATCATTGCTGATGAAATGGCAATCGGTATGATCAACCAGAAGACTACTGCAGTTCGTCTAATTCCTGTAATAGGTAAGGGTGTTGGTGAGACTGTTGAATTCGGTGGACTTTTGGGATATGCACCGATAATGCCTGTCAACAGATTTTCATGCGACAATTTTGTAAATAGAACAGGACGTATTCCTGCTCCGGTTCACAGCTTCAAGAACTAACAAAATGAGATGATCTAAAGATATTGTACTAGTAGGGGAATAGCTGATGATATTTTCACAGTACTTTGTAGAATTTATTTTTTACAGCTTTTTAGGCTGGGTATGGGAATCCGTATACTGTACGATCAAGGAAAAAAAGTGGGCTGACAGAGGATTTCTCTTTGGACCGATCTGTCCGATATACGGATCCTGCGTTGTGGCCACATCCATTTTGTTTAATCTTGTACCTGCGCTATCAGATCCGTCTTTTCCGATATGGGCGATTTTTATACTCTGGTACATCGGAAGTGCGATTGCTGAGTTCGGTACGTCTTGGGTGCTTGAAAAGAGATTCCATGCCAGATGGTGGGACTACAGCACAATACCGCTGAACATACAGGGAAGAATCTGTGTACCTGTAAGTATTGCTTTTGGCGCAGCCGGTGTACTCATCGTCAAATACCTCATTCCAGTCATAAACGGAATGCACTCAACAGTACATCCTCTCATCTATGAGATATTCGCCCTTATATTCGCAGCTATCTTCGGAGCAGACTTTGCACTGACAGAAGCCAGCCTCTCAGCACTTCTCAAAGATGTTGAGAAAATGCATGCAGAGTTCAACGAGAAAGCTCAGTGCAGATACGAGAAGTTCCAGGAAGATGTTGCCAGCATCGAAACAAAAGTCAACGAGAGCAAGCTTGCAATGGAAGAGCGCGTAAGCGAAATGCGCATGAGCCTCTCCAGAATCCACGCCGCTCAGCTTTCCTTCAACCAGAGACGAATCATCAGCAGTATCCAGAAATTCGTCCCGGATAAAAAAATATCCTCCGACCAGGTTCAGGACAGACTCCTTCTCTGGGGTGACCTGAAAACTCTCGGCCAAAACTTCAAAAACAAAATCAATCGCTAATCACACTCACTCCCGAAGCTCACCCTTCGGGAGTTTTTTGTTGCCGCCCCTTCCTTCAAAGCCGCGTCGGTGGTGGCGTACGTTTAAGTGTGGTATAATTATACTGTATTATGATAATGACGAGACGATAAAAGGTTGATTTGTGTAGATGAGAGAGAGTAGGTCGGGAAAGGGAAAGCTGTATAAGAGCTTTGGGTACGCCTTTCAGGGAATAGGTAATACTATTTTGCATGAGCGGAATATGCAGATTCATTGCTGCGTGGCTGTGCTTGTTGTGATATTTGGTTTTTTGCTGAAAATTTCGGTTGCGGAATGGATGGTGTGTTTGCTTCTTTTTGCGCTGGTGATGAGCTTTGAGCTTGTGAATACGGCTCTGGAGGCGGTTGTTGATCTGGTTACGCTGGAGAAAAAGCCACTTGCCAAGAAGGCCAAGGATGCAGCTGCCTGTGCGGTGCTGATGAGCGCAATAATAGCAGCGATTCTTGGTGGAATCATATTTTTTCCGAAACTTTGGAACTTTTTTGTGGCGCTGTAGATAAATAGCCCTGAAAGGTCATGTATGAGTACAAAATAAATAGCTGCAATGATCAATAAGCTATCATCAAGGAGGAAAGATAATGGATAACAGTTTAACAGATGGACTTAAAAAGATAATGCTGGCAGGTGTTGGTGCTGTTGCGCTCACTGTTGAGAAAGCTGAAGAGATTCTTGATGAGATGGTTGAAAAGGGCGAGATCACTGTTGATCAGGGAAAGGCTCTTAATACCGAACTTAAGCGCACTGTAAAAGAGAATCCGATTGGCAAGCCTGCAGAGGCTAAAGATCTTTCAAAGGTTGTTGAAGGACTTTCGAAGGATGAGCTTGCGAAGCTTAAAGAACTCATTGCCGAAGCTGAGAGCAAAGAGTGAAGAATAAGAGTAAAAAAAGGTGTTAGCGTATGCCTGATTTGACGGATCTTGTAGGCTCTATGAGAAAAATGGCCGAAGCACAGGCTGATAAGGCAAATAATGCGGACCGGGGCCCTGAAGATGACGGGGCCAGCAGGAGTAAACCTGAGGACAACGAGAGATTCAGGGAGATTCGTGCTGTTCTTGCAAAGAATAAGATAACAAGAGGAATACCTCCTGAGAAACTGAGAATTATTCTTGAAGAACTGGGACCGACCTATATAAAGCTCGGGCAGATAATGTCTATGCACTCAGACATTCTGCCGGGGGCTTATTGTGATGAGCTGGCAAAGCTCAATTATGATGTGCCTCCAATGCCTTTTGGCGAGGTTATTGAGGTTATCGAAGAGTCATATGGCTGTCCGTACACTGATATATTTGAATGGATCGATGAAAAGACCCTTGGCTCGGCCTCAATTGCTCAGGTGCATAAAGCTACGTTGAAAGATCCGGGGGAAGACGGACAGAAGGATGTCATAGTAAAAGTCCAGAGAAAAGGCGTCTATGAGATCATGTCCAGGGATATCAGTCTCCTGAGAAGACTCGTGAAGCATATGCCACCTGTAGGAGATCTCAAGAACATCATAGACCTTGGTATGGTCATTGATGAGATGTGGGCCGTTGCCAAAGAGGAGATGGACTTCTTCAAGGAAGCCTGCAATATGGCAGAGTTTGCCCGCAACAACAAAGATATCAAATATGTGGGCTGCCCTAAAATGTTCGTCGAATATACCACAGACAAGGTCCTTGTTATGGAGTATATCGGTGGCTGTGCCATTGACGATGTCGAATACCTGACATCAAGAGGCTATGACCTTGATGAGATTGGAAGAAAATTCGTCAACAACTTCATCAAGCAGGTCATGGACGACGGATTTTTCCATGCTGATCCGCATCCGGGGAACGTCAAGGTCCTTGAGGGTAAGATAATATGGATCGATATGGGCATGATGGGAAGGCTTTCTGACAAGGACAGGAGACTGATGGTCAGAGGCGTTCGCAGCATTGCCATGCATGATATTCAGGGAACGGTCAATGCTGTTCTTGATCTTGGAGAGATTAGCGGAACTCCTGACAGAGAAAAGCTCTATATCGCGATCAAGGGATTCCTTGAACAGTACGGTTCGGTATCCTTTGGAAGTCTTGATATTGCAGCAGCTTTGCAGTGTCTTATGGACATAATGAAAGATAACGGTATTGCACTTCCGCACGGTATGACAATGCTTTGCAGAGGCCTTGCGCACATGCAGGGAGTTCTTTCTGTTATAAGTCCTGACATCAATATGCTTGAAATCGCGACCTCCAGAATGACGGATGATTTTATTGAGAATCTTGACATAAAATCTGAACTTATAAAGTATGGAAGGGCCATGTACAGGGCTGCAGACAGAGGAATAGAGATTCCGGCACTGACAAGTCAGGTGATGAAGGAGTATCTTGCGGGGCAGAGCAAAGTGAACATTACGTTGGCTTCTTCTGCCAAACTCGACGAACTCATATATTCTTCAATTAGAAATGTGGTCATCGGACTTGGTGTTGCCGCACTTCTCATCGCATCGAGTATCATGTGTAATACGCAGATGGAACCAAGGGTATTCGGAATTCCTCTGTTTGGCGCTATCGGCTATTTGGTCGCTGTTTCGGTCAGTGGCTTTCTTATTATTAGAAATATTGTGCTTAAGGTAATGGCCATAAGAAGAAAAAAACGCCAGAAAAAGATGTAAAATATGGGCTTTCGCATAGGATGAACAATCCTGCGAGGCCCTTTTTATATTAGAAATTAATACTTACAGGCTTGATTTATAAAAAATGCGGGTGTATTATCTAAGCGTACTAATAATCCTAGTACACTTAGAGGTGGAGTATGAATCTAATAGATTATCAGGACAGCAGACCAATCTACGAGCAGATCGTAGAGAACTTCAAAACGCAGATGTACAAGGGAATCCTGCAGGCGGATGATCAGATGCCGTCTGTCAGGAGCCTTGCCATGGAGTTATCGACCAACCCCAATACGGTTCAGAAGGCGTATGCAGAACTGGAGCGACAGGGCTTTATTTACACGGTAAAGGGCAGGGGGAACTTTGTGAAAGGAAATGCTTCAATGTTGGATAACAAGAAGCAGGAACTTATCACGGCTGTTGTAGAACTCTTTACTGAGGCTGAAGATATAGGTATTTCAGTCGATGAGCTGGTCATTGAGATAAAAGAAAGACTGGATGAAAACAAGGGAGGGAAGGCATGATTGAGTTAATAGAACTGGAAAAAAACTTCGACGATATCAAGGCTGTCAATCATGTTTCATTGTCTATCAATGATGGTGAAGTGTTTGGACTTGTCGGAACAAACGGCGCAGGAAAGAGTACGCTTCTTAGAATGATCTCAGGTGTTGTCAAGCCTGACGAGGGTATTGTGTGCGTGAACAACAGACCTGTTTACGATAATCCGGAGATCAAGAAGACCATCTTTTTCATATCAGATGATCAGTATTTTCTGCCCAACAGCACACCGGAAGAGATGTGCGATTACTATGCAGGAATCTATGAGAATTTTGACAAGACAAGATTCATTAAACTCTGCAGTGCATTTAACTTAAATCCCAGACGCAGGATTAATACTTTTTCAAAGGGTATGAAAAAACAGGTATCGGTTCTTCTGGGAATCTGTGCCGGATCCAAGTACCTTCTCTGCGATGAGTCTTTTGTCGGACTCGACCCGGTTGTAAGACAGGCGGTAAAGAGCCTTATAGCGGCTGATATGTCAGACAGAGAGCTCACTCCGATAATTGCATCTCACAACCTTCGAGAGCTTGAGGATATCTGTGATCATATCGGAATTCTTCATCAGGGCGGAGTGATCCTGTCGGAGGACCTTCAGGATATGAAGATCAAGATGCAGAAGGTTCAGTGCGTGTTTAATTCAGATGAGGATTGTGAAAAAGCACTTGACGGTCTCAATATTCTGATCCATGAGACCAGGGGACGACTTCACACGATCACAATCAGAGGAGAAAGAGAAGAGGTTGAGAGAGCTTTTAAGATGGGAAATCCGGTTTTCTTTGAAGTGCTTCCTCTTTCCCTTGAGGAGATATTTATCAGTGAAACGGAGGTAGTTGGGTATGACATCAAAAAATTCATCCTTCAGTGATCGTATCAGGAATTATAGAAAATACGTTACCAGAACACTTTGGACTTCGATAATAGCGCTGGTATTGCTTTGCATATATTATCTGGTCGGCACGGTCATTATGATCTCAAGATCGATGAATTATGCTCAGATATACCATCAGTCAGCTTATGTGCTTCAGCAGGCCAAATATAATGCGGTAGGCAGAGTAATGGGCTTTGAACAGCTGGGTTTTGCAATAACATTTTTTATAGCAGTAGCATTTGCGTTCCAGGGCTTCTCATATCTGTTTGATCAGAAAAAACTGGATTTCTATCTCAGCCAGCCGACCACAAGAGCAGACAGATTATGGAAGAATTATTTCAGAGCTTTTTTGACATATCTTTTGATGTATGTGCCTGTCATGGCCGTTTCGCTTATAATTGCGGCTGCAATGGGAGCTGTCAATGAAGTGGTACTTGTAACAGCACTGGTAGAGATGGTGAGAAACCTTATCTTTTTCTTTGCGATATACAATATCACTTTGCTTGCGATATTGCTGACCGGAACACTTCCGATTGCGGTTCTGGTGCTTTTCTATATGCTTGCTGTTTCAGGCTTTGCCGGATTTTTGCTGTATCTTTTTGAAGGTGCATTTTATTCAACTTTCAGCTATTACGAGTCAGCTCAAATATGGGCATCACCTGTTTATGACAGAATAAGTGTAATCGATCGTTTAAAGCAACTCGCCGATATGAATGGTTACTACAAAGATTTTGCCGGCTTTGCCAAGTCTTTTTATGCAGTTCTTCCAGGAACGATCGATACACTGGTAACAGGAATTGTTGTGCTGGTATTTGTGGTTGTCTTCAGTAGACGCAGACAAGCAGAACATGCGGGATACACCATTGTTTACAGACCTTTCAGATGGTTTCTCAAGATAAGCGCATGTGTGCTTGTGAGCCTTTCAGCAGGTTATATTGTTTATTCTTTATACGATTCGGTATGGAACGAAAGACTTTTCCCACTTGTGTTTGCGACGATGATGATCGCCACGGTTTTATGCGGATGCATTTTGGAAGCAATAATGGAGAGCAATATAAGAAAGCTGTTTGACGGCAAATTGCAGACAATCCTGGCACTTGCGCTGGTTGCGCTTATCTATGTTGTGTTTAAGGGGGATCTCCTTGGATATGACAGCTACATTCCTGATGCGTCAAATGTTAAGAGCTGTGCTTTCGCAAATGGTGATTATTCATGTATGGTCAATTACGAATACATCGATGATAGAGCAGATCATATGGAGATTACCGATGTTGAGACATTCCTTAAGATTGCCGAGATCGGTATGAAGACTCAGAGGGAACTTGTAAAGGCACAGAACGCTGACAGATATGTGAATCTTGGCTGGAATGATATGAATATCCTTTACAGGCTAAGCGATGGAAGAGAGATATACAGAAGAATAACAATCCCTTATGACATCGACACAAGGCTTATGTCCAAGCTTATTGATTCCAAGGAGTACAAAGAGGGATACTTCGCTGTATTTTTTGATGATGAGCTCAGAAAATTTGATGAGGAAGCTTATCTCAGAACTGTAAGATACAGCTCAAGTTCCGGAGATAAAGAGACTGCTTCCATGACTTACAAGGAACTTAGCGATGCTTACAGAAAAGATATCCTTGAACATTATAATTTTACACTTGCTAATAATGAACTTCCAATCGGAAACATTGAATATTCTGCAAATATCCCTGATTCCGATGAAAACCGAATAACTGTTACTAACTACGATCTCAAGGTATATTCGAATTTCGAGAATACTATTGCACTTTTAAGAAAATATGGTATTTATTCCGAACACAATTTAGATGTAGAATATATTGAGAGCGTTTGTATCACGAACTATTATCCCGGATACGATATTACAAAAATGGACTGGGATGAGATAAATGAGATACAGACTGAGAGCAAATCTGAATACTATGAAGATAAGAAGCAGATCAGAGAGATCTTAGACAGTTCTTATGGCAGCGGCTTCTATGGCAACTGGTTTGATTACAGGGGAAGATTCAATGACCAGTATGGAATAGAGTTTAAGATCAGAAGCGCTCATGATCAGTACAGCAATACATCCGTGTACTATAACTTTATGTTGGGGAAGGTACCTGATTTTGTCGTCAAAGACACCAATTAAAAAATGTAAAATGAATAGTGTGCGAAAGAGAAAGCTTATATCCTGGCTTTTTCTTTTGCCATCATTTTTAGGGGTAATGCTTTTCTTTGTAGCACCTTTCGGTGTGGTTATTTATTATTCCCTTATCAATAATCCGATACAGAAGGATTTTGTTGGATTCGCCAATTTCGTAAACGTTTGGAAGAATGCAGCTTTCAAGCAGGCGGCATCGAATACGCTTATATTCAGTGCACTTGCGGTTCCGCTTGCTGTAATGCTTTCGCTTTTTCTGGCGGCTGTAATGGAGTCGAGAATTCCGTTTAAGAGCTATTTCAGGACATTTTTCCTAAGCCCATTGATGGTTCCCACCGCCTCGGTAGTACTTATCTGGCAGGTTATGTTCCATTACAACGGAATCGTCAATAACGCAAGGCTTGTGTTTGGAATGGACAAGATAGACTGGCTCAAATCAGACAAAGCGGCCGTAGTTATCATTGCTCTGTTTTTATGGAAGAACCTGGGATATAACATGATCCTATTCATGTCTGCACTTGCAAGTATTCCCAAGGATCTTTTGGAAGTGGCATCGCTGGAAAATGCCAATAAGTGGCAGGTTTTCTGGATGATAAAGGTGAGGTATATGTCCTCCACCATTTTGTTCGTTACTATTATGTCCCTTATCAGTTCTTTTAAGGTATTCAGGGAAGTTTACCTGATGAGTGGCGATTATCCGTACAGTACGCTGTATATGCTGCAGCATTTCATGAATAATACCTTTGCTTCACTGGATTATCAGAAGCTTTCTGCCGCAGCTATCATAATGTTTATATTTGTAACGGTTCTTGTCTATGTTATGTATGCTATCGAGAACTTCTACGGAAAGGATGTGGAAGGATGAGTGCGATGGATATGCATGGCAGGATGAAACAAAAAATACTAAGGAAAAAAAGACGACTTGACATATTTAAAACATCGCTGGTAACGATCGCGGCCATTGTCTTTGCGTTTATTTTCCTTTTACCTACGATACTTACGATCACCAACTCGTTTATGTCGGCGGCAGAGATCAATTCCAATTACGGAAGCGTATTTGCCACGTCGGAGAAGGGCGGTAAGCTGTTTATCGCCAAGACAGTCACTTTGAAGTTTATACCGGATATGGTGACTTTTGCGCAGTACTACACAGTGCTGTTTAAGAGCCCGGAGTATCTGTTCAAGTTTTGGAACTCAGTTATCTATGTTGTGCCGATCGTGGTGCTACAGCTTGGAGTCGCGACACTTGCTTCATACGGGTTTGCGAGATACTCGGGAAGGCTCAAGAACGCCATATTCTTTGCCTATATAATCGTAATGCTCATGCCGTATCAGGTAACACTGGTACCGAACTTCATGGTAGCCAAATCACTTGGCATATATGGTACAAAATGGGCCATCTGGCTTCCGGGAATTTTTTCACCATTTGCGGTGTACCTTCTTACCAAGTTCATGAGAAGGATACCGACGGAAGTTATGGAGGCGGCATCGATAGACGGAGCAGATGAGTGGTATATCTTTTCAAGAGTCTGTATGCCGCTATGTAAGGGAGGTATAGCTTCCATAGCAATTCTGGTTTTCTTTGATTACTGGAATATGGTAGAACAGCCGCTTATTCTACTGCCGGATTCGGATATGCATCCGCTATCGGTTTTCCTCTCGAAGATCAATGCAGGTGAGATAAGCCTTGCATTTGCTGTAGCGGTCATATATCTCGTACCACCACTACTGATATTCTTGTATGGTGAAGATTATCTGGTAGAGGGTATTTCTTATCAGGGCGGTATCAAGGGATAAGTAATTGTTAAATGATAATAGGATTTTCCAAATATTTGGGAAGAATTATCTACTTGGGGAATGTTACATTAATGTAGATAAATGTACACAAAATAGTTTTAAGGGAGTAATTGGGAGATGTCAGAGTTTTCAGGAGCAGAAATCGAAGTAATAGACAGCCAGAATAATCTGGTGGGAGATGGGGGAAAGAAGCCGATCAATAAGAAGGACATGATAAAAAATGTGGCGATCGCATTTTTGTCAGTTATGCTTCTTCTTACATTCTTTTCCAACACCATCATGAATTATTCATTGCCGCAGGTGGCAACGCAGCAGATAAACCGCGGTTCCATCAGCCCTCAGATCAGAGGCGCGGGCGTTGTGAGCGCAGAGGATCCTTACAATGTTACGGTAAAAGAGACTAGAAAGGTCTCGGGCGTAGCAGTCAAGGAAGGTGCACATGTCGAGATAGGTGATGTCATTTACTATCTGGAAGACAAGGAATCAGAGGAACTTAAAACGGCCAAAGACAAGCTGGAAGATATGGAGCTTTCTTTTGAACAGACACTTTTTTCCGGAGATATTCCCGATGAGGTTATTTCAAGGGTCAGAAGCGGCAGAACTGCCTCCTATGATTCATATCAGATTGAACTCAAGCAGGTAAATGATGCTTATGATGTAGCAGAAAAAGCCTATAAGGATCTTCAGGATGCCAAGAGCTATCTTACTTACCTGAAAAACCATGATTCCAATGAAATAAATTATAATGCGACAACACCCAGCTATACGGATGCACAGGCCAAGCTTGAGCAGTCCTGGACAAGTGATCCAACCAGATATGATGAACTGCAAAGAATCATTGATGAAAACACAAGAGATACTTCACAGCTTGCAACTTATGACAAACAGCTTGGCCTTAGCTATAGTCAGAAAATCCTTCTGATCGACAGACAGCTTGATCAGGCAAAGGTTGTACTTGATAAAGCAACGGAAGATAAAGAGGATAAGGTTAGATCGATCAAGACAGAGATATCTCTTTGCAATACAAGAGACAAGATATCTGAGCAGAAAAAGAAGATTGCTGAGCTTGAGGCTGCTTCAGTCGGAGCAACAATAAAGGCTCCTGTTGCAGGTATTGTTTCAACTATAGGAAAGGCAGCAGGAGAGTCAATCTCCGCTGATGAAACAGTTGCAGTTATCCAGATCGATGGCAAGGATATGACAACAAGCTTTTCTGTAACTAATGCGCAGGCTCAGAAACTTAAGGTCGGCGATGTTGCCAAGCCACAGAATGCATGGATGTATGGCAGTGACTTTAAGGCAACACTCATTTCAATCAAAAACGACAAGACTGATCCGTCAGGCACACAGCTCCTCACATTCAAGATCGAGAGTAAAGACATAACACCCGGTCAGAATATAGCACTTGCCATTGGCGAGAGATCAGTAGATTATGACATGGTTGTTCCCAACAGTGCAGTAAAGACCGGAAACAGCGGCAAATTTGTTCGTATTATCAATAGTAAGTCAAGCCCTCTTGGAAACAGATATATTGCTTCTAATGTAGATGTAGTCGTTGTTGCATCAGATGATAATTACTCTGCGATCACAGCAGCACTTAACGGCGATGAATTTGTTATTACAACATCAAATAAGCCTGTTAAGGCAGGAGAACAGGTGAGGCTTGCAAACGAATAATGAAGAAAAGAAGAATTGTTTACATTGTAATGGCGGTTCTTCTGCTGGTGTATTTTGGATTGGGTATTCTGATGCAGCATTATATCTCACAACTCCCCGAGCAGCTTGTTGCAGACAGATGGGATTTTGATGGGAAAGCTGATCAGGTCAGCATGTTTTTTACCGAGGACCAGCTGATAAACGAGAACAGCATAAAAAGACTTGAATATACGATGGAAAGCAAGATGGCCGAAAAAGGAATTGTTCCTGATGATGAGGATGATGATCAGGCTGACAGCAAGATCATTGATACAGTAGGAATCGGCAGGAGAAATGAGGAGCCGGTTGCCCAGACTACAGAGCAGGAAAAGCCCAAGATCTACAGCAGCTGCTACTGTGCTCAGGGAATTGTAACTATTTCTTTTGAGCGTTTAAAAGCAGAGAATGTTGATGCAATAGGCGTTGCAGGCGACTTTTTCCTTTTTCATCCGATGGAGCTTGTAAGTGGCTCGTACTTTGGACCTGATGATATCATGAAAGACCTTGTTGTCCTTGATGAAGATCTTGCATGGCAGCTCTTTGGCTCCAATGACATTGTTGGGCAGTGTGTAACGATCGGTGGGATCAATCACTATGTTGCCGGCGTTGTTAAACGAATTGATGGCAGATTCCCTGAGGCCGCAGGCCTTACAAAAGGTACCATCTATATGTCCTATGACAGCCTTGCCAAATATGGAACCATCTTAAGCGGCAGGACAGAGCAGGTTGAAATATCTGAGGACGGTACCACAATGCAGAGTGGCGGCATCAACTGCTATGAGGTTGTTATGCCAAGCCCTGTAGACGGAATTGTCGCCATGCTTCTTAAAGAGAGCGTTGGACTTGATGATAAGTACATACGTGTTGTAGACAATACCGAGAGATTTAATGGTTTTTCTCTTTTTGAAGTTGCTTCAAATTTTGGTATCAGAAGTATGTGGACTCAGCCAATCTTTTATCCCTATTGGGAAAATGTTGCAAGAGGCTGGGAGGATGTTTTAAGTGTTTTGTTCATGATCAGAATGGTATGTATAGTTATCTTTTGGCTGATCGTGGCAACTCTTGTGGTTTTGTGGTACAGGAATAAGACCTGGACTACCAGAGACATAGTCAGAATTATTGCAGACAAGAAATATGACTATGAGGCAAGACTGCAGCAAAAGAAAAACAGTAACAATGGCAGTATCACTCAAAAGGAAGATGAGGAGTCAAACTGATTCTTTTATTGAAGGTTACTGCGTTGCAAATATGAGAGAGGAGATTATGAAAATGAAGAGAGGCTTTTTGAAAAGAAGTATCGGCGCTGCGCTTGTACTTGCGATGACTACTTCGCTTTTTACAGGTTGCGGCAACAAAAAAGATGGTTCGAACGATATTGTAGGACAGGTCTCGCAGAGTTCTAAGGATTATGTATTTGCCCAGGAAATGATCGATATTGGAAACAAGGATAACAGCCTGTCACGAATTGTTTATAACGGCGAAAGAGTATTTACCAGTTCATACATGTCCGATGGAGGAACAGAGATATACTCGTTCAATAGTGATGGCTCAGACGTAAGAAAGATGACTCTGCTTTCCGATGAGAACAATAATCTGAATTATTTCGTTGCAGATAAGGACTCAAATATCTACGCAATCTATTATATTTATCACTGGTCAGATTATGGCGACGATGAGATGGTTACTTTTGATGAGGCTTCAGAAGAAGCATCTTCAGAGGCAGGCGAAGGAGCTTCTTCTGAAACTGCAACCGAAACTACAACAGATACAGCCTCTGATGCTGCATCAGAAGCGGGCAGTGCTGCTGATGAAACAGAGGATGCTGCTTCAAAAAAGGTTGCTGAGGCACCCAAGGATGATGAGTGCTATCTGGTAAAATATGACTGGGATGGCAATCTTATATATAAGGTTGACCTCATGTCAGAATTCGGCGGAGAAGAGAAGTATGTCTCTGCAAACGGAATGATCTTAACAGATAATGATGAGCTTGTGATCAGTCTTAATTCCGGAATATACTCATTCACTGAAGATGGTGGATTTAAACCGGTCATTAAAGTAAATGAGAATGACAATATTTATTATCAGCTCTTTAAGGGCTTTGGTGGAAAGATATTTACATCATCCTATGGTGATAATGGTCTTGAGCTTCGTATGCTTGATGTAGCAAATGGTAAATTGAGCGATCCGTTCACTTCATTTTCAGGTTACCCTGATTATGCATTTTTTGGCGGAGACGGATATGATCTGTACTGTTGCAAAAAGGACGGTATTTTGGGTTTTGACAGTGAAAAGGATACTTTAACCAAGCTTGTTGATTTTGTTGATTCAGATATTGAAATAACCAATCCAACAGGAATGGCTGTGGCTATTAGTGATACCGAGTTTATTACACTTATTCCGGATATGGATTACAATTATTATGTTGCAAGACTTACCAAGATACCTCCGGAGCAGGTTGTTGACAAGAAAATCATCACAATGGGCGGATACTATATTGAATATGAGCTTCGTAAGCAGGCATTTGCTTTCAACAAGGAAAATCCGGAATATAAGATAAAGTTTGTAGACTATTCAGAGTATGACAACGAAGGCGATTATGGTGCAGGAATTGATAAGATGAATATGGATATCGTGTCCGGAAATACCCCTGATATTATCATTCTTTCTTACAATATGCCTGTGGACAGTTATATCAACAAGGGGCTTTTCTGTGATATGAGCAGTTATCTCAATAACGACCCCGATGTTAGCAATGTGGACCTTCTGACCAATGTATTGGATGCACTCAGAACCGGTGACAAGCTTTATCAGATAACTCCATCCTTCTATATTGGTACTATGATAGCCAAGACCAAGTTTACAGATGGAAAAGACGTATTGTCCTTTAAAGATTGTAAGGATCTCATGGCTAAGACAGGTATTAAGGAAACAGCTCTTTTTGGATCATTGTCAAGAGATACTTTCCTTGAGAATGGACTTGCATTCTCCGGTAACAACTATATAGATTGGGAAAACAAAACCTGTAATTTCAACAGTGAGTCATTCATTGAATTTTTGGAGTTTGCAAAAGAATTACCTGAAACCTATGAAGACACAGCATGGCAGGACTTCAAAGATTCTTCTTATCATGAAGACGAATCTCTGTTTAATATAGTTAACCTCAACAGCATCAGAGGCTATTCGTATTTTAGATATGTACTGTATGGTGAAGATATATCCTTTATAGGCTATCCTAATGATATGGGAGTCAATAATTCAGTAATCCTGCCGAATTCAAGACTTACTATCAGCGCTCAGTCACAGAACAAGGATGCTTGTTGGGAGTTTATAAAGACTGTTCTGACAGAAGAGTATCAGGATAAATTGAACTATGCCTTCCCTATCAGAAAGTCCAGTTTTGAAAAAATGGCCGATGAATCAACCAGAAGACCATATTATATGGATGGCAGCAAAAAGGTTGAGTATGATGATACATATTATATTGATGGAACGGAGGTAAAGGCACCTAATCTTTCAAGTGAAGAAGTAGTGTTTATGACAAATTTCATCAAGTCAATTAATATGATCGGAAGTAACAATACAAGTGTCAACAACATTATCTATGAGGAGGCTTCAGCATTCTTCAGTGGTCAGAAGAGTGCAAAAGAAGTTGCTGATATCATTCAGAGCCGTGTTTCTATCTATGTCAATGAAAACAGCTGATGAATCAGATTATGAGGAAAAATTATGAAAAATAAAGTGATTTGTTTGGTTCTTGCGGTCTCATTATTGACATTTGGTTGTGGAACAGCAGTAGAGCAGACTGACACGGGTGATGCCGGTCAGTCCCTCGAAACTGAGGAGACTCCTTCAGAACAGGTGACTGCAGAGGTGGACAGCAATACAGCAGAAGATTCCGGAGCTGATGCATATGCACTTGTTAATACGTCGCTTCTTAGCGATACAGAAGAAATGTATTATGATACATCAATTGTTCCTTCTGTTGAGCCGTATAGTGTAAATTCGGATTTTTCGACTGTTGTATACGATGACTACTTTGAGTACTATTATGATCTTGCCAATCACAGTGAGT
>JAEEGL015104200.1_pt1 | contig 15144 bp, 19 predicted proteins | sample 9134231 | NCBI WGS metagenome assembly JAEEGL01 (sample SAMN16246548, study PRJNA631951) | gut metagenome | biome: gut microbiome; feature: rumen; material: fiber-attached | host: Bos | place: Iran: Karaj | collected 2018-10 | reverse complement strand
TGCCGTCTTTCAGCCCATGCTTCGTCTCGTAGTTCTGAATGGCGGTTCTTTGCGCCTCTGTCGCACGGCTGTCGCCATACGATTCAAGCACTTGTTGGAAGGTCACTCCCTCGACTGCGGTATTGGCCTCCTCTTCGGTCGAGACAGTCTTCGCCAGCTTTGTGGCTATCCTGTCAAGGATTGCGTCGCTGACCCCCTGAAACTTGGCTTTCAGCAACTGGATGATGATTTCTTTGATATTCATATATGAGATTTTGATAGGTGTTTCGACTGCAAAAATAGGAAACCTTTTTAATATGATTACAATATAATCATAAAATTTCCGCAAAAAAGTCCCAACCGGCTATGGCTGGGACTCGTGGAAGGGTAGGGGAATGGGGGTTACAGTCCGCCGAACTCGAGGCTCGACATCGACTCGTAGACCACGCACTCTGCAAGCAGCCTGAGCGCCTCCTGGTGGAGGCTGTGGTAGTTGTCGTAGATGCGGCTCAGTATCTCGTCTTGCGCCTTTTGGTCGTCTTCGCAGTAGATGTCGGCGAAGACTTTGTGGACCTCCTCCACGGCATTGTTCATCCGCGCAATGGCGGCGAATGCCCTGGCGGTCTCCTTCCTCATCTGGATCTGCCCTGTCTGCATGGCTTGCTCGTAGGCTTGAAGCTGTGTCATAGCGCACCTCCTTCCCCGATGACGGTGGCAGGCTCGGCCAGCGCGTGGCTTGGATTGGTCCAGTCCGACATGAGGTCGAAGAGCATCTTGCGCCCTGCCTCGGTGACGACGGTGTAGTGCGTCTCCTCGTAGTAGTCGGCTGAGACCACCTTGCGGTACACTCGTGTGGAGAAGTAGCCCTGCCCGAGGTATTCCTTCGTGGGCATCCAGCGCCCGTTGAGGCGGCGCAGCACGCCGAGGCGGACGCACCAGTCCATGAAGTCGGCCACGCGGGCGAAGCCGAGGAAGTCGGCGGTGTCGGTCATGGTGTAGGTGGCGGTGCTGCACTCGATGGCGGTGCGGGCGTAGTCGGCGAAGGGCACGAGGCGGCGTATCTGCCTGTCCTTGCTGGCCAGTTCCTCGTCCTGCGCCTCGATGATGGCATGCGCCGTGTCGAGTTGGAACTGCTTGTCGTCGAGCACGGCCTTCTGGCGGCGCAGGGTCTCGTCGGCCACCTTCAAGGCCCTTGCCATGATCTGCTCTGGACTTTCGTCGGCGCGGGCCGCGATGTAGCCTCCCGTCTTGCGGATGGCTGGCAGCACCTCCGAGGTCACCCACTTGCGGAAAGCCTTGGCCTCGGGCTTGCGGCTGTCGAGGATGACATCATAAAGACCGTCCTCGTTCACGAAGTTGGCCACTTGGTTGCCGCCCGAAGTCGGAAGGGGGTGCTTTGAAATCACCCCCTTATCAAGTCGCCTTGTTACGGCGGTGGTTTGCAGGCCTAATGCCTTGCACACATCGGCAAGGCAGAAAAGCGGGTCTTCCACCGTCCCGGCGGTGCGGACGGTGCCGAACTTTTCGGAATTGAACACTTGGATTGCCGTCTCTCCGGCTGCCTCTACTTTCTTTTTCATCTTTGCTATTAGATCTTGAACGTTAGCAAAAAGGCTCCGATAGGGGTGTTCAGGTTCTAATAGCATAACCTTGCGGGCATTACTGCTGCCGCGTCCCTCGGAGCCTGTATGACTCATAATTGCAGTATGGGGTCACAAAAAAAGCCGACCAGTGGCCAGCGTCATAGTGACGCTATTAGATTTGAACGCTGCAAACCTACGGCTTTTTTCGGAAACCGCAAGCGAAAAACGCGAAAAAATCGCTGCAAAGTTGCAAAAAACTTCAATAATGTTTACAATACAATCACTTTTGGCGCAAAAGGAAAGCGTTCCCTCACGGTCGGGGAACGCCTTTTGAGCCGCCTGTACCTTTCCGATGGCGAAGCCGCATGTGGCCCTGGGCGGCGGATTGGGTATGTGGGGTTAGTTATGGGGTTGGGCCACGGTTGCCGAGGTGTCGGGAGAGGGATGGTATTCCGTCTCCTCGACGGTGGCATTGCCGTGTCCAAGCGTTATGACATACTCTTTTTGAGAGAATGTGGCGCCGAATATGATTGCGCCCAAGATGATCATGAAGAGAACGGCCCCGACAACGCTTTGCCACACGCCGTACATGAAGGACTTTGGCTTCAGTTCCTTCTCGGTGTCGGCAAGCGCGTCCTTCACCATGTCGAGGTGTGCGTCCACCAGGTCCTGCTCGGTGTCTTCAAGAATCTCGGTCACGGTGTTGGTCAGGAAGTCCTGCAGTATGGCCGTGGCCTGCAACTTGTAGCGTTCCACTTCCTCCTCAAGGCATGAAATGTTGTGGAAATGCTCAAGGTAGTCTTCTGACGGGTCTTCGCCGTCATGCTCCGACTTGTATTTCTCGATGTGCTTTATTTTCGCCGCTTTGTATAGCGCATAGGCTATGTGGCCAATCACATCCCGCTCGTCCTTGACGATTTTCTTGTATAGCAGACTATATTTCCGTCCCACCTCTCACTATTTTTGCGTATGATTTTCCGAAAGCCTCGCTCAGCTGCTTGGTCGGTATGGTCTTGGATATGGTCTTGGTGCAGTCAACACCACGGTATGTGGTGGTCACCACGATTTCATCCATACTGATGGCTGCCACCCTTGCATGGACGTTCTTCCTTGTCTTCCTGTTGGCTCTGATCACAACATCGGCATCTACTTTTTTGCACATAGTTTTTCTGTCATTTTCAATCAAGCCGCGAAATTATCAAAAAAAATGCCACGCGGCAACGAAAACCCACTTTTTTTCGCCCGCAACACGCTGATTTCCTTTGATATGATTACAATATAATCACATATAGGAAGCCGATGAAAGCAGGTTCGGCGTCGGCGGTGCCTGCGGCACCCCGACACAGGATTTCCGTCAGGAAATCCTGCAACAACTTCTTTCCTTCTTCCATTCTTATATTCTTGTATTGTTGCGCACCAGGTTACGCAGTGGGTTGCGCACTTATTGCGTAACCTGGGCGGTAAGTTGCGCACTTATTGCGTATCCATTGCGTAGGCCGCCATTACCTTCAGCTTCTCGGCGTTCAGCCATTCGGAGATCTGGCGGCTTTGCTCGTCCAACGCCCGGCGGTTGGCGTAGGCCTCGTGGCTGATGGCGTGCTTGCGGCGCTCGTTGTCGTCGCGCATGACGGAGATTTCGGCTTCGAGGTTGCGTGCCTCGGCTTCGAGCAGGGCGCGCTTGGGGTCGCCGTCGAACAGTGCGGCCTTCTTGGTGCGGATTTCCGTGATTTTGGAGAGCCGCTTCCGTTTCTCGGCGTGGAATGCGTCGTCGGCCTGAAGGAGCGCGTTCTGCTTCCATGCGTTCTCTTCATCCTTCTTGCGGGCGATTTCGTTGCTTTTCTTGGTGTACTCGCTGTTGAGTCTCTGCATTTGCAGTTCGAATTCTTTCTGTGTCATTTTCTTGTTGTTTTTAGGTGGTTGTTATGTCAATTGTTCGATCAGTTTCAGTCCGGCTTGGCCGTAGTTCGCCTCGATGATGTCTTTCATGCTCATTCTGCGCTCTTCGTAGTCGCCGTGGAGGCTGTGGAGTCTGTCGTCGAGCTTCACGATGTCGACCATGAACTTTTGCATGGCATAGCTCAAGAATGGGTCGTACACGCCGACTATCGGCATGTGGAATGTGTCGAAGAAGTCTTGACGGAGCTTTCCCCAATCTTTAGGCCATTCGTATGTTTTTTCGTTTTTTTCTTGCATTATCCAAATTTTGTATATTTTTGCGGCTGTTATGACGCATAGATTTCAAGATATTGCAAAACGCTTCGCAAAGAGCAGGGAGGACGGTGGTGTCCATTTTGACACGATCCGTTTCGCTGGAATTTCCGATGGCTATGAGTATTACCACTATTTCGACAGCAGGCTTGTTGGCATGAAACTCGGGATGCCTCTTTTCGTGAAGATCGGCCGCAACGGGAAGCCTATTCCTGTGACCGACTTTGCTGAAATCAACCTTGCTATCCATAGGGAAGTGTCATTAAACAATTCTTGATATTTTTTTGAGCATTTCCACATCAAAGAGCAATTTGTCGACTTTCAGCACTTCAAGGCTCTCCAAATCCGTGTAGCCCTCTATGGATATGAAATTGCCTGTTTGAGCGTCGTAGTAAACAATTTTCCCAGATGCAAGTCTTTCGGCAGTGATGACATGGCCAGTGCCGTTCTTGTAGTTCAATCCTATGTGATACCTGCCAATGGCTTGTGTTGATTTTTCAAGTTTGCCAATGATTTCAGTATCTGATTCTCCCTTCAAGAGTGTGACTTGTGGTGTCGTCTTGTTTTTGCCAATCCAAATCTTTTGGAAACTCTCTCCGAGGATGAACTGTGCGCTTTCCATTTCAGGTGAATAACCGATTGCTGTAATGTCAAGACCTCGCAGCCTTGCTTCATGCACAGCTACACAGCATTGGCAATTCTGTGCAAACAAAACTCCCTTGCCTCTGTCAACGTTTGCCATGCCTTCATTGGCTTCGAGGAATGTCATGGGCGTAATCTCTATTCCGAGAGCATCCGCAGCTTCTTTGAGATTGGATAGCAACTCTCTCGGTACTGTAATTGGCTTTCCATTTTCATACTCCTTGAACGCTTCTTTTGATGCAGCCCTTCCCAACTTCGCTCCTTCCATATTGCCGTATTGTGGGACAGGCTGGTCTTTCCAAGCCTTTTCGTTCTCCCTCAAGAAATACGGCAGCGTCCCCTTCTCCTCTGCCCGCGCTATGCGCTCCCCGTTGTCGCCCACCCACTTCTTGAAGTTGTCGGGCACCTCCTTGACCTCGTTCACGCTTCCTTGGGTGGGCTCTTCGCCACGCAGCATCCGATCCAAGTCCTCGTCAAGTTCCTCCCTCGTCTTCATGATGGTCTCAACATGGCAACGGCAATGAGGGTGCCAGCCTGTAAACTTGAAATCCTTCGGGTATTTGCCCTGCAGTTCGTCGCAGATGTCACTGAAAGGCTTGCCGTTGAGCGTGTGGTTGTTTGAGAGGCATATCTTGATGCCGACAATGAAGTCCATGTCCTGCCATCGGTCGTAGTCGGAAGTTCTATAGGCTATGTTGGTTTCCGTCGCGGCAAGGCGGCGGGCGTTTTTGTATGAGGAGCGGTACACGCCCTGCCCAGGATGAAACTCCTCCGCTGCTTTGGAGAGCCTGTAAATCGGGTTTCCGTCTTCATCCATGCCAGTCCTTACCCTACGGAAGAGTTTGTCTGGGTATTTCAGGAACTCGCGCAAGTCTTGTGACAACGCATCTGCCGAGTGTCCGCTGTGGATGCCGATGTCAAGCACTGTCTCAATCTCTCCTTTGAACTGGTTCGTGTATTTCCACACCCTGTCCGAGAGGTTCAATCCTGACACCTTGCGTCTGATGAAAGCATCGCAAGCATCGCCCGTGGTACTGAAATAGCGTGCATATTGCTCCTTGGTCAGTTTCCCGATGTTGTCGCCGAATACCATGCGGGAGAGTTCGCTATTCTTATTGTTGGCCAGCGTCCATTCGGCCTTGATGCCATCGACAATCGCGGCATATACGCCCGAATAAAGGCCTGACAAAAGTTTTTCGGCTCGTTTCCTTAAAGCAGGTTGACTATCAAAGGAAAACGCCGTGTCAGCCGCCAAAACGCCCACGGTGCCGCCAAGCAAAGCGGCTTGTTTCGCTGCTTCCTCGTACAATGCCTCGACTTTTCGCTGATAGCGGCTGACATTGCGCTGGTGTTTCTTCTCCCAGTCTGTTTTCCTTTTCCGCTGTTTGGCCATGGCTTATTCGTATGGTTCAAAGACATCCTCTTTGCTTTCCTTGGCAATTTGTTCAAGAGTCCTGTCCACATCGTCAGTCCAACCAAGGAACTCGATGCTCTCGCGTTGCGACATCAGTGCCTTGCCACCGTTGGCCGCCATCAGTTGGTTGATGGTGTCCTTGTCATCGCTGATGGTAAACGGCGAAATCTCATTCTCCACCGGAAGAGCGTCTATCTCTTTGGCGTATGATTCATTAACAACGGTCTTCAGGAAAGCCTTGACCACATTAACCTCACGGTCGAAAAATTCAAGTAGTCTTCCGCTCTCATCCTTCACCTTCAGTTGGCAGTCGATGAATAGTTGTTTGCGGCTCTCACCTGACATTGGATTGGCTTTCATGCTCTCATAAGACCAATCGGGAAGTTGGAGTTGCGTGAAAAACGACTGACGGAGCTCTGAAACATAGTATTTGAGATTCTCAACGGCCTGTTGCCATGTGACATATTGTGCCGAACTGCCTTTGGGATATTGGAGAATCGTCTTGAATTCCTTTTTCTCGTTCTTCTCGCCGCCAAAACCGATTTGTTCATCGGCGAATACCACGAACAGCGGCTTGGAGTTTTTGCGCAGATAGTTTCCGTTTCTGCTCATTGCCCATTCCATTTCATAGACGATTCTCGATGTGTCTTCCCAAATGGGCGTAGGTCTGTAGACATAAATAGCGGGAATCTTACCGAGAGTGATTTTCTCGGGTTCATCTAAGAGCATCCAGTCACCACTTTCGTCTGACCATTTGTAATGCTTTTCGGCGGTATATGTGTCGAAATAGTTCACCGTCTTGTTCCCTGTTTTTCTACGGTAGCCGACAGACATGGCAATCATGTCGCCGTATTCGTCGAAAAGCGGATATAGTTCATCGCCAAGCATGGGAGAGAAGTTACGGCACCTGAATTTCAAGTCGCTTTGGAATCCGTAGATATTGGTCTTTTGATCGACGGCATACCACATGGTCAAGACCTCGCATCCAGCGAATAGCATGTTGCACCGCTCGATGTTCACGCTGTCGATACGGTTGCGGTTGAAGATGGCCTCCATCCATTTGGCCACTTCCTGTTGTGTGTCGTTTGCGGCCTTATAGATTCGTTTTACAGGGATTCCACAGACGAGTTCCGTCATTCTTTTTGTGGCAAGGCGCTGCAGGTCATAGGTTATTCGTGTCACCAGTTCCAAATTCCCGTCCTCGTCGGTCGTGTCCCGATAAATAGACTTGTCCATGACAGGGTGTTTCTTCGGGTCATATTCGGACTCAAGTCCTTTCTTGCCTCCCCACATGGGAATGACGATCGATTTCTTTTTCAGCATTCCGATGATTTCTCTTGCTGGTTTTCCCGAGTTGAATATCAAATCAAGTTCTTCCATTTTTGTATAGTTTTTATGATTAGTGTACGATATGAGAAAGCCTTTCGAAGTCGATCGGCTTGTATGGGCTTCCGAAATGGTAATCTATGGCGTAACAGATTAAATCGACATATTCGTCGTGCTTTTTGGCAGGGAACCCGCAAACCTCGTCCATGAAATCCTCGTTCCATGGACCGTCGACGAGAACCACACGGCCACATTCCACGGTGGGCGATGCGGAATTCAGCCTGGTTTCCTTTGAATCCTCTGGGGAAGGTGTCTTTGTGACATTCAAACCTGTGGATTTCTGTAATTGCTGGAATACGGACAGTCCGTTTGCCTTTGGTTCGATACGGAGGCTTGATTTCGGCGAATATCCATTGTCACGGACGAATGTAGGGATGAATCGGAGTAGGTCTGGGAACTCCATCAGCACCTTAACCGCAGTCGTGATATACAAGTAATTACCAATCTTGCAGGTTCCTATGATGCCTGTCGGGTCATTTTCGGAGTCTTCGGTATAGGCAGTATCAGCAAAAAAGACAATGGGCTCACCGTTCCTCATCCTCTTGAATTCCTCGTATGAGATAAACTTGAACCACTTCTTCTTGATAATGTTACCGCCTTCGATGACTGGGTGCTGTTGGTAAAGTGCTGCGTATGTCCTGGGGCTTCGCACTCTCATGGCCTCAATCCTTTCAAGCGAATGCTTCTCAGGCCATAAAGCCTCGCCGACCTTACGAATGTCGTTCGGGTCGCTGTTGTCTTCCTTGATGGCTGGTATTGCGACAACCTCCCATTTGTCTGCCTCATTTTCCAACAGGCGGCCTGCAAGGTCATCGGAATGCCAGCGGGTCATGATGATAAGCTGCTTACTCTCGTTGTGGAGTCGGGTGAGAAACACATTCAGGTACCACTCCCAAACCCTTTCACGGTAAACTGCGGAATAGGCTTCCTTGGCGTCCTTTACAGGGTCGTCTATTATGCCCAAGTCGAGCGGGGTACCTGTCAATGCACCGCCGACACCGACAGCCTTATAGAAACCGCCATAACCGACAGTCTCGAAGAAGTCTATGTTGCGGATATACCCACGCATGTTGTATTGGCTGAGGAATGTCTTGGGAAAAACCGCCTTATATAGATGGTCATCCATGGTGCGCTGGATGCTTCGGCTGAATTGCTGTGACAGGTCTGCAGAATATGAAGCGCCCGCGATTTTGTAGTTCGGGTTTCTACCCAGTGCCCAGGCTGGCAGTTTGCGGCTTACAATCTCGCTCTTACCGTGTTGTGGAGGCACGAAAAGCATGAGACCGCTTTTCCCGAGGGTGCCGTCAATTAGTTGTTGGCATTTGTCGGCAATGAGGGTGTGAAACCAACGCCTATCGTAATTGGGCATGACATAGTCAAGGAAGGTGTGGAAACTTTCCCTCGCCCGCTGACGTTTCTCCAATTCAAGTCCGAGCAGTTCACGATATGCCTTGCTTTCAGTCGCCAACTTTGTTCAACCTTTCAATCTCCGCAATGATTTCTTCGTCCGACATTTGGGTGATGTTGGTAATCTTGCCTGTAAACTCTTTCTTCTCGGGGGCGTACAGGCCGAGCAACTTGCGGCGTTCAATCAACTGCTGCCGTATCTCCGCAATGTATGCAGGATTGCCAAGCATGATAACCTGTTCGCGCTTATCTTCGACACTGAAAGTCTTGATGTTTTGTGGCTGTTGCTGATCATCGTTTTCTTCGCCGCGCTTTTCTTCGCCATGCTTTACGGGAATGCCTTTACGCTTGGAGGCAGTCTTCGTGTAGTCGGTCTTGGACTTCTCCCATTGGTCCCACAACTCACTGATGGTTGAATCAATGCGTTCAAGTTCCAATTGAAGAGCGTCATCCATGTCATCGATACGGTTCTCTCGCCATTCGTCAAGCAACGACTTGATGTCCGATTGTGTCGTTGACACGGAATAGGTTCTCAGGTTGAGGCGTTTCTTGACCTCGGCGTTTATCTTCCTTACGCTGTACCCTTTTTTGTACAGTTCCGCGATGATTTCCAAACGCCCCTGTTTCGCCTGGTTCTTTCGTTTGTATTGCTGTTTACTCATTGCATGGCCTCCGTCAGTTTCAGAAACTCCTGATAGTATTTCAGATTACAACTTGAAAGTTCAATGTAAGTCTTTCCAAACTCTGGGAAGGTGTGAGCGGCAAAGTGGCTTTCCGTCAGCAGCCAAAGCGAGGTGTAGCCCAAAGGGGTGAAGTGATGGTCGGTAAAGCACAGGATGTTGAAGCCCGACTTCTTCAGGATTTCGTCAAATATTTCACGAATCTTCTCCGGCCTGGTCTCCTGAATCCAAGCCGAATAATTCCAAATCTTTGCTTGCATATTCTATTTTTTTGAAGTTGTTCTTTATGTGTTGGGTGTCGCCTTTATAGAACACGAGGATGTTTTGGTGCATCTTTGCAACCTTTCGGGTGTCCATGTACCGTGAAGCCCTGAGAGCCGTTGAAGCGCCCGTCTCCACAAGGATAATCTCATTATAGAGGTTTGCTCCGCATTCCTTGAAAATGCGCTTGATGTCGCCGCAGAAATCGTAATATGCGCCCGTGTCACGGTTCCTGACATCGCCGACAACGATAACTGCGAACCTGTCATTCTTCAAACAGCCGAAAGCAGCCTTGAATGCGTTCTCAATAATCCCGATAAAATCTTTGTAGGTCTTTTGGTTGCTTGCGTCCCTCGAATCATCGCTGTAGACCTCCAAATCGAAATATGGCGGACAACTGAACAACAGATCCTGGCTTTCCGCTTCGATATGGTTTGCTACATTCTGCCCGTCGTCACAAATATAGCGGGCGGGCAAATCCTTCGTCCTTTCGTTGTTTGTCCGTGCCTGTTCCTCGCGGAGCTCAATACCGATGAACTCATTTCCGAGGTAGGAGGACACATACCCGAAGATGGTATCTCCAGCAAAGCAGTCGAATGTTTTGCAGTTGTCGAAGCCGAACCACCGACAGACGATTTCGGCCATGACGGGATCCAACAAACTGACACCAGCGGCGAGGACTTTGCTTTCTTCCCTTTCCAACTCTTCTTTCGGGACATACTTCTCAATGTATTCCTTGAACGATATGCCGAGTTCCTCCCTGTGCTGCCGTGTACGCTGATACAAGTCTTTGTATTTGATTTCAAGGCTCGTAATGAGTTTGTCATTACGGCTCTCGCCCATATCTCCAATCAGTTTCCGCCAAATACGCTTCCTATCCTGCCAATAGCCCTTGCGGGTGTCGAGAACTGAAAAAGGAGGAACGATGAAACGGTCATTCAGGCTTCCGTTCTCGGGCTCACTCTGTTTCGTCTCCTTTTTGCCTTCATCATCGTCCCATTTGACATCTGGCCATTCATCGACACCCCAATCATCAAGTTCTTTGGCATCCCATTCGCTGGAAAGCATATTGTAGTTCCATTCGCCGAAACCGACATTGTCCTTGATGATGAACTCCCGCTTTTCAGCGTCCGACAGTTCCGATGCCTTGATGATTGGGCAGGTGGGGCTATCCTTCCATGCAAGCCAGTACCGCACAAGTGCGTCTTGTTCCGCCTCGCTTTTCAAGAGAACATCGTTGATTGACATGATGCGTTCCGTCAATTCCTCGTCCGACATTGAGGCGATGAACGATAAAGACCTCAAACGCATATTGCCTCCAAGTGCCGTGAAGAAATCGTCAACTACCACCGGACGAATTTCAAGCATCTTTGGCAAGGCAAGAAGGCTGTTTACCAGTTTTTCAAACTTCGCGTCATTGATGACACGAGGGTTCGACTTGTTTTCCTGTAACTGCGACAGGTTGACTTTCTCTATTTTCATATCGTCTTGAATATTTGTTTCAGTTGTGCCACATCAGTTTGTGCCGATGGCTTCAACTTGAAGATTTGCAGGTGCGCACACGGTTTGAGTTTCTCCTTCTCGGCATCAAGCCCTGTTATTCCAATGGCGGCTCCGAGGTTGGCATAAACGCTCCTCGCGTTGTCGTTATGTGCTATCTCGCAGTCCAACCAATGCATACAGCGGTTGACATCGTTCAAATCGCTTTCATAGTTCCGCACTCCCATGACAAGTGCCCATGTCTTACGGGAAAGCCTCTCAATGACGGAAAACCCTTCAAGCCTGTCACCGATGAAGACCGAATGAATCACGACATGGCCGTCATTGATGGCCTTGACCCTGTTCCATCGGTGGGATTGTGAACCTTGGTGTTGCTTTTGCCGTGTGAGATGGTTGTGTCGGTCCCAAATGTCGAGGATCCTGGCGATATCGTCATTCGCTCCAAAAGTATGGCGGTAGCCTGGCATGTTCGTGACTCGCCTGACCTGCCTCCTGAAGCCGTGGAACTTGCCGCCTTGCATGGCAAAGCACTCGTTTGCGTCATAGACATACTCCATATTTCCCTGTATGGACTCCGTCAAATAGGAAGGTATTTTGTATCGTCGGATGTCTTCCGAGCATAGTTTCACGGAGATGCCGATGTGTCGTGCGGCCTGTATGATTTCAATCTCATCGGCCACACGGCCTGTCAATGAGATTGGGGCAATGTTGAGCATACATGAGTAGTTGCCCATGATGTTACTGCGCTTGAATATGGCAAGGGTAGTGCGCCCGTTCGGGTGTTGGAATATCTTATAGAAATACCCGCCTGATGACAGCATTTGGGTAACAGACTGAAAAAAAACAGGATAGACATACACCCGCGCTCGTGCCTCATAGTAAGGCTCGAAGATGCTGTAACAATCGTCCGTGACCCGTTTCAGACCGTGAAGAAAACTATTGAGATTTACCATTGGCACCTATGAATTGCTTTGAATTGCAAAAGTATAAAATGATTATCTAATAATCACATTTTTGCAGTTATTTTCTGCGAATCTTTTATGTCAGGCGTTTTTATTCGGAAAACGAGTGTTTGCCTGACCACAATCCTTCAACGCCTGACAGGGCTTGATTTCGGCCTTGCACAAACAAAAAGCAAACAAGCAGGGTAGGGGTTCTGCTTGTTTGCATTGTTCGGAATATTGGTGTTCGCAAATTTCCCGTGGTCACGGCTCTTGGCGTGGGTAGGGTTCAAACAGGGTAGGCTGCGGGTCAAGGTATTCATCGATTGCGGTGTCAAGTTGCCGCTCCAACTTTCTACTGCGGTCAAGGTCGGCTCGGTTGTGGTATAGGAACCACGACTTTTGAGCGTCGCGCATGGTCTTGGCCAGTTTGATGATTTCGTCTGGTGTCATGGCTTGGATAAATTGAAAGAGACCGTGATAACTTGTGGTTTACCGTACATATAATTATCGGGAGAGCAATAGATAGTCAGTTGTGCATATTGGTCATGGTCGTTTTCGTCTTCGGATCGTGCGGGTTCAATGGTGAGTGAAGTGATATTCTTCTCGGGGTCGAAGCCATATTGCCAAGGCCATTGCTCAAAGAGTTTTTCTATGGCTCTTTTATAATGGGTCTTCTTCATTTTTTCCTCCTTTCTGAATAATACCATGTTCAAGACACAAAAGAACCATTTTCACAACACCATCAATCAAAACAGATTCTTTTACGCTATTCAAACAATGGTCTTGGGGGTCGATGAAATATAGAGACCAATGCGAAAGAAAATATTTTGATTTCATCACACGAGCCACTTCCACATGCTCACCATTATTGTCAGATGGGAAAAGAGCAATTAGTCTGCCGAGGGACCAGCAAGGATTAACGGAATCTAATAAGCCAAATGACCCGCCGTCATCATCCTTTTGAAGATATTTTGAGTATCTAACACAATTTTCTTCCCAAAATGGTCGTCCATTTTTGCTTTTCCATCTGCGGTAAGACATATCCGCAGTCTCAGGGTTAAGCCCTGCCTCAACGAGTTTCTTGCTCTCTTCGATGGTCGTCCATCCAAGTGGACGGTTCTGTTGCTTGCTCATCAATCACCCCCTCCCCAATGAAACAAGTATCGACTTCCGTAGCAGGTCGTTGGTGCTCCGCCACTCTATGTTATTGAGCATCCATTCCCGATAACTGGCTGGAACATCCTTCACCATCAGCCCCTTGTGCTTGCCAAAGGGCATCTTCATTGTCGGGTCGCCCTTGCGCTTCGCGGCTCTCTCGGCGGCGGCCTTTTCCTCTCTGGCCACATCGTCGGCATAGACGGTGCCTATCTCGTGGATGGGCATACCGCTCAATAATCTGTCACCAGTGCCGAACATGCGCCAGATGCTGCCTTTCTCGAAGCGGATGTCCTCGACCTTGCCGAAGCGGTCGAAGTTGCCGCCAAGGTCGATGATGAGTGCATCCTTCTTTCCGGGGTCGATACGGGTAGCACGGCCAACAATCTGATAGTAGAGCGCAATGGATGCTGTGCTGATTCCAAGGATGATGCAGTCAATGCCCGTGTAGTCGAATCCGGTGGAAAGCACACGGACATTGAAAATGATACGGATGCGCCCGCTCTTGAAGCCGCTGATGACCTTTTCGCGCTCCTTTTTATCCATATCGCCGTACACCGCTGCCGAGTCAGGATAACGGCTTGCGAAAGCCTTTGCATCCTCCACCGATGGAAGAAACACAAGGATATGCTTTCTTCCGCTGTAAGTGACGGCCTGACGTATTTGGGAAACGATGTCGTTGGCTTCGTATGCACGCTGTACACTCTCTTCCGTGTACTCACTCTTGGTGCTGTTGAACACCAGTAAGGACCCATCGAAAGTGCCGACTTGGTATTTCAGCGGGGACCAGAATCCAAGTCTTACCATTTCGGAAGGTTGCGCCACATGAATGATGTCTTTGAAGAAGTTGCCTTTTTTGCTTCGGCTGGTCAGCATCACGAGTTTGGAATAGTGCTCACCGTCCAAGCTCGTATTGCTCTGCAACTTGACGGGCGTGGCCGTGATGCCGAGAACATGGGTGATACCGCTTTCGGCAAGGAACTTTCCGAGCATGGAATCAGCCTCGCGGGGATAAAGGTGCGCCTCATCAATGAGCATCTTGGTAAAGCCGTACTTGCGGAACGTGGCACCGATGTTCTTAATGCTGCCGATGGTGGCATAGGTAACCTTGCCGATACACTTGCTATTGAACGAGGCACTGTATATCGAGGCTCGGCAATCGAAGTCACCGCATAGGGTCAGGTATTTGAGGTAGTTTTGCTCCAGCAACTCTTTCGAGGGCTGCAGCACAATAATTTTATCGTCCGTTTCCTTGGCCACGAACGCCGTCAAGATGCTTTTGCCCCATGCCGTAGGCAGGACGATGAGGCTTGGCTTCGGGTTCTTTTCCCGAAAGAACTCCACCGCCTTGCGGATGGGTTCTACTTGGTTGGGTCGTAGGGTAATCATAGCGCAGCCTCCTTTGGTTTACGGTCAAGCCCTTTGGTAAATTCCTCATTCTTCTTGTCACACTCTTCCCATAAATCGGAAGGAACACTAATCACATTCTTCTCGTCAATTCTCTGATGAATGTGCCCCCATCGCTCGCAGTAGTATTCGATAGCCTTTCTGTTTGTAGGGTTGTCTTTCAGTCCATACACAAATAGGCCTGAGGTTACAAGGTCTTTGCAACTAACCTCCTTGTGGATAGGCTCAGGCATTTCGCCAACACGCCACGGCCTACTCCATGTGCCTTTCGTCAACAGATACTCACGGATAATTTCAAGAATATCCATTTCCCGATAATCATTAATGGTCGGGGTGCCATAGAACATGTTTTTGTTAATCATTTCTCACCTCCCTTTTTGTCGAGTTCTGCAATGAGTGCGTCGGCAAACTCCTTGGCCAATTGCACGGTTTCTTCTACTTTCATGTTTTCGGGGATTAAGGCTTGCATTGCAAGTCCCGCAAACCAATAGCGGAATTCTTCTCTTTGTGAAATGTTCATAGTTCGTCCTCCTCTTCCAAGATGTCGGCGACTTTGGTTTCTTCGAGGTCGAGTTCCT
>JAEEGL013666419.1_pt1 | contig 15144 bp, 13 predicted proteins | sample 9134231 | NCBI WGS metagenome assembly JAEEGL01 (sample SAMN16246548, study PRJNA631951) | gut metagenome | biome: gut microbiome; feature: rumen; material: fiber-attached | host: Bos | place: Iran: Karaj | collected 2018-10 | reverse complement strand
CAGATTTCTCCAGTTGCTTTGGCGTTCGTCGAGGTATAAACTCTACGATTTATGACATAATGACAGTCAGCAACTGCCTGATGGACATCCTCAACGTTTTCACTCGCAATAATGATTATACTGTGTCAGGTCCTGTCTGGGAATACTTCCGTGTTAACAAGCGGATGAAGTTTGAGGATCTGCCTAAGATTGATATTCAGGACACACTTTTGAAGCGTACTCCTGTAGTAAATGATGCTGTTGATGGATTGATGCGTGAACTTATCCTCGACCAAGCCAATGGGTTTATGGGCAAGACTTGTATCCACCCCACCCACTTGAATTTCATCAACGGTATGCTGGCTGTAACTCAGGATGAATACAACGATGCCTATCAAATTTTACATACTTCGGGCGGAGTCATCAAGGGAAGCAAGGGCATGAACGAGATCAAGCCACACACCAACTGGGCAACCAAAATTGTGATGCGTGCAGAGGCTTACGGCGTCATCAAGGACGAGAAAGAATACATCAACCTCTTCGGAGTGTAAGAATTATTGTTCGACCTTTTTTATAAATCAATGATTAATGACATCTTACAATAATGTAGGTGGAAGCACAAAGCTTGATAGAAAGCTTTCGCCTATTAATGTCTGGGCATTGGCCTTTGGCTGTATCATCGGGTGGGGAGCTTTTGTGATGCCTGGCAATACGTTCCTTTGCAAGGCAGGTCCAGCAGGAACCGCAATTGCTATGGGCATTGCAGCATTAATCATGTTAGTGATAGCTTTGAACTATAACTTCATGGTGGTGCGGTTTCCTGTGGCTGGTGGTGAGTTCAACTATGTGCAGAAAACATTTGGCGAAAAGCATGCTTTCATCTGTTCGTGGTTCCTGGGATTGACCTACCTGACGATTGTGCCTCTGAATGCCACGGCGTTGTCGCTGATTGGCAGGAATCTGCTGGGAGGAATCTTCCAGGTGGGCTTGCACTATACTGTCGCGGGTTATGATGTTTATATGGGCGAGGTGGCACTAGCCATCGTTGCCCTTGCACTCTTTGCATGGTTAAGCATCCGAGGGGTCAAGTTTTCCGGTGCATTCCAGACTGGACTAGTGATATGCTTGGTGGGCGGTGTGCTGGTGGTGTTGGCTGCTGCCCTTAGTCAAGGGATGTTGACATTGAGTAATCTTACTCCAGCCTATCATCCAGGCACAAGCGAGCTTTCGGGTATATTGTCGGTAGTGGCTATTGCTCCTTGGGCTTTTGTGGGATTCGACACAATTCCTCAGGCTGCGGAGGAATTCAATTTCTCTCCATCCAAATCAAGATGGATTATGGTCCTCTCAATTCTTTTTGGAGCTCTTATCTATATCATCTTGAATACCATTACTGCTGCAGTTGTCCCTGACGGGTATTCGAGTTGGACTGAATATATCGATGATGTCCCTTCGTTGAATGGTATGATCAGTTTGCCCACATTCCATGCGGCTTATGAATTGCTTGGAAGTTGGGGCGTGACGTTTCTTGGCATTTCTGTCAGTGCTGCTATCCTTTCCGGGCTTACTGGCTTTTATATGGGAGCGAGCCGTCTGCTGTTCTCCATGTCGCGCGAGCAGGTGCTTCCTGCGTGGTTCAGTAAGATTCACGAGCAGCACAAGACACCCGTCAATGCCATCCTCTTCATTATGGCAGTCTCGATGATAGCTCCATTCTTCGGACGTACGGCATTGGGATGGATTGTCAATATGTCATCATTAGGTGCAGCTGTGGGCTATGGATATACATCAGCTTCAGCCGTAAGGTTTGCAAAGAACGAGCACAAACCTGCTATTGTATTTACGGGCATACTGGGTGTCTTTTTTTCAGTGGTTTTCGGATTGTTGCTTCTTGTTCCAATCGCAGGTTTGGATAGCTCGTTGGAAAAGGAGTCGTATATCAGCCTGGCAGTTTGGATCGTACTTGGCGTCTTCTTTTATTTTTATACCAAAAAGGATGAAAAGTAAGGTATTTCTATTCGTCGTGCTTTTCATCGTCGGACGTTCTGTCAGCGCTCAGGAAATAACCAAAGCATCGGTTGAATTGCGTGCTGACTATATTTATAATGGTATTGATGGCAAGACCATCGACGAAAAAACTGGGTTCCAGGGCACTTTCTTTAATGTATGTCTTGCAGGAAAAGTCAGTGAGCATTTTGGCTTTGACATTCGTCACCGTGTAAATAAGGCATCGTTGGATAAGAACTTCTTCAATGGTACCGACAAGGCGTTGATGTACTATATGCCCACTGAACAATGGAAATTCCAAGTCGGCAAACATTCTATCGGTGTAGGTGGATTCGACTACGATACCGCTCCCATCGATTTGTATTATACTGGTCAGTATTGTATTGATCTTTCCTGCTTCGAATGGGGCGCTTCGATAGAGTATGCCTTGAAGAATCGGAAGGACGTTTTCCATCTTGAGATGGTGCAAAGTCCTTATCGCTATGATCATTCAAAGAACAATGTGTATGGCTACAGTTTGAAATATACGGGTATGCATGGCTTAGTGAACATGATTCACTCCATCAACCTATTTGAGACTGAGCCAGGAAAGTTCCTGAATATGATAGTTCTTGGCCATCAAATCAATTGGGGTAACTGGTGTCTGGAAGCCGATTTTCTGAACAAGGCTTCATTGAATGACAAAGGCTCGGACTATTTCTTCAAGAACTTATCGCTGGTAGGAAAACTAAAATACCGACCTAATGCGCATCTCCTCCTGTCGTGCAAATGCACTTATGATGTAAATAAAGCAGAGGCCAATACCTTGACCTCCTATGTCGATTATGATTATTTGGTTCCATCGGGTACTGAATGTGGTCGTGTAGGAGGTATTGTCGAATATTGGCCGCTAAGCGGAAAACGCAAGGATGCTGTCAGACTTCATGCTTTGGCATATTGGGACAGTGGGAAGAACACTTGTGAATTGGGGGGGTGTATTGACAAACAGTTTTTTATGTTTGTTGGCGCTACATTGAGAATTGATTTCGCTCGAAAATGATATTTTTGATATTTGAGTCATTAAAAATAAATGGAATTCTTAAAAATTTCAAATGATCGTGATGAACAAATCGCGATAGCCAAGAAGATTGTAGAGACTAAAAAGAAAAACTATTCAGAAGAACGCGTCGCTTGGATGCGTAAATCGTTGGAGTCGCTGGCTACCGACTCGTTGAGGGCATCAATATCTTTGGACGATTTGTTCTATATTTCAATTTATGATTACTGGGTCTATGGCAATACTGTATCGGAAGAGATTTATTTCCACTTTCCATTCAAGAGCCATGAGGAAAAGAGTGAGTTTATGACTTTTCGAACACGAAATATATGCATGCTAAAATTGAACGATTTCAGAGATTCATATCTTTTCAATAACAAGTACGAGACTTACAAGTTGTTCAAGGATTACTACTTTAGAGATGTTGTCAAGATAAAGTCGGCAGATGATTACGAATCGTTTGTCGGATTTATAAAAAAGCATTCTTCTTTTGTTGTTAAGCCTACTTCTTCACATATCGGTATCGGAGTGCATAAGATTGAATTGAACAAGGATGATAATCTGCAGGACTTGTTCAATACGCTCTTACAACAAGCTCAAGATAATGCAAAAGAATGTTTCGACCAAGATGATTCGTTCCTCCTCGAGGAATTGATTGATCAAGATGAACGTTTAGCCTCTATTCACCCATATTCAGTAAATGGAATAAGAATTACTACATTGAGGACGGCTGAAGGTGTCAAGATTCTTTATCCCTGGTTCAAGGTTGGTGCAAATAAATCGTTTGTCACGAGTGCTGCATTTGGTACTTATGATGCAGGTATAGACCCACTGACGGGCATTGTTGTTACCGATGGTTTCAAGGAGAATGGCGAGTCGGATGTCGCCCATCCACTGACAGGTATTCCTTTCAAGGGCTTCCAGATACCTCAGTGGAATGATCTGGTGAACTTGGCTACCCAAATTGCCGCATCACTTCCCTCCACCGTTAATTATGTTGGATGGGATATGGTGCTGACACCTCAGGGCTGGAGTACTATGGAAGGTAATTTCACTGGAGATTTCATGTGGCAAATGTACTATCAGAAAGGCTTCAGGAAAGAGTTTGAGGAGTTGACTGGCATTCAACTCGGCAAGCAATATTGGTGGCAATAATATTTCTCACTGAAACGCTGGATATAGATTTTCATTTTGATGGTTAAAATGTCAAGTATTAGACAATATAATTCAAGTCTTGACTTCATCAAGGGTATAGCCTGTATCTTTGTCGTATTCATGCATTGCGAGTTCCCAGGAGTTTTGGAAACAGTGGTCCAGGCTGTTAGTAGATTTTGTGTACCCTTGTTTTTCATAGTTTCGGGCTACTTTTGTTTCAAAAGAGAGACGAGAACAGTTGCTGATTCTTTGTGTAAGATAAAGCATATTGCGAAGATTGCGCCTTATGCATGCATTTTCTATTTTTGCTTCAGCCTACTTCTTCAATATTTATCAGGAGGAATAACCTTGTCAGTGAGCGTTCGTCAGCTTTATGTATGGTTGTTGTTCAATAGTCCCTTTTGGGTGGCAGGTCAGTATTGGTTCCTCTTTGCATTGCTTTACACCTATGTTTTCTATTTCGCATTTGAACTCAATGGCAAGCGAAAGTGGGCATATTGCCTTGCTGCGATAATGTTTGTTGCTTACTATCTACTTGCTCAAGGTATGCATATTGCAGGTATCCATGTTCCGAATCACATCTATAGGAATTGGCTGGTTGAGGGTTTTGCCTATTTCATGCTGGGTCATTGGATTCATGAGCATCAGGCACGTATTACGATCGACAATCGTACGCTCCTTCTTATCATCATTACTTCCACATTGCTCTGTTTACCAGAGCGTTATTTGTTGGGCAGAGATTTCGGGGTCAACCTTTGTACTCTGCCACAAGTTGTAGCATTGTTTATCTATGCTGTCCAGAATCCAACCAGACATCAGGGTTATCTTCAACAGTTGGGCAAGACTTGCTCCATGTTCGTCTATATCCTGCATCCTGCCGTTTGGCATTCGATGGAGAAGATCTATTATGTTATAAATGTTGACACGGATATGACGGCACTCTATTTGATGCCTGTTATCGTTCTTGTGCTGACCATTCTGTTGTCGATAGCCTGTTACAGAGAGCAGCAGAAATTTTTATATTCTAAAACAAATGCCTAAGATATTACATACCTATCGCTACACGGGTCTGCCTTGGGAAATTCTGCAAAGTGTGGTCCCCGACGGCTTTGTTATTGAGACGCTTGAGGAACCAACTTATGAATGCCTTCTTCGCCAATGTGCCGATGCCGACTATCTGTTGGTCAGCGGTCGCTTGCCTATCGACGAAAGTGTTCTCTCATCGGCCACTCATCTGAAGATGATTCAGCGTACGGGTGTCGGAACCGAGATGTTGGATTTGGAAGCTATCAAGCGTCATAGCTTACCTGTGTATGTCAATCAGGGTGTCAATAGTCGCAGCGTAGCCGAACATACCCTGACGCTTATCCTTGCCTGTCTCAAGCGCCTCACCAGTATCGATCGTCAGGTGCGTAAGGGAGTTTGGAAGAAGCAGGAGACCGGCACCTCCACCCGTGAACTATATGGCAAGACGATAGGACTTGTAGGAATGGGTGCTATTGGTCGACAAGTTGCAACCTATCTGAACATCTTTGGAGCCAAGGTGTACTATACAGATATTTTCCGACAGACTGATGAGGTGGAGAAAGCACTTGGAATTACGTTTGTCCCCACCTTCGAAGCCTTGATACCTCAAGTCGATATACTGTCTTTCCATTGTCCTCTGACCGATTCCAATCGGGAAATGCTTAATGGCAAAACAATCAGTTTAATGAAACCGGATGCAATTGTCATCAATACGGCACGAGGCAAGCTTATCGACGAAACTGCTCTCTACGAATCCTTGGAGAACGGTCGTATCGCTTTTGCCGGCTTGGATGTACATTATGAGGAACCTATGGCCAGCGACGACCCGTTCAAGCAACTAGATAATGTAATATTGACTCCTCACATTGCTGGTCTTTCTTTCGAAACATTCCGTTCTATGATGTCCAATGCTATTGGCAATATATCCTTGTTCCAAAAGGGCGATGTTCAGTTATTAGAAAACAAAAAACTAAAAATATGAGTTTCATCAAAACTGCAATCGATGCTGTTATTAAGCGTTTTTCCCCTAATTTATATTGGGATCAAAAAATCAAGGAATTCGATCCTTCGACTATTATTTACAAAAAGCAGTCTTACCAATCTTTCTTGGATCAGGCTTTTCGTGATTTCCGTCCCGACATTTCTGATTCTCAACGGAAGACTTTGGAGCATGATATACTTGGCGTTTATTTGAAGGATCGGACACGTCCAGACGAGTATTTTTTATATCACTTCGACGAAAAGAGCGATGCCGAACGACACGAGTATTTGCCACGAGTATCAAAGGACAGGTTGCTTTTCTCTTACTATAAGGATAGTTGGAAAAACATTTTTTCTGTTCTTCGTGACAAATATAAATTTTATCAATTGGCAAAAGATTATTTTAGGCGTGACGTCATTTCGATTGATGCAGACACCAATAATTTGGAGCAGTTCAAACTTTTCTGCCAGAATCATCCACAATTTATTGCCAAGGAAATAAGTGGTGGATGTGGTGTCGGCATTAAGTTTTTTGATGTGAATACCTACGGTACGCCAGTAGAACTATATCAATATTTGTCCACCTCTTCGTCTTGGATAATCGAAGAACTTATCCAGCAGGATAAGGAAATATCTTCTTTTAATGCGTCCTCTGTCAACACTATTCGTTACCCTTCATTTAGACATGGTGATAAAGTAGTGGCTGCACGTCCCTGTATGAGGTTCGGACGGGCAGGTTGCATTGTCGATAATGCGGGACAACGTGGGATGTTTGTTTCTATCGATATGGAAACCGGACAAATTATTTCTGACGCATTCGACGAGCATGGTCATCGGTATTCTGATCATCCTGATTCTCATAAGACATTCAAGGGCTTTAAGGTCCCTCGATGGGATGAACTTATAACCTTTGCTCGTGATCTTCACCTCTCGCTTCCCGCCGATCAGGTGTATGTAGCCTTCGACTTTGCTCTATCCGTGAATGGTTGGGTTGTTGTCGAGGGTAATTGGGGTGATTGGGTCTTGCAGCAAGTGAGTCTCGAACGAGGGTTTGCCAAGGAATTTGCGGCTTTGTTGAATGGGGAAAACCTATAATGACCATTATAAATGACCAATAAGTTTATCAGCAATCTTTTATTAATTCGTCCCGACAAGATAGATTTCCAATCAAAGTCTTTTCTGTCGCTTCTGTGGTATCATTAATCATTATATAAAAAATGAAAATAGGTCTAATAAAAGAAACAAAGATTCCAGAGGATAATCGTGTGGCATTGTCACCAGAACAAGTTGCAAAGCTTAATCAGGAGTTTCCTGACTCTGAAATAATCGTTCAAAGCAGTGATATTCGTGCATTTACTGATGAAGAATATCGTCAGGCAGGTGTTAAGGTTGTTGACGACATGTCCGACTGCGATGTACTATTTGGCATTAAAGAAGCGCAGACTGATTCCCTTATTCCTAACAAACACTACTTCTTCTTTGCTCATATTGCCAAAATGCAGGAGTATAACCGCCCTTTGTTGCAGTCCATGCTGGCCAAGAATCTCACTTTTTCGGATTATGAATATCTTGTGGATGAGAATGGAGAACGTGTCTGTGCTTTTGGATGGTGGGCCGGTGTCGTAGGCGTCTATTACACATTAAGAGGATATGGTCTGAAGATTGGCTGCAACTCTTTGCCCAAGCCAGACCGTAAGTTCACGTTAGCTCAGATGCGCAAGTTATTGGCAACAGCATTGTTACCGAAAGTAAAGATATTGATTACGGGTAATGGTCGTGTAGCCCAAGGAGCCACATACGTGATGCGTGAGTGTCGTGCCCAGGAACTGACACGAGAACAGTTCTTGAGTGATGAGCCGGTCAATACACTCTCTTACTACCGTGCCTCTGTCAACGAACTGGTGAAGCGAAAAGATGGAAAACCTTTCGACCGTAGGGATTTCCGCAGTAATCCAGGGGCCTACGTGAGTGATTTCATCAAATTCGCTAGGCATACCGACATTTTTATTCCCTGCCATTTCTGGGATCCGAAAGCACCCGTATACTTGGAACAAGAAGATTTTAGGAAGTACAACTTGCCAATCAAAATGATCGGCGATATTACTTGTGACATATGTGGCGGAATTAAGTCCACCATCAGGCCTGCTACTCATGCGGAACCTTATTATGACTTCAATCCTGTTACCTATAAGGAAGAAGCACCTTTCTCCTCGCAGAGCAATGTTACGGTTATGGCCGTGGACACCTGCCCCAATGCCTTAGCCATCGACGCCAGTAAGTATTTCGGCGACATGTTGACAGAATATGTGTTCAAGCCATTGCTCAGTGGAAAAGGAGACGAATCCGATGTTATCCGAAATGCTTCTATTGTCAACAATGGAAAATTGACTGAGAAATACTCCTATCTGGAAGATTTCTCCAAAGGTAATGTAGTTCCCTGAAAAAACTTGACTGGAATTATCTATTTCTTAACTATCTAAGAAAGAATTATGCTAAAATATCTTACATTACAGCATCATTAGTAATTTATGATACGTATTATTCTAAATGCAGATGATTTCGGAAAGAGTGTAGAACGAAATCGTGCTATCGATGATTGTTTCAAGCAAAATTTAATATGTTCTGCTGGTTTAATTGTCACAGGCAAACACTTGCGAGAAGCCGTTGACTATATCAATAAAGGTGGATATGCTGAAAAAATTCATCTTCACTTCAATTTGTCTACAAACCTTTTACATGAAGATTCGGATGACGTTCCTTTGACAGAGGGCATGAAAAATGACCCGTTTTTCTGTAAAGACGGGAAGTTCGTCAAGTACAGTGGTTTGCCTCGTAGTTTCAGATCTGTTAGGAAGTGGTTAGTGGTATATCGGGAACTGGTAGCACAATATAAGATGTTCTTTGAAGTGACTGGCGGGAAAGCTGACTACAAACACGTGGATTTTCATTTGTGGTACAATTTGACTTGGCCGGTTTCTGTTGCTCTAAATTTGTTTACTATCAGATATCGTATAAAGACGGTCAGATACATTGGAATCCATCAGATGGGAGTACGTAGATACATGTTGCTTCGATTTGTCAGTTGGAACCCCCTTGTAAAGTATATTCCTGCAACAAATATTGACTATTTCCTGTCAAAGCGACAGTCGTTTGACAAGTACCATACAATCGAGCTCTATTGTCATCCCAATTACAAAGATGAAATATTTCTTGATGACAGCCCATCCTATTTGCATCATGACAGACAGCCCATATTAAAGCATGTAAGATTATTAAAGGAGTCCGGCAATATAAAATTCATATCTTGGAATGAACAGTAAAATTAGTTTGTTTTTCTGTGGAGATTTCTGCTCCAAGTCCTCGACCAAACCGATTAATGTTTCTGAGGAGTTGAGAGAGATAATTGCTTCATGCGACCTGAAGGTGGTAAACTTTGAAGTGCCATTGAAGCCTGACAGGGGGAATTTTCCCCCCCAGAGAAGGCAGAGATTTTATCAGAATGGCGATGTTCCAGCCTTCCTTCGCAGTATTGGTTTCAACCTCTTCTCCATCGCCACCAACCATACATTTGACTGGGGTGATGAAGGATTCCACATGACGAAGGCAGCATTAGGCGATGCAGCTTTTGGTGCTGGAACATATGAGCAGGCATACAGGCCGAAAATCATAGAAGTAAATGGTGTAAGGATTGGCTTCCTCGCAGTGTGCTTTTCGGCCTATAAAGGCGTGTTTGATGATATGGAAAAACATGATGGTCTTGGCTGTGCTTACATCAATGACTTGAAGGTTAATCACGTAATCCTTGAGACTAAGAAAGAAATAGATTACTTGATAGTCCTTCCACACGACGGAATAGAATACATCGATGTGCCACTTCCAGAAACCATTGCCCGCTATCGTGATTTCATCGATTATGGAGCCGATGCAGTAATTGCTACCCATCCCCATTGCCCACAGGGGTGGGAAACATATAAGGGTAGACCCATTTTCTACAGTCTCGGTAATTTTCTATTCAACAGTAAAGAAGGATATGATTACCGCGCTACAAATTGCCCTCATTGGTACGAGGGACTTTGTGTAGTATTAAATATTGAAAATAGAAAATTTTCGTGGAAAGTAATTAATACTCGGAATGTGAATAATCTGAGAATAGAAATTGATCATGATGAAAATAGAAATCAACATAATGACCAATTGTGTCGCTATCTTACAAACAAAGATGAGTATGACCGCTACTTAACTCGGATATGTAATGAAATTGGTAGGAAAGAATTGTCGATTATTGACAAAACGTTTCATCCATATAGTTTGAAAGAATGTACTAAACTCCTATTGAAATATTGGGGTAGGATCATAAAGGGGAAGGACTTCTCTAATGACTATCCTCTTATCCGTCTGCTCAGTCATGATGCAAGGCGTAGTCTCTTGATGCAGACTATGAAAAGGAACAAGGCTTGAAGTGCTGTCGGCTGGCGAGAGTGGTTGCTATGAGGATGAAAATAAATAATTATAAGAATAATTTCTTTTAAATAATTCATAATGACAATGATTATAAACTTTTTAATGAACAAAGCAGCGAGATTACTGGCTCGCTACAAATATTATCAAATGCGAAAAGTACTGAGAGAAAAGATCACTCGAAACTTTAAAAACCTTGACAGACACCTAAAATTGACTAAAGAGCAGAAGAAAGAAGTGGACGATTTTTATCTCAGCATGATTGGAAAGAAAGTACCACTCTATTGCCATGAATATTTCTATTCCCGCACGGGTGTATTTTCAAAGGATTACATTCCAAAAGACTTCTACACAATGGAATTAAGACCGAAAGCAAATGTTTACAAGTTTCAGCAGGTATACGATGATAAAAATATATATGATATCATTCTTGCTGGTGAAAATGTCGTTCATACGATTCTAAAAAACATGAATGGCTATTACTACTATGAAGGGAATCCTGTGTCTGAAAATGAGGCAATTGATCTTTGCCAAAATATGGATGAAGTGATTATTAAACCATCCATGGAGATGCAAGGTAATGGTGTAAAACTACTTAATGTCAAGAATGGAAAGACCAATGTGGATGATATGTCCATAGGTGAACTGTTTAAACAATATAAACACAATTTCTTGATTCAAGAACGTGTCAGACAACATAAAGATATCGCGGCCTTAAATCCAACATCTGTTAATACAATGCGTATACTTACATATCGTTCTGGTATGGAAGTGCTTATTGTTTATTCTGTAATCCGTATTGGACGCAGCGGGCAGGTCATAGACAACCAGTGTGCAGGTGGAATTAGTACAACCATTAATAAAGATGGAAAACTCGGTAAAGCAGCATTTGGAGGCTATTGTGAAGATAATGTATTTGTTACCGATACAGGGATTAAACTTGATGGATACCAGCTCCCATCATACGATAAAGCGATAGAGTTCGTTAAGCGGCTCCACATGAAACTGCCATATTTTAACATCATAGGTTGGGATGTATCAATAGAAGAAAGCGGAGAGCCCATTCTTATTGAATACAATACCAATCCTGGTTTAAGCCAGTCTGCTTTCTGTTCTGGCATGGGAGAGAATACAGAAAGGATTATCCGAGAATTGTGGCCAAGACGCAATACTATGTATGAAGGTTATAAATAATTGTGAAAACTGATTTGATATGTTTTTGTCGGATAGTTTTATTACAGGACACCTTGACAAGTCACATGCAATATCGTTAAGGATAAGGCAGCAAGCTCGTAATGTTTTGCTTGATTATCTTGGTGTGGTCGCTGGTGGATTGAAATATCTTAAGGATAAGCATCCAGAAATGATGGATGGCGCACCTAATTCTGTTTTCCTAAACGGATTTGCCGCTCATGTACTTGAATTGGATGATGGTCACCGTCATGGGATGATTCATCTTGGAGCCTCCGTCGTGTCTGCAGTGATTAATGCTGCAGTGAAAGAGAATCTGAAATCAGACGATGTTTTGTGTGGTATTGTGATGGGTTACGAAGTAGCTGTCCGATGTGCAATGGCTGTTCAGCCAGGCCACAAGGAACGTGGTTATCATGTTTCTGGCACCTGTGGAACAATAGGGGCCGCAATGGGGATTGCTTTTGCTTGCAATTACAATATAGAGCAGTTGAAATCAACACTATCTTGTGCTGTAAGTAGCGCAGCCGGTGTCTTGGAGGTACAGGAGCAGGCATCCGAGTTGAAACCTTATAACACTGCAAGAGCTGCATACGATGGTGTTTTGGCTGCACAGATTGGAAAACTGACTTTGCTCGGTCCAGATGACGTTCTTGGGGGGAATCGAGGATTTCTTGCGGCACTGACAGATACACCTAAACCAGAATTTCTGACCGACTTTAAAGATGATGGTTATTGTATAGAAGGCATCTATCAGAAAGTTCATGCAGCCTGTCGTCATTGCCATCCGGCTATTGATGCTACGATTGATATGAGGGGTGAACTCAATCTGAAACCTGAACAGATTGAAAAGATAGAGGTACATACCTACAAGTTAGCTATGGGAAGTCACGACCATACAAAAATAATGGGTATCAATTCCGCAAAACTAAGCACCCCGTATGCTGTGGCTTTGGCGATTGTGAAAGGGAGTTGTGGATATGCTGATTATAATGAAGATAATCTGAATGATTATTGGATAAAGAACTTAACTTGTAAGGTTAGCGTTATAGAGGACGAAAACCTTACAGCTCAATCACCTGCTATAAGAGGTGCAAGGGTTTCTATCTATTTAAAGGGTGGCAAAAAATATGAAGCGCTTTGCCTTTATCCCAAAGGAGAACCAGAGAATCCATTATCGCAAGAAGAATTAGAAGGTAAATTCCGAGGGCTAGCTAAGTACGGTGGATTATCATCTGCAGAATGCGATGAAGTGATTAGTGAGATTAAAAAAGATAGTTTCGATTTGAAAAAATTATTGCAAATATGCAAAATGTTATAGTTTTAAAAACCCCATTTAGTGAGGAGGCTATCTGTCAACTGAAGGTTGGTGATGTGGTATCTATTAGTGGTGATATTTTCTGTGGTCGTGATGCCGTCCTGCCTCGTATTTGTAAGGAATTGGAATCCAGCATGTGGAATCAGCGAGGCATTGATCTTCGAGGAGGAGTCATCTTCCACACTGCTGTCAGTCCTGCAGGAGTAGGTCCCACTTCCAGCAATAAGTTGGAAATTGAAAGCAGTTTCGAGCCCCTTTCCCGAATGGGGGCCATCAAGATGCACCTCGGTAAGGGAGCCATCAAGCCCGAAACCGTAAAGGCACTTGCTGCTAACAATGCCGTCTTTGCCATTATCCCCCCAGTCACCGCGCTTTTGGAGAGTCAAACTTTGGAACGCGAATGCATAGCCTGGCCAGAACTGGGAATGGAAGCCCTATATAGAATCAGAGTTGAAGGCTACCAAGCCATTATTGCTGCCGCTCAAGGCAAAAGCATTTATTCATGATAATTCATGATTAATTCGTGTTTATTCGTGTTTTAAGAAAAGAAGAAATATGAATGATGTTGTAGAAAAAGTAGCGGACTGCTTGGTTCGAGCTGGTTCAACTTTTAGGGACGATCAAAAAGCAGCCTATCGCAGAGCAATTACTAAAGAACCCGGAACGAGTTCCTGTTGGGTCATGCAGCAGGTGCTCGACAATGCTCTCGTGGCAGAGGAAAGAAAAAGCCCATTGTGCGACGACACCGGTATCCCTCATCTGTTCCTCGAAATAGGTCCCAACCATCAGGTCTCAGGCGAACTGCTGCAGCAGATCCAGGAAGGCATAGCCGAGGGCCTTCGTAGGCTTCCAGGTCGCCCGATGGCCATTATGGGCAATGACAACCAACGCATCGACCAGAGTGGTAGTCTGAATCCCGACTCAGGAGCCTTGGCACCGTCACCCATCCTCATCAGACCTGTAGAGGAAGATGTGCTTCGCCTCACCATCCTGATGCTCGGCGGTGGTCCTGCTATCCGAGGTATCACCCAACGTGTGTTCCATAAGCACAGCGTCGAGGTAGTGATGGATGAGATTGTCAATCGTGCCATCCCCGCTGTCTCCCAGCTTGGATGCTCGCCTTGCACATTGGCCATCGGCATTGGCCGCAGTCAATTCGAAGCCACCAGTCTGATGATGGAAGCCATGGTCAAAGGCAACTACGATATCCAGACTGAGTTCGAGAAGACAATCACCAATCGGGTGAACGAGTCAAATACGGGAGCTTTGGGCCTCGGAGGTAAGACCAGCGTATTGGCCACCTTCGCCAAGGTTGGTCCCCAACGTGCCAGTGGTGTGCGCATCGTCGCTCTTCGTCCCTGTTGTTGTTTCGAACCTCGTAGAGCTAGCGTGGAATTATAACATTGGTTCAGCTCCAATAATTGAATCGAAGATGAAGGAAAAGACAATTGGCAAATTACTATTGATTGTGTTATTGCAGTTATTGACACTTTCATCTTGCGATGCGGATAATATTGACGATGTTATTCCGAACCGTCCTGGCACAGATTCCATATCTAATTTCTTTATTCGTACGTTTCCTGAGAGAACCAAAGGGATGTCATCTTCTCTTCTCAAGAAGGAACAGGGAAAGCTGAATGCGATAAAGAAAGCGTACCAGATGACGGAGTTCACTTTTACTCCAGTTGCTGCTATTTGGAATAATATAGATTTTTATTATCCGAATGTCGAATACAAAGGTCTCATCTATTCGTCAGTCAAAGAGATAGGCACCTATATCGGTACTAATGTTTCCTTCTATACATTCGCAACTGCAGTCCGAAATCGTAGGAGCAAGCTTTATACCGAAAGAATTGACGAACCACCTTATCACGGGGTCAATTGTAGAGCGTATTATGGCACGGTATGTAGTTCGCTAGTATCGTATGCACTTGGGATAAGTTTTATAAGTTACGACTTCGTTGATTCCGATTTGATGGAAGATATCCATTAT